>Ga0256829_1000353_pt1 | contig 48809 bp, 43 predicted proteins | sample 131447metaG_FD_185979 | JGI IMG/M metagenome (GOLD analysis project Ga0256829, IMG submission 185979) | Hydrothermal vent microbial communities from Lau Basin, Pacific Ocean - 131-447 | ecosystem: Environmental > Aquatic > Marine > Hydrothermal vents | place: Pacific Ocean: Lau Basin | collected... | reverse complement strand
TATCCAAATATAAGTGTATAGATAAAATACAGTCAATATTTAGTCCTCCATTGCAAAAGATGATAAAATTTGCATACATAAAGAATCATACACTTTTTTTCGTTTTGAATCATCCCGGTGCCAAACAAGAATTTGATAATAATATACAAAGCATTAAAAGTGCTTTAAAGTTTTATACTCCAAGTGAATGTGAAGATGACAATATACAAGATATTAAAGCATTTGTAACACATTCTCCCACATCGCATAAAGATTTACATGTAGGAATAAAAGCAAAAGAAATTGAAACATATAAAGAGCGTTCAAGCGGTAACTTTTCAATTAGCGTCAAAGATGAAAAGCTTAAAGAATTAATACGCTCAATACAAAACATTATAAAAAAGAACAATGACACTTAAAGAAAAAATAAAACAACTCCCTACTGCTCCGGGTGTTTACCAATACTTTGACAAAAATGGGCATCTACTTTATATAGGAAAAGCAAAAAATCTTGCAAACAGGGTAAAAAGTTACTGGCAATTTACACCTGAACTTCATGCACATTCAAATTTATCTCTGCGTATTACAAAAATGATACATCAGACTGTTTCAATGCATTACATAGTTGTCAATTCTGAACATGATGCACTTATACTTGAAAACTCACTTATCAAGCAACTGAATCCAAAATACAATATTTTACTTCGCGATGATAAAACTTTTCCTTATATATATATAGATAATTCTCTTGATTTTCCCCGTTTTGAAATCACAAGAAAAGTTATAAAGAGTAAAGACATCACTTATTATGGTCCTTTTTCTGTTGGAGCGAGGGATATTCTCAACTCTTTGTATGATATTTGTAAACTTGTGCAAAAAAAAGGCTGTCTTAAATCTAAAAAACTCTGTTTATATCATCAAATAGGAAAATGTCTTGGTCCTTGTGAACTTCCAATTAGCAAACAGAGATACGCAGAGGAAGTCGATTTAGCAACACAACTTATAAAAAACAAAAGCGAACTTATCAACAGGCTTCAAGAGAAAATGGAATTTTATGCACAAAATCTTCGCTTTGAAGAGGCAGCCACGCTTCGAGACAGCATTGAAAAGATAGAACGCTCCCAAATAAAAAGTGATATTGATTTTGCTACTAACGAAAATTATGATATTTTTGCCGTTGAACATTCCTCATCACGAGCTGTAGTTGTTAAAATATTTATGCGTCATGGAAAAATCATTTCCTCTTCTCATGAATATATCAATTTACATGAAGGATTTGATGCAAATGAGATTTATTCAAGAGCTCTGCTTAGTTTTTATAAAGATGAAAAACCGCCCATCATAGCACCCATACTTATTGCCGATACATTTGAAGACCAACAGTTAGTCCAACAACACCTTACAAAGCTTTTTGAAAAAAAAGCACATATTAGTCTCCCTCAAAGAGGCAAGAAAAAAGACCTTATTTCACTGGCAAAATTAAATGCAACAGAACTTCTCAAAAAAGACAAAGAAAGTTTTAACAGCAAAATTTTAGAAGATATGCAAGAGCTGTGCCAATTAGACAAAATGCCAAACAGAGTAGAAGTCTTTGACAATTCACATATGTCAGGCGTTGCAACGGTAGGGGCTATGATAGTTTATGAAAATGGAAAATTTGACAAGAAATCATATAGAACATATCATTTACATGTAAAAGATGAGTATGGACAAATGAGAGAAACACTCAGCAGACGCGTAGCAAGTTTTGAAAAAAATTCTCCTCCTGACTTATGGATTTTAGATGGAGGGGCAACCTTATTAAAACTTGCCTTAGATATTTTAGAATCAAATGGTGTTATTCTGGATGTTATAGCAATTTCAAAAGAAAAAGTTGATGCAAAAGCACACCGTGCAAAGGGAAAAGCACAAGATATTCTCTATACAAAAGATGAAATTTTCAGACTTCAAACAAGTGACAAACGTTTGCAATGGGCACAAAATTTACGAGATGAAGCACATCGAAGTGCTATCACTTTTCACAAAAAAACAAAACTAAAAATAGATCAAGAAAGCAAACTTTTAAGTTTACATGGTATTTCTGCTGCAAAAGTTCAAAAACTATTGAAGCACTTTGGAACTTTTGAAGCACTCAAAGATGTAACATTTGATGATATTAGTTCACTTTTAAATACAAAAGATGCAAAAACTATCAAAAATTTTTATAACTAAGTTTTTTTTTCACTCCTTTATGATATATTTGTGACATTTCAAATAAGTAGCTAATTATAAGGTTTTTTAATGAGTAAAATTATTCCTGTAGACGAAGAGTATTTTTTTGATGGAAATGTCATCATTTCCCAAACAGATTTAAAAGGTGTCATTACATATGCCAATAGGCTTTTTTGTAGTGTATCAGGGTATAAAGCAGAAGAACTTATAGGAAAACCTCATAACATTCTTAGGCATCCTGATATGCCTCGTGCTGTTTTTGCAAAAATGTGGGAAACCATTCAAGGCGGACAGGCATGGAACGGGCTTGTTAAAAACTTACGAAAAGATGGCCTTTATTATTGGGTTGATACAGAAATTTTGCCTATTCGTAATGCTGATAATGAGATAACCGGATACATTGCTGCAAGAAAAGCAGCATCCCGTAAAGACATACAAGAGACAGAAGAAATATACAAAAAAATGCTTGAAGCAGAGTAAAAAGGGATAAATAATGCTAATTTATAATTTTCAAAAAGAGTTTTTAGGGATTGATGAAAAAGATTTGCATACCCTTGGGTATAAAGATTTGGCTGCTTTACGTGCAGAGGTAACAGATTTCGCTGATTTATTTGTAAAAACACCTGGTTATATTCATAATTTTCAGCATGTTCATTGGATAGATTTTATTGCTTGTGCAGAGTCCAATGAAGAATCAAAAGTTATTATCAATGCAAATGCGAAAAGCTACAGGGCAGTGATTTCAATAAGCAATGCATACCTTGTAGATAATCCAAACCAAAAAGCATACCTTATTTCCTTAAATAATCTTCGAGCACTTACAAATGATGAATATGAACATATTTCTGCAGATATAGCCCAAAAACCTGCTCCGACACTCAAACAAACATCTTCACAAACGATAACACCAGAAACTCCACTCGTTGTTGATGCCTATGATGAAGAACCTTTAGAAGAGACGAATATTCCACAAATGGATGAGATGCTTGATGTGGGAGACTTAAGTTTTGATGTTGAGGAAGAAAGTGCTATACCGACTCCAGAAATTCCAACTCAAGTAATGCCCAATCCAGAAGCTGAAAAATTAGAAAATGCACTCAGTGCTTATACCTATGACCCACATATTGCTTCTAAAGAGCTTGGTCTACCGCTGGATTTGATTGAAGAATTTATACAAGATTTTATAGATCAAGCAAATGACTTCAAAGAGGGACTCTACAAAGCGCTTCATAACGGAGACATTGACAATGTAAAAATTCTTTCTCACAAACTTAAAGGAGTTGCGGCAAATTTACGCATAGAAGATGCATATGAAGTACTTTCTGTTATAAATGCTGCAACAGACGCAGATGCCATTAAAATCAATTTAGATGCTTTTTACAAAATCATTACAAAACTTTCAAGAAAAGATATCAACCCGGAACCAGAGATAAAAGATACTGATGTACCCGATAAAATTGATATACCAGAACTCGTAGATGACGACTTTTTAAATATTGATGATGAAAAATTAGATATCAGCCTTGATGAGCCTGAAAATACAGAAGAACCGCTAGAACTTAGTCTTAATGAATCTGAAGATGTACAAGAAGGACTAGAACTCAAAGTGGATGAAGATCAGGATGAAGATAAAAGTGAAGATGAAGATGCAACTGAACTAAACGCACAAGAGTATTCCAAAAAAAAGATTGCCAATGAAATAGGCATAGATTTTGCAACGTTTACTGAACTCTTTAAAGATTTCGTTGAGGAAGCACATACTCTTTTTGATAAAATGAACGCGGCATTAGATGATGATAATAATGATAGTTTAAAAATTCAAGTACTCAAATTCAAAGGCATGTGCGATAATATGCGTATGCATACTTTTGCAGATGAGCTTGAAGTACTTATGCACTCAGACGATAAAGAAAGTATACGTGAAGCAATTAATAAAATTGATTCTGCTATAACAAAAATTTTACAACTAAAGGATTAATCAATGCAAATAGGCTTAAAAAATAGACTGAAACTTATCAGTTTATTACCAATTATTATTTTATTTTCTGTAACAAGTTATTTTGTTTACAATTCTTATGAAAATTATAAAGCAGCCCAGTTACTTCAGGATAAACTCTCTACAAATAGAGAACTTAATAACTTGTTAACAAATATTTCTCGTGAAAGAGGAATGACTGTAATGTATCTCGGAAATTCTTCACCAAATACATTAAAATCACTTGTAAAACAACGTAAACTTGTGGATGAAAAAGAAGCATTATATTTCAAACACAACCATACAAAATCTTCAAAAAATACTTTAGCAACTGCCCTGCAAAAGATAAAAAAGGCAAGAGTATTAGTAGATAAGCATGAAGCAAATTTTAATCATATTTATAATGATGTGTATGGTAAAGCACAAGCTATAGCACTAAAAAAACTTGAAACAATTACATCAGATCAATTAGATACAAAAATTAATTCTTACTCATCTGTTTATATTTCATTTGTACGAGCCAATGAGTATACTGCAGCAGAACGTGACTTTATTTCTTTTACCCTTGCACGTTCAACAGCAATGGAAGAAGAAGAGATTAATAAATGGATATCATTAATAGCAAAAGCTGATGCCCTAAATTATAATACGCTCAAAAATTCTCAATTAATAAAAAAATTAAATACCATATTTAAAAATGAAGACACTGTTGAATTATTTGAGGATATTAATACAGAAAGAGCAAGTATTTTAACATCTGCAGAAAGTGCAAAGTATGACACTAATCCGGGTGTATGGTTTGCAATGCTTTCAGAGAAAACAAACTCAATTTCTAAAGCAGAAAATATAGTTTTAACTGCGATGGATACAAGAGCTGTAAAAGTTAAAACTGATGCACTTCAAATTCTTTCTGTTACTTTAGCAGTATGGATTATTTCTGTTATTTTAGCAGTACTCGGCTTTTTACTTTCAAATGAAATTGCTAAAAATATTGAAAATCTTGAAAATGTACTTAAAAGAGTTGCAGAAGATACTAACGAGAGTGACACAGCCGTTGATATCAATCTTCATACGGCAAAAGGAACAGAAGAGGCATATAGCTTCCTTGAAAAAATCATAGAACAGACAAAACAAGATAAAGAAGCTGCCCAAGAGGCAAGTGAAGCAAAATCTATGTTCCTTGCCAATATGTCACATGAAATTAGAACACCACTCAACGGTATTGTCGGATTTACCGAACTTCTTAAAGATACAGGTCTCAAAGAAGAACAAGGGGAATTTGTTGAAATCATTGAAAAATCATCTGAAAATCTTTTAGAAATTATTAATAATATTCTTGACCTCTCAAAAATTGAAAGTAATAAGCTTGAAATTGAAGATGTTATTTTCAATCCTGTTGAAGAGTTTGAAAGTGCTGTTGAAGTTTATGCTGTACGTGCAAGTGAAAAACATATTGACCTTGGATGTTTTATAGATCCGGAACTTGAACAACCGCTTAAAGGCGACCCTACAAAGATTAAAGAAGTTGTTATCAATTTACTTTCTAATGCTGTTAAATTTACAAGTAGTTCTGGTGCCATTAATGTTGACATCAGAAAACTTGCATCACCGCAAGAGGGAACAACACGTGTAAGATTTGAGGTACAAGACAGTGGTATTGGTGTTACAAGTGAGCAAAAATCTCGAATTTTTGAAGCATTCTCACAAGCAGATACATCAATTACACGTAAATATGGTGGTACAGGTCTTGGTCTTACTATTTCTGCAAGATTTATTGAACTTATGGGTGGACAACTTGATTTACACAGTGAACCAGGAGAAGGTACAACATTCTTCTTTACACTTGATTTCGAAGAAATAGAAGCTGTAAATGAGACTTCAAACGGCATTTATGCTAGTGTTAATGCACTCATTTTAGAATCATCACACAAAACAAAAAGACAAGATATATATTTAAAAGAGTATCTTGATTATTATGGTATCAGCTACACCACATTTAAAGATGCAAATGAGTTACAAACACTTCAGAGACAAATAAGTTATGATTTACTTTTTATAGATTATGAATATGCTTCAGAAGATGAACTCAAAGCCTATGCTGATTTACCACAAAAGATGATTTTACTTACAAAATCATACTTTATGCGTAAAATTGACTCATTAGGCATTAAAATTTTTAAAACAATTTATGAGCCTTTAAATAACTCCAAACTTAAAACAGCACTTGAAAACTACCAAAGTGAGAATTTTACAGCACCAAAAATAAAGAAAGCTTCTACAAAAGTTTTTATGGCAGGTTCTTCAAAATTTGATGCAAATGTACTTGTTGCAGAAGATAACATCATTAATCAAAAGCTTATCAAGCGAACCTTGGAAGATTTAGGTTTACATGTAGATATCGCTTCTAATGGTCTTGAAGCATTTCAAAAACGAAAAGATAACAATTATAATATCATATTTATGGATATTCAAATGCCTTATCTTGATGGAATTGAAGCGACACATGAAATTCTTGAATATGAAGAAGAGTATAATCAACTACATGTACCGATAGTAGCACTTACCGCAAATGCTCTTAAGGGAGACAGAGAAAGATTTTTGGCTGCAGGACTTGATGAATATACAACAAAGCCTCTTGTACGTGAAGAAATCATTACGCTTCTAAATCACTTTTTAGCTGAGTATATCGTTGATGTAAATGAAGAGACTAAGTCTGAAGAAGAAGTGATAGAGCCTGAAGAAGTAATAGAACCTGAACAAACTGAACAAAAAGAGCAGATAAAACCAGCAGAATATAAAGCAGACATTTTACTTGCTAAAAAAAGTCCCTTTGAAACAAAGCTTTTCACGAAAGTACTTGACTCTTTAGGTTATAGTTATGAAGTAACTAATCATATGCATGAACTACAAGAAAAAGTTCAAAACAATAATTACAAACTCATTTTATTTGACAAAGAGTGTGATTCATTGCAACTCAAAGAATTTACAAACTTAGTACATACAACAAATAAGCAAAACAATCTCTCATCACACTTAGTAATAATAGTCGATCCAGCAATGCCTGAGAACGAAGAAGATGCAAAATATGTAGATGAAAGTATTAAAAATGTTGTTAACAAAGATGTACTTAGACTTGTAATAGAAAAATTTATTTAAGGAAATAATAATGAAAAGAACTGACTTAGTTGTATTAGCCGTTGATGACGACTTAATAAACCTGAAACTCCTAAAATCTATGCTGATGAAAAGCGGAAATGTTACAGAGGTTATAGAGGCTAAAAATGGTTCTGATGCGATAGGAGTACTTAAAAGTAGAGATGATATTGACTTAATACTTTTAGACATCATTATGCCTATTATGGGTGGAATAGATATGCTTAAAGTAGTACGTGCTGATGACAATCTTCGTCAGCTTCCAATTATTGTTCTCACAACAGATGAAACAAAAAAAGCTGAAGCGTTAGAATGTGGAGCAAATGGTTTTTTAATGAAACCTATTCGAAATCATGATTTGATAGAAAAAATCAAGACAGTTATTGTTTAAAAACAAGTTCTATATAAGAACTTGTTTTAAAACTTCTTCTACTCTTTTAACAGGAACAATTTCTAAAGCATCTTTCACCTCTTTTGGAATATCATCCAAATCTCTTTCATAATTTTTCACCGGTATCAAAACTTTTGTCATATCTGCTTTATATGCGGCTATAAGTTTTTCTTTAAGACCGCCTATTGGTAATACAGCACCTGTTAAAGAGACTTCTCCCGTCATCGCAATTTCTGAACGAATTTTACAAGAGCTAAATATGGAAGCAATCACGCTTACCATGGCAATACCAGCACTAGGGCCATCTTTTGGTGTCGAACCATCCGGTACATGTACATGTAAATCATAACGTTTATAAACTTCGCTTGGATCTACCTCAATAATTTCTTCTTTTTCTTTAAAAGTTAAAGGAATATTATCTTGTGAAATTTTGAGTTTTCTCTTGTCTATAAGTGTTTTTACAACGCTCATGGCAATACGAGCTGATTCTTTCATTACATCGCCAAGGCTACCTGTAAGTTGTAAATTTCCTTTACCTTTAATGCGAATACTCTCAATTTTTAAGACATCTCCGCCAACTGCTGTCCATGCAAGCCCATTGACAACACCGATAACTGGCACTTTATCTGTTTTTTCAATTTCAAATATACTTTTATCAAAAAAGTTTTTAAGATTTTTTACACTTACAGAAACTTTAGGAACATCACTATTTTTTAGTATTTCTAATGCTGCTTTTCTTGAGAGTTCAGCAATACGACGACGAAGATTTCTTACACCTGCTTCACGCGTATAACTATGAATCACTTCTTTAAGTGCCGGTTTTGAAATAGTAATTTCAGATTTCTTCAATCCATGTTTTTTCAACTCTTGTGGCACTAAATAACGCCGTGCTATTTCAAATTTTTCTTGCGGTGTATAAGAACTTAAGGTTATAAATTCCATTCTATCACGCAATGGAGCAGGAATACGACCCACATCATTAGCAGTTGCTATAAAAATAACATTACTTAAATCTAAATCAAAGTTTAAATAATAATCACGAAATTCACTGTTTTGTTCTGGATCTAAAATTTCCAAAAGGGCTGCAGTTGGATCTCCTCTTTGCGAACGTGTAATCTTATCGATTTCATCTAGCACTATAACCGGGTTCATCTTTTTAGCATCTATAAGTCCCTGTGAAATACGCCCAGGCATAGCACCTACATAAGTACGGCGATGTCCGCGTAGTTCATTTACATCTTCTAGCCCGCCAAGAGCTATTCTAATTAAAGGACGTTTCAGTGCTGTAGCAATTGAGTTTGCAAGAGAAGTTTTACCGACACCCGGAGGTCCCCAAAAACACAAAATTGCTCCGGCACTTTTCTTAGCTGAAATACCTCGAAGCTCCAAAAGCTCTTTAACAGCAAAATATTCAACTATTCTCTCTTTTGGTTTTTCCAAAGAAAAATGGTCTTTATTGAGTTGCTCTTCAACATTTTCAATACGCAAAGATTTTTTGGACAAAGCACCAAATGGAAGGTCTAAAGCCCAGTCCAAATATGTTTGTGTCATAGAAGCATCTGAAGAATCAGGATGCATACGTGAAAATCGCTCAAGCTGTTTGCCGATTTCTTTATAAGCATCTTCGCCCATTTTATCTTTTTTAGCTTCAAGCTGTTTCTTGTACTCTTCTATCTCTTCTTCACGAGATGTATCAGTTCCGAGTTCTTGTTGAATCTGCTTAAGCTGTTCTTTTAAAAAGTACTCTTTATTCACTTTTTCTATGTGCGTATGTACTTTTGAACGAATTTCGCGTTGCAGTTTATTTGCCTCAATTTCATCAATTAAAACATCAATCAAATCCAAAAATCTTTTTTCTGTATCTGTTTCTACAAAAAGTTTATATGCCTGTTCTTTTTTCAACTTAATCGTTGAGCATACAAGATCAATTATACGATTATGATCATGATTTTCTTCTATTGTACGAAGTAAATCGGGTGGAAAATAGTTACTTACAGCAGCCAAAGCCCTTACCTTTTCACGAACAACTTCCAAAATAGCATCTATTTTTAAAGAATTAACTTCTGTTGCCTGCAATACATCTACATGTACAATTAAAGGATTTTCTGAAACTTTATACAAAGATTTTGCTCGGGCAAGTCCTTGAAACAGTACTTTTACTCGTCCATCAGGCAAAGAAACTTTTCTCATGATTGAGCCGACTACACCGGCATCATAAAGTGATTCAAAATCTCTTTGGCTTTCATGTGTAGGCTTTGTCGGGCATACAATCACCAAAGAATTATCTTCTATTGCTTTTGTAGCTGCTTGAATATTTGCTTCATCACTTAAAAAAAGCGGTGAAATCATAAATGGATATAAAAAAAGTTCATCTTCTGCTATAAGTGGAATATCAGCAGGAAATTCTCCGTAATTACTAAGTTTCATAAAATATTACCCTTATTTATTATTTGTTTTGTTATCATCAGACTTTACTGAGTTTCTTGAAACTACACTTTGTGTATTTGGAATCATAAAAGCATACCAACTAGAAGTACCATCACCTTCAAACATTTCTCTATACCATGGTGTATTTGCACGCTCAATTTCATTCCATTTTATCCATGGTTCAGGTCTTATCGATCTATAATATGCTGCTGCTTTTGGTTTGTCAACTCTAGTATATAATCCGGCAATTGATTCGTTTAATGAGGCATCAGCAAGGTAGAGGTTTGTAAGCATAGCATCTACGACAGAGTAATACATAGAGTGAGGATAATTCACTTTAAAAGCTTTAGCATCTTTAATGGCATCTTGTATCAGAACCTGATCACGTCTTGGATTTGGCAATGCTTTATATTTTGCTTTTATTTTTAAAAATTCTGCGAACTCTCTTTCATTCGCATTTGCATAGCGTCTCACATATTCATTTAAAAAGTGTTCTGTTAAAAGGTACTCTTCATTATGCATATGGGCAATGGCAAGAATCATAGTCGCTTCAGGTAAAAGAGGTGAGCCAATATGTTCCCCTTGCAGTGAAGAATAATAATCATCGGCTTTATCAATGTCCCCTGTTGAAATAGCTTCAACAATTTTACCGTACCAGTAAACTGCCGGTTTATTATATTCGTCTACCTTTTTTGAACAAGCACTAAAAAACAAGCCAAACAACAATGCTGTCACTAAAATATATATCTGTTTTTTCATAAATTTATTCCTACATGTAAATCTAATGTTATTTTATCTAAAAGATATATAATAGGCATTAAAGCAAGTTAGTTTTTATGCTATAATCAGGTCATGCTTATAGAAAAACTACAAAAATTATTATCTCAAATGAATGAGATTCAATTTGCTTATCTGTTTGGCTCTTATGCAAAAGGAGACTACAACCAAAGAAGTGATGTTGACATTGCAGTATATCTTACAAAACAATATAATAATTTTGATACAAAACTAAAAATTCATCATAAGCTTGAAGTATCTTTACGCAAAGAAATAGACCTCATCATTTTAAACTCTGCAAAAAACTTTAACCTTTTAGAAAATATATTTAATGACGGCATCATTATAAAAGATTCACAAGATGATTTACGCATCATGTATGAACTAGACAGAGAACATGAAATAAAAGACTATAAAGAATTTATGAAGCTGCTTCATGTTTCCTAAATATGCCATAAAACACTGAATAAACTTGATGATATTAACATTTAAGATTTCTTTTTCTTATATAGTGATACAATAAAGCAATATCAAGTAAATATTTAGTGTTGAGCCCCATTTTTGGTTGCACTTTTTTTGCTTGAGAAAGGGGATGCTATGAAAGCCTTTATACAATTTTATACCGTACTGTTTTTTTTCGCTATAGGTGCAACATCTTTAAATGCAGCAACTGCTTGTACGGGAACAACTGCTAATTGTTCTTATAATGTGACTGCTGCAGAATTAGCTGCAAAAATTCAAGGTAATGGTATCACCATCACAAACCCTACGATAGTACACGGAGATGGATCACAAGTTGGTATATTTTCTAATGGTATTAATGGAGCTGGTTTAGAACTAGATGAAGGAATTATTTTAACAGGAATGGATGTAGAAAATTCCTTTAAACCAAACACTTCTTGGGGTAAATCTATAGAAGCATCAGGTACATTCAATGATCCTGACTTAACGGCTATTGATGCTAACGCAATTTACAATCCTATTGTATTTGAATTTGATGTTACATTAGATGCTAATACACGTTTACTCCTTATAGATTATCAATTTGCTTCGGAAGAGTATAATGAATTTGTTGGTTCTCAATTCAATGATGCCTTTGGTTTTTTCATATCTGGTGGTGATTTAGGCCAAACGTATAATATTGCAAGGGTTGTTGATAATCAAACATATGTAAAGATTGCTAATTTAAATAATTATGACACTGTCACTGTAAATAATGTTAATAATGGTGTTAACTCTTCCAATAGTTATTATGGACAAAGTGCATCACCAAAAAATAGTTCGTTTTATATAGACAATTGCAATGACACCTTTCCCAGCTGGTTAGGGTGCACCCAAACAAATTCTCCCGTTGCAGTGGAATATGATGGATTAACCCACACTCTACATGCAACTCTAGATAATTTAACACCTGGACAAACATACCATTTTAAAATGGCCATAGCGGATACCGGAGATTCTGCTTGGGATACAGGTGTATTTGTCCACAAAATCACTGGATTAAGGGAACCGTCTATTTGCTATGACTATGCTTATAAACAAGGGGACAGATATGTAACTGCAGATTATAATGCCACTACGGGACCATCCATATCAGCTAATGTTTCAACTACACAACCATTAGAAGTTGCAATGTACTTTGAGAATACAACAAGTTCAGAGCTCACAGTTAGTAATGTAAAAGTAAATGTTTTAGATATCAATGCAACAAATCAAGCTAGCTATTCGCCAAATTCAGTTTATGTTACGCAACCAGGAAGTATATTAAAAGAATTCATCCCTGACCTTAATGGAGTGGGCATGGTAACGAATAACAATGAAATACTCAATATCCCAATAAATTCATTTGACTCTCTGGAACATTTTTATACATATTTTTCAATTGACTCTAATGCCTCAGCCATTACTTTACCGATAAAAGCCAGACTAGATTATAATCTCACGATTCCTCTTTCAGCAACGCAAAGTGTAACAATACCAAGATCAAGTTTAATTGATTCAGATATTCCTATTTGTGGTGGCGGTGTATCTCAATATACTCCTGTTTATGGTATATTTAACATCATAGAGGATGGTTTAAATACAGCTATAAACAGTAATGGAGATAATCTTATTTATAATCTTAATACTCAGGTCATTAATAGAGCGGCAGATGTCAGCATAGTTTCAATGGATGTCAATAATTTGGATAAATTAAAAGATATTAATGGTTCTATTGCCGTTGCCGTAGACATGGTTGACTTAGGCTCTTTTCATGATACTTCTGCTTCATGTAATGAAGCTAGTAATGCTATTAGCCCACGAATATGGACAACACTTGATAATGTATCTAAGGTGGAGCTTAGTCTAACACCGACTGAAGTACGGGCAAATTCAGCATTTAGGATTAGCTATAATATGGATGCGGCTAATAATGGTATTATTGAGCTTATACCAATCATTGATAATGGCGTAAAAAAATGGAATGTTGCAAACTTTCCTACACTTAATGGGAACTGTCTTCAAGACATGGATGGGAATCCAAATAGTGTTGATACTATTCCTCAATACTGCAATAATGCAGGAAAATCAAATGCTTCTGCGATGACTTTTAATGAACTACAAACATGTCAGGAATGTATATACGGTTATAATACAACTTTTATTTGTTCGCGTGATAATTTTTCAATACGACCCGAAGCCTTTAGTATCACACTACAAGACCAGAATCAAACAACTCCAGCTACAAAGCCTTTAATAGCAAAGAATACTACACCTACAACGGATATTCAACTATCTGCAGGATATCAATATAACATTGAAGTGAATGCGACAAGTCATACAGATACAGTTGCATCGCTTGGTTATTATAAAGGTATAAATACAAATTATAAATGGTCACCTATAACAGGAAAAGATTTAAGTGGGTGTAATGATACTGTTGATAAAAATGCTACTATTAATTTTGCTAATGGTATCGCAGACAAAAATACATCAGTAAATCAAGTTGGCCACTACTCATTAAATATAGAAGACACTACTTGGACACAAGTTGATAGTGATTCAGCATATATGGCACATCATTTAAATCCGCTTCTTTCTGCCCACTTTCTCTCAGGTGCCGACTGTACTATAAATAGTAATTTTGTGAACACATCGGCTGCAAATGATGCACTTAACGGCTGCGAAATTAGTAGTAATCATACAAATAATGATGCAAGTATAATATATACCGATTTAAATGTAACTTTCCATCCCTATAAATTTGACTTAAATGGAACAAATGGAGGCAGTCCTATTACCCCGACCATAGGGCTTTTATTTACACTTGTGCCAAATACGACACCTTATATATACATGTCTGATATTAATAAGTCTCAAGATGAAAATATGTCCTACCATTTAAACGGAAGTATCAATGCACTCGGTGAAAACAATGTCACACTTACAAACTTTGTTGACAAATGTTATGCAGTTCCTTTAGACATTAACATTTCTACTTCAAATAGAGATTTAAACGATTCTAACGGCAACCATGTTGATTATAGGGTAAGATTTCATGATATAAATTCAAGTAATAAAGTTATTACCGCGTTAGATATTAACGTAACCGATGATGCCACCACGTCACATACTGCTGACTTATTACTCCAGACAGTCCAAACTTCTACAAAAGGCTATTTTCCTAAAAACCTTAATGGTACTATGCAAACACGTCTTAATATGAATTATGCAAGGACAAAAGACACTACTATCAACCCAAAAAGTCTGACATTTATAAAATACCAGGTAAATTGTACCAATGTAGGAGCTGACTGTACTTTTAATGCTGATTTAATCAATAATAAAACAACCAAAGGTTCTAAAGATTTAAATTCCACTATTCCTATTAGGCACTATTACGGTCGAACACATGCACCGAGACAAACGTTTGAAGGTCCTGATGGAAATGTTTCCATGTACTATGAAGTCTATTGTAATGGTGCTACATGTAACAAAACTTTATTGCAAAATGGAACAGATTCTAATACAACAGATGACCCACGATGGTTTATAAATACCCTACATTCAAATGAAGCAGGAACTGCGGCACAATCAGCAACACTACAAAAAAATGCTGCCAATGTCAGCATTACTAGGGAAGCAAACGGGAATCATCCCGACTATATAGGAGTACAATACAATGGAAACAGGGGTTACCCGTATAAAGCGACAATGGAAAACAATGCTTCAGGCTGGTTGATTTACAATAAATATAATGATAATGCTCTCAAAAACGAATTTGAAGTAGAGTTTGTCAAACCAGGCGGTGCATGGGCAGGAGCACATGAGACAAATACCACAACAGATACAAATGCATCTAAAAGAACAAATAGGAGAATCATGTGGTAAGAAGATATGCTTTTACGATGATAGAGCTGATTTTTGCTATTGTTGTCATTTCTATTGCCGTTATATCGTTACCTATGATGATTCAGACAAGCACTAAAGGTATTGAAGGTAATCTTGTTCAAGAAGCAATTTTTGCCAGTTCTGCAAAACTCAATGAAATTATTAGCTACCCTTGGGATGATAATTCTATGCAAAGTGGCAGCATATTTTCCCGGGTTATATGGACTACTGCAAATGACTGCAACCAAAGTACAAAACTGCGTCCCGGGCATATAATGGAACAACAGCACAGAAGATGCCTTGATAGTAATTTTTCTGTAGTTCAGCCGACAGCGGCCCTTGGAATGGAAGGAAATGATGCTGGTGTTTATGATGATATAGATGACTTTAATAATGTTTCCAGTGCTATGTTTATAGATAACAGTGGCTCAGGCATCATTACTTCAGCTGAGGGCTATAAAACCCCCTATAAAATGGATGTGAATGTCACTTATGCTGCTTTTGGCACAGCAACTGCCGCCAGCAAAAATATGAAAAGAATCGATATAACAATTATAGATTCAGATACGAATGTAACTACGACAAAACTCCATACATACAGTGCAAATATTGGTGAAGTAGATTACTATAAAAGGAGCTTTTTATGAGATTTGGACATGCTGCTTTTACTATGATTGAACTTATTTTTGTTATAGTCATAATGGGTATTCTTGGAAAGTTTGGTGTCGAATTTTTGTTTCAAGCCTACAACAGTTTCATCAATTCAAAAGTAAATAATGAACTGCAGGCAAATAGTGAATCTACTGTTGAATTTATAGCCAATAGGCTCCAATTTAGAATAAAAGATTCTGTTATTGCAAGAACCGGCATTAATGCACCTCTTACAGTCGCTATAGCAGATGCGAGCGGTAATCTTTATCAGGTATTGGAATGGATTGGTTCAGACGATGACGGTTTTAGAGGAAGTTCACTGCCAAATTGGAGTGGTATTATAGATTTGGACTTAAGCAATACAAACAGCCTCGACTCTCCTCAAACAAATACTAGCAATGAAAATACACTTATTAAAATACTCTCAAATAACAGTGCTGATATTAATGACAGTGCTCTATATTTTATGGGATCAAATAGTGATATTCAAAGTGGTTACGGATGGAATGGACAAATTAATGACCAAAACCAGACAATGCATCCAATAAATACAAATGCGAATCCTAATCAATTTATTCCAGCCGTAGGAACAGGAGGTTTTCATGATGTCAATGAATACTATAAACTTGCGTGGAGTGCTTATGCTGTTTCTATGGAAGATTTCAACGCAACTACTAAAATGGGGAATTTATATTTTTATTATAATTTTCAGCCATGGGAAGGAGATGTACCGACTGATGGAAATAAAACTCTACTTATGCAAAATGTCAGTACTTTTCAGTTTACCTCGGTTGGCTCTTTATTAAAAATTCAAGTTTGTACAAAAAGTGATTTATTAGAGGAGTACTCTTTATGCAAAGAAAAAACAATTTTTTAAAGCGTTCTAAAAATGGTATTGCTATGATAATGGCTATTGCTGTAATAGTCATCATTGCAACACTTTTAGCACTTTCCATCTCTCTAACATCCCAGACATCAAAAAAGACTACCGATGTTTACCTTTATGAACAAGCCGCCCTGCTTTCACATAGTGCTGCAGAATATGCCCTTTTAAAAATTTCTCAAAATCCTCCCTGTTCAAATTTAGATGAAACATTTACACAAGACACTTTATATACTATAGACATTAAATTACGATATATTTATGATTCAAATGCACCTTGTGTGGCAAATGGAGGCACTTTATATACAACAGTAACAGCACCGGAACAAAATGGCTCTGTACTAATGGATATTAATGTACATGTAGATGATACGACTGTTGCGAGTGAACCTATAAATTATTTTCGAAGAACTCTACAAAAATTGTAAAATCATACGCATCATTAAACTTTTTAATGCTATAATTTTTTTACATTAGAAAAAAAAGGATTTAATCATGAATATTAGTATGACAGGAAGAAATTTAGAACTTACTGATGCTTTAAAAGGGCATATCTCATCTTCTATTGAGACATTAAAAAAATTTAATTTAGATATTATCTCAGTCAATGTTATTGTCTCTTCACAAACAAAAAAAGGTAAAGAGCATGCTATAGTTGAATTTGTTATTAACTTGGCACATAAAAATACTATAGTTATTAAACAAAATGATGAAGATGCTTATGTTGCCATTGATTTAGCGACAAGTCGAGCACAAAAATCACTCCGTCGTCTACATGACAAAGAGACAGATTATCAAAAAATCGGTTTGAATGAAGTCAAAGCACAAGAAGTTGATATAAAAGCTGTCGAACAAGAGATGGAAGATGAAATTGTTCCTGTCGAGCTAGACTTATATAAACCACGTGAAGTTGAAGATGTTCTCGCAGACCTTAAAGAAAGTGGTAAAATGTTTGAAATATTTTTAGACAATGAACATAAAACACGTGTTCTTTACAAAAGAAATGACAGTAAATTTGGGCTCTATTAAACAGCTCTAACGTCAATTATGAAAAGAGGTGCAAATCATTTTTCACCTCTTTAACTATTGCTTCATCTTCTGCAAAATCAATCCATTGAAATCGATTTCCACTTTGTGAGATACCCTTCAGTAAATCACCGCTTTTTCTAAATTTCAAATCTAAATTAGCTATGTCAAATCCACTGACAGTATGCACAAATTCATCTAAACGTTTTGAAGATTCTTGATTAGTATATAAATAACAATAACCTTTTAAACCTGTACGACTCACCCTGCCCCGAAGCTGATGAAGTGTTGAGAGTCCTAATCTTTCTGCACCGACAATAACAACGGTTGTTAATCTCGGTAGTGAAATTCCAACTTCAACAACGGTGGTAGCAATTAAAAGGCTCCCTTTTTCTCTAAAATCTACTAAGACCTGTTCTTTTCCCTTATCTTTTCCATGCGTGACATAAACATTCTCAAAATTCTTTTCCCAGTACGATCGTGCTTCCTCAATACTCTGATACGCAAGCATTTCACTCTGTTCAACGAGAGGATAGACAAGTAAAACTTGGTTATTTTTAGCAATTTCACTCTTTACATGTAGAAGTAAATCTTTAAAATCATTTTTATGAATTACCTTAGAATCAATATCTTTTGTAAAAGGCGTAGTGGTGATGAGCGAAACATCTATATGTGCACTCTCTATCATTGCTTGTGTTCTTGGAATCGGTGTCGCTGAAAACTGAATATAATGGGGCTTTAACTCTTGTTGCGATACAAGTTTTTCAAGCATATTTCGCTGTGCCGTACCAAATCTATGCTGTTCATCAACCATAACAAGAGAAGCTTCGGGCAACTCTCTATATAAAAGAGCATGTGTTCCTATAATAAAATCAAAACCGCTTAAATCCATTTTTTTTGTTTTATTTGTAACAAGTACCGTTTTTGCCTGAGGAAGATGCTTTTGTGCCTCTTCATAGAGCTGATTTGCCAAAATTGTTGTTGGTGCCATTAATATGGAACGATTTGGTAAATTCATATATGCCGCAGCTAAAATCACCATAGTTTTGCCACTGCCAACATCCCCCACAACCATACGTTTTGCCGCAACATCTTTTTTTAAATCTTTTTCTATATCTTGTATTGCTTTTATCTGCTCTTTCGTAAGTGTAAAAGGCAACTCTTTGCTCCATGCATCAAAAGCTTTAGCCTGTGAAGATAAGGCTTGAAAATAACGTCTTTTTCCTGAGAGCATCTGCATGTAAGAGTAAAGCTCCGTATACTTTAAAGCCCATAAAGCTTTCTCACTCAATTCTCCCTTTTGTATAGTATCATCAGGAAAATGCAGTTTTAAAAGTTCTTGAGCCACATCTTCTTTTATTCCTACATGTAAAAGATTTTCTTTTGTTATCAAGGTTTGCACAAGCCTTTGCATAACATCATTTCGCAAAGCTGTTTTATACTTGGGAGTGATTTTTCCAACGCGTGTGACTTTTTTTGGCATACTCATTGAACAATGCCCCTGCTTACAGTCTATAATACCGTAATAATAATCACGTTCACCCACTTTAAACTGATGCAACATATATGCTTTTGGACGAAAAAGAACACCCTGCACGCTATGCCCTAAATTATGAGCAAAAAAAGTTATTTGAATGGAATTTGGAGCTTTATAAACAGATTCAACTGTAGCATCAATAAGCTGTGCTTTTTGCGGTAACAGTGTTTCATGAAGTCTGTAATCTTCGTAAGAATGGGGAACTAAAAGACTGAGTTCTAACAAAGAATTTATACCTAGTTTTTTAAACTTCGCCGTTTCATCCTTTGATAAATTCATAAACTTACTTTGTTTTATCTTCGAGTTTTTTGACTCTTTTATATAAATTACTTATCATAAAAACCATCGTAACTATAATAAGTGTCAGGAGTATATCTTCTAAATTTCTCATGATTTCCCTTTTTATGATATAATCTACTTTAAGGAATTAGAGGGGTACCACCCTCTAATTTACTGCCTGAAAAATCTTAATTATCATGTAAGTGATAGTTAATACTTTCAGGAGAGTGTCAAGATGTTTCATCTTAGACCTCCAAAAAGTAGATTTGTCCTACCGATTATTCGGTAGGAACACACCATTATAAAGAAAAATCAAAAAACATTTAAAAAATATGGCAAATTGAAATAAAACTAGGCATGTACTCTTTTATTTCTCTCTTCTTCTTGTGATTTGTAAAGCTCTGCACACCCACGTGAGAGTTCACGAATTTTTAAGATGTAGTTTTGTCTCTCAGTCTGAGAAATTGCTTTTCTTGCATCAAGAACGTTAAAAGTATTTGACGCCAGCATACATAAATCATACGCAGGCAAAGGAAGTCCTGCTTCAAGTGTTCGTAGACACTCATCACTTTTTGCGGCAAAATCGGCAAAAAACATATCGGTATCTGCCACTTCAAAATTATACTTTGAAAATTCTATTTCACTCTCTTTATGAACATCTTTGTAAAGTGTTTTATTGCCATCTTTGTCAACATTCCAAACAATATCAAAAACAGTGTCAACACCTTGAAGATACATTGCTAGTCGCTCTGTTCCATAAGTAATTTCAACCGCTACAGGTGCACACTCAATACCTCCGACTTGTTGAAAGTATGTAAACTGTGTTACTTCCATACCATTTAACCATACTTCCCAACCAAGTCCCCATGCACCAAGTGTTGGAGACTCCCAGTTGTCTTCTATAAAACGGATATCATGTTTTGACACATCAAGCCCCAAATACTCCAATGATTCTAAATATAATTCTTGAATATTATCGGGTGATGGCTTTATAAGTGCCTGAAATTGATAGTAAGAGCCAAGTCTGTTAGGATTCTCTCCATAACGCCCATCTGTAGGACGGCGAGAAGGAGCCACATAAGCTGTTGCCCATGGTGTAGAGTCGAGTGAACGTAAAAATGTAGCAGGATGAAAAGTTCCCGCTCCGGCAGGAATATCATAAGGCTGTAAAACATTACACCCCTGTTTCATCCAAAATTCTTGTAATTTGAGTAACATTTCGCTAAAAGTAATCATCTGCTGCCTTCATTTTATTTTTGTAATTATAGCGAAAGAGACTTTTTTAGTATTTAAAGATTAGTCCAAATTTTATGTACTCATTATATGCCTTACTTTCTGGTTCCAAAAATCCAGAAACAACATTGGATTCTCTAATTTTTTGATACTGATATGTATACGCACCATACAAAGAAAATTTTTGATTAAATGCATACTCTACAGGCAAAGTAAATTGCATAATATTTGCCCCACCAAGCTTAAACTCTTCAGCTAAGACACCTGAAGCTTTCATTCTTGGTCTAAGCCCATATTGATACTCAAATTCAGGGCTGATACTAAAGCTTTTATAGTTATAAGAAAATGCAAGACTTGGACGAAGTGAATACCATTTATAATCTTCAACTTGCTGCGCTGAAAGTTCTCTTCGCCAAAATCTGTATCCTAATCCTAAAGATACAATAATTTTGTAATGTTGCGACTGTTGATATATATGTGCGAAGTCCAAATCAAAATCATAAATTTTATTTGATGTTGTACCTGTTAAACTTCCATACCCTTGACTTGAGCCAATGTATGAACCAACATAATTTGTATCACCGTCAAGTGCCATTATAGTTAAGGAAATGGCATTTGAATCTGATGCAGTTTCACCCTCCATATTGTATTTGTATTTAAATTCAGCTCCTGTTAAGTCAGAATAACCTGAGGATTCACTGTCTAAAAGAGTTCCATCTTTATACTCTTTATAATCCATACTCATTCCGACATAATTTACCGAATACTCTCCGCTTGCTTTTGCAAAAAGCAGTGAGCTTGTAAATAGTGCAATTAGCGTTATTTTTTTTACCATTTTTATCCCTTATATTAGTTTACAAATAATATCACCAACTTCTTTTCCCAAAGAGGCGGCAACGACATTACATTTTACTTTGAGTAAAAAGCAGATGTTTTTTCGGTGGCTTGGGCTGAGACATTCATAATTTCCCATCCCTTTACTAATGATTAAATCTGCTTCATCAAAAAGTTTTTGTGCTTCTTTCGTAGCACGCTTATAGGTAAACCCCGGTGTATTGACACCGCTGTCAACTAAATTACAAAGTTTATCAAAACCGGCATCTTTTGCTTCGTTCATTGTTACGTCATTTATAATAGGACAGCCACGAACCATATATGTAAACGCAATATGAGGATAAAGCTCTTGCAATGTTTGAATAAATAAGTAATCTAAAACATGTTCTCCCGTATTATCACCGAGAATAATAGCATTATTTGCTTTAGACAAGCTTATTTCTAAATGTGATATATCATTATATGCAAATGGCATATGAAATATTTTTTCAAGTTCTTCTTCCAAATCAAACTCAATTTGAGCCGCTAAATCTATAACATTCCCAGCAACGGCAATTTTTGTAGCAGTCAGCAGTTTATCTTTACATGTAAGAAGTTTTTCTTCTAAAAAAGGGATAAAAGAACGTGCTTTTTGTGTTGAGAGTGCTTTTACCTCATCATACAAATCTTGTTTTTTCGCAATTTGAGACATTTTTTCATAGACATCTGCAGCAATTTCAGGAGGGGTATTAGAAAATGAAAATGTTTTACTCATCTCCTCTACAGTTGATATAAGATTATTTTTTAATGTCTCATTTGCACCAATGGCATCAGCAACTTTTGCACTTTGGTTTATAATGCAAGCGACGCATTCATCGGCAATTGTCATTATTTATCTGTATGCTCATCTATCGCTTTATTCCACATCAGCTTATATTTGCGACGCATAAATTCAACTTCCTGTTGAGAAAGTTTTAACTGTTCTTGAAGGGTATGGATTGTTTTTCTGTCCTCATCATAGAGTTCTTGCAAAGAAGCAAGTGCCTCACGCAAAAACTCATTTTCAACTCGAACTGCTTCTAGGGTTTCATCTTTTGCATCTAAAACTTTTTCATGCAAATTGATAATAGTCCCGATTGTTTTTTCTACAAACTCAGGCTGAACAAGCATTTCTTGCGTATTTTTTTGTGATAGTTCTTGAAGTTTTGCAGGAACTATGGTTTCCGTTGCCCCTTTAGAAGGGTCAATATAGCGAATGCCTGCTTCTGTTTTCACAGTAAGCTTTCCTCTTTGAATCAAATCTTCAATTGAAGATATATCTAATCCGGTTAATTCGCTGTATTCTGCATCACTCATCCACTTCATTACCTACTCCCTTGCCTTTATAAACTATTTTATAATCGTTTCTATCTCTAAAGAATCCATTTCAACTTTTTTTGCTTTTGCAATACGGTCTTCTTTGAGTTTTACTGTTAATTCTTCATTATCTAAAGCAAGAATCTGCATAGATAAATATGCAGAATTAATAGCACCCGCTTTACCTATAGCCACAGTAGCAACAGGCATACCAGCCGGCATTTGAACAGTTGAGAGTAGTGCATCAATTCCACTCAACGCTGAAGCAGACATAGGCACACCAATAATAGGTTTAATCGTTTTTGAGCTTAAAACACCTGCTAAATGTGCAGCCATTCCAGCAGCGGCTATAAAAACCTGTGCCCCTTTTTTCTCTGCCTCGACAATATACTCTTTTGTTCTTTCCGGACTTCTATGTGCAGAAGATATAATCATCTCATAACTTACACCAAAAGACTCCAGTGTGTCAGAGCATGACTTCATCACTTCATAATCACTTTTAGAACCTATTATTATCGATACAAATTTCATTTTATTTACCCCTTATTTTTTTTCTTAAAATTATACATTATTTTTTAGGTGCAGTATTCATATCCGCATTTGCAGGTATTCTAAAAAAAGTATAGGATGGAAATTTTGTCGGAAGTTCTATGGGATTAGTATTTCCGCTGTGTACTTCTTCCCAAATTTTTCCGTTTTGTGCTTTAAGCTGCTTGAGTTTCATAAAAAACTTTCCGTCTTTTTCATATGTCGAGCCTATTTCATTATCGACTATGGCAACTTCACTTCCCAAGGGAAAAACCACTTCCATTTCATCGCCGGGCAGTGTTTTATACTTACATAAAAAATGTGTTCCCTCAGCATTAACAACACCGCTAACTTGATGCGTTCCAAGTTGCATTGTAAAATCCAAACTTTGTGTATCATGCTTTTCAAAAGGACGTGAAACAAGATATGCATCCGTATAACCGCGATTTTGTAAAGATTGCAATTCATACTGATAACGCTCGGTGTCAAGTTCATCGGCATAATAATCATCTATCGCCATTCTATACGCTTTTGCCGTAGTTGCTGCATAATAAGCTGTTTTTGTACGCCCTTCTATTTTTATAGAATCAACCGCACCACTGTCTAAAATCTCTTTAATGTGCGAAGCCAAATTTAAATCTTTTGAATTCATAATGTATGTTCCGACACCTTCATCTTCTTCAAGCTTAAAAAGTGTCCCTGTTTCAGGATTTGCCGCATACATTTCATATGGAAATCGACAATCATTTGCACAACTTCCGCGATTTGGAACACGTCCACTTTGTAGTGTTGAAATCAAACAACGCCCACTATATGCAAAACACATAGAACCATGCACAAAGACTTCAAGTTCCAAGTCAGGCAGAGCCTCTTTTATCTCTTTTAAATCACGCAAAGAAATCTCGCGTGCCGTTATAATACGTGTCGCTCCCATATCATGATAAATCTGTGCATCAAGCACATTCATAACATTTGCCTGTGTTGAGAGGTGCAGTGGCATATCTGGCACCAAATCATGGCAAAGTTTTAAAACACCCGGTGTTGCTACTATGAAAGCATCAGGTTTGAGTTCACCCATTTTTACAATATGTTTTTTCAAAAGATTCAATTGAGAGTTAAAAGGAAATCCATTAATAGTCGCATACACTTTTTTGCCTCTTTCATGAGCATATTTTATGCCCTCTGCAAAATCTTCAAAACTGAACTCTTTACCTGAGCGAATACGCAAAGAGAAATGACTCACTCCACCATATACGGCATCCGCACCAAAATCAAGTGCAATTTTTAATTTTTCTAAGGTTCCAGCAGGTGAAAGTAGTTCTACTTTTTTATTTTTCATTATTTTCCAAACTGTTCTAAAAGAGCCTCTATATCATCAGTAGAAGCTAAATCATTATGTGTATCACCCTCAATATGCGTTGCAGAAGCGACACGTTTGTCATCATCTATTTTTCCTTCAAAAAGTGTGTTCATATACTTAGAAAGCGCTCGCATTACATTGATAACACGCTCGATTTTTTGTCTGTGAATATCTTGATATTGCATTATATCCATCACGCTCATTATAGAATCACCACTGTTTTGTAATATTTCAATGGTATTATTAACATCATTGAAAGCTGTTTCATTTTTTTCTAACTGCGTTTTAAATGTTTCTACATCTGGGAATTTCTCACATAGAGTGGTAAAAAGTTCTATATTTGAGTTTAAAACCTCTTTCACACTGTTTAGGGTTTCTTCTTTGTCCATCATATCATTGCTGATATTCTCAATAATATCAAAGATTTCACTTGCTTTTTCTTCGCTCTCTTTAGTTACATCATCAAGCTGATGCACCATTTTATTTTCATTTGTTGCGGGAAAAGGCAGTTCAGAAGCTTCTACACCAGCTGCTATTGGGTCTTCTTGCTCTTGTGATATTTGTGCAATATCTTCTTGTTCAAGCTCTGCATCATCGCTTTTGCTCTCTTCTTCTTCAGCCATATCATCCATATCCATGCCGCCATTCATTAAAGCATCAAGTTCTTCTTGAGTCATAAATACTCTCCATAATTGAATAATTTATTAATTAACACTATAATAGCATAAAATATACAATACGGGAAAAAATATGATAGTAGATATGCATAACCACACCCCACTATGTAACCATGCTGAGGGAAGTATGGATGAGTATATACAACGTGCCATAAGCAAAGGTGTAAAAATATTTGGTTTTTCTGACCATGCACCTATGGATTTTGATCCAAAATACCGAATGACTTTTGAAGATATGCCGCAGTATGAAACAGATATTCTACATGTAAAGAAAAAGTACCAACATGACATTACTATTTTGCTGGGTTACGAAGTCGATTATCTTGAAGGACATATGGATGAACGAGTGTTACATGCTCATGTTGATTACCTTATAGGTTCGGTACATTTTATAGATGAATGGGGCTTTGATAATCCGGAATTTATCGGAGAATATGAAAATGCAGATATTAATGAAATATGGCAAAAATATTTTGATACAATTGAAAATATGGCAAAAACAAAACTCTTTGATATTGTCGGGCATTTAGACTTGATTAAAGTATTTAAATTTATGCCTACTAAAAGCATAACAGAGATAGCCAAAAATGCACTCTTAGCGATTAAAAATGCCAATATGGTCTTGGAAATAAACGCCGCCGGATATAGAAAACCGATTGGTGAAGCTTACCCGTCAAAAGAACTTTTACAAGCAGCCTACAAACTGGGTATTCCTATAACATTTAGTTCAGATGCCCATACTCCTGAGCAAATTTGTATGTTTGATTCCAAGGTGAAACAACTTGCAAAAGATGTCGGCTACACAGAGTGTGTTTACTTCATCAACAGAGAAAAAAAATTCTTAAAATTTTAACTCTTTGTGTTAACGAGCCACATGGAAAACAAATTTAAGTAATTCCAAAACGATTCTATATACTCAGGCGTAATTTTTTCCTTTTCTAATTCATTTAGAAGAGGAATATAAAGTTCAAGCCATGCTTTTCTCGCTTTTTCATCTATACGAAAAGGAGCATGCCGTCCAACCATTTGATGCTCGCCTCTAGTTTGGGTAAAATAATCAGGACCTCCTGAAATTTCTATAAGAAAATCTGCCGCATGCTTTTGTGCCTCGGCAAAATCGTCATCATCAAAAATCGGAAATAAAAATGCAATTTCACTCGTTTTTATGGACTCATAATGATCAAACACCAGTTTTCTAAACCTCTCTTCACCTACTTCATTATAAAAACCGGGGTGCGGCTTCGCTACTGGAGGTCGGACATCAATCTGACCTTCACTTATTTTTAGTTTCATAGTTGATATCCTTTGTGTAAATAGGCATGATAAATTTGTGCTAATTATACAAATTATAGCTATAAATAAATTTAAAGTTTTAATTAATGATTGCACTTGTATAATACTTGCATAACAAACAATAAAAAGGATTTACTAATGGGTAAATATATAGAATTAACTGGTGCAAATTTTGAAGCAACTTTAGCTGAAGGTGTATCTCTTGTAGACTTTTGGGCTCCATGGTGTGGACCTTGTCGTATGATTGCACCTGTAGTTGAAGAACTTGCAGAAGATTATGATGGAAAAGCTAAAATCTGTAAAGTAAACACAGATGAAGAGCAAGATATCGCAGTAAAATTTGGTATTCGTTCAATTCCAACTATCATGTTTTTCAAAAATGGTGAGATGGTAGATCAAATTGTTGGAGCTCAATCTAAGCAAGCTCTTGCAGAAAAAATTGACGCTCTTTTAGCGTAATTACAGAGTATTAACCAGTGGCAAGAAAAGGGGGTAAAAGTCTCTTTTCTCTGTCCACACTTCTCGCTTCTTTTTTTGGTGCAGCAATGATTGCTGGTGCTTTTGCCTACTTTAATTACAAATTTTCAGAGTATAAGTTTATTGATTTCAAAGATTTTGCCTATTATGAAAAAAGCGATGTTTTTAAACCTAACAAAGAAAAGTATATTGTTGTTTTTTACTCGTCAAAAGAGAAAGGGACAATGCAAAAACTTGCAAATCTCGACCTTCATCTACCAATTCTTGCCATAGATTACTATAACAGGATACGAAAAAACAGTACACATACTACTTTTTTAAGAAGCGGAACCAATACATCACTCAAATTTATACAAAGATTCAATATATACAATTCACCATCTATTTTTTTTATAAAGAAAGTAAAAGATTCTCTTTATAAACAAGATAGTATGATACGAAAACTTGATAATTTAGATGCATTAGATACCTTAAAGGAGCAAAGATTATGATATTAGATTGCGCTATTATAGGCGGAGGACCTGCCGGTCTTACCGCAGGACTTTATACAACACGCGGTGGACTTGAAAATGTTACAATGTTTGAAAAGGGAATGCCCGGTGGACAAATCACCCAAAGTTCTGAAATAGAAAACTACCCTGGTGTTACAGGGGATATCACAGGTATGGATTTAATGATGCCATGGCCCGAGCAGTGTCAAAAATTTGGTCTCAAGCATGATATGGCTGAAGTCAGTCGAATTAGTAAAAAAGATGATGTTTTTACTATTACAAAATCAGATGGAACAAGTATTCAAGCATATAGTGCCATAGTATGCACCGGTTCATCTCCTCGCCGTGCAGGATTTAATGGTGAAGAAAAATTCTTTGGTAAAGGTGTAAGCACTTGTGCTACTTGTGACGGATTTTTTTATAAAGGCAAAGAAGTAGCTGTGATTGGTGGCGGTGACACCGCCCTTGAAGAAGCACTTTATCTGGCAAAAATATGTACAAAAGTATATTTAATTCATAGACGTGATACATTTCGTGCTTCTCCAAATACTGTTAAAAGAATACAAGAAAATGAAAAAATAGAACTTGTCTTAAACTCTGTACCTGATGAAGTATATGGTGATGCGAGCGGTGTTAATGGCATAAAAGTAAAAAATAAAGAGGGGGAGATTAGAGATATCTCAGTTCCTGGAGTTTTCACATTTGTTGGCAATAATGTAAACAACCAAACGCTTATACAAGAAGACGGAACTTTTTTATGTGATATGAATGCACAAGGACAGGTAATTGTAGATTTATCTATGAAGACTTCTGTGCCGGGTTTACATGCTGCAGGCGATATACGAATACAAGCTCCTAAACAGGTTGTTTCAGCTGCTGGTGATGGTGCAGTTGCGGCACTAAGTGCAATTTCATATGTTGATGAATTACTAAATTAAGGAAGACAAATGACTATAAAAGATTTTATGACAAATATGCATAGAGAATGTGACCATCTTTTAACACAAGCTGAAGATTTGCTTGATAATAAAAAGTTTGAAGAGGCACACAATAAATATGACGCATTTAAAACCCAAACATTACTACATTTTGCAATGGAAGAAGAGTATCTGTTTCCTCTTTTAGAAGACAAATCAGGTATGGGTAGCATGGGGCCGACTAATGTTATGAGAATGGAACATGCCCAAGCTAAAGCACTCTTTGAAAAGATGGATGACGCTTATAAAGAACATGATACGGATCGAGCCTTTTCTCTTGGTGAATCTATGAATATTTTATTACAACAACACAACCTCAAAGAAGAGCAAATGCTCTATACTATGATGAATAATACATTAGCTGAAAATACTCAAGAAATAGTTGAGAAACTGCAAAGTTATGGAAACTAAAAAAGAAATTATTTTAGATGTAAGTGAGCTTGAAGCTCCTTACCCTCTCGTAGAAGCCATAAATGCCTTAAATATTTTAAAAGATAATGAAATATTAATATTTCGGCATCGTATGAATCCTCAAATGCTTTACCAAAATATTTTGGCTTTACAATTACAATTTGACATCACAAAAGAAGAAGAAAATGAGTTTGAAATGAGAATTTACAAATAATGTTTCAAGGTTTAACACTTGATCAGGCACCACCCTATACTATTCCCATAAAATTTTATCTTACAGCTTCGCTGTATCTTATTGTACTTTCAATAATAACACCAATATACACTTTACATGTATATTCAAGATATGATTATGAAGTAATTGCTCTTACGCATATATTTACTCTTGGTTTTATTACGCATATAATGTTCGGTTCTCTTTTTCAAATGATGCCCGTCATGCTCAGTGTTGCTTACACAAAAGTAGTAAAAAATGCAAAAATAATCTATAGTTTTTTAAATATTGGACTCTCCTTTTTTATTCTTGGATTTTTAACAAATATTACCTATATGTTAGGACTCGGAGGCATATTTTTAGCAGGAATATTTTTCTATTTTTGTTTCATTTCTCTTAAAACTATTTTTTTAAGTAAGGAGTTTAATGCACTTGTACAAAATTTTATAGCCTCCTTTATTGCCCTTATTTTTGCTACGGCTTTTGGCTTTACAGCATTACTTGGGCATTTTGGATTTGTAGATTCTGTAAAATATGGCAATATTCACATTGCTTTTATGCTCTTTGGCTGGGTATTTATACTTATAATGTCGGTATCATATAAAATCATACCAATGTTTTTTGTAGCCAAAGAATTTTCACTTATTTTGCAAAAAAGACTTTACATTTTGCAACTTATACTACTCCTTTTATTTGCCTATGCCCAGATTCAAGAAAATATTTTTATGCTTACCATTATAAAAATTCTTTTAAGTTCTTGCGTGATTCTTTTTGCAATTTTTAGTATAAAAATTTTAAAACAGAGAAAAAGAGCAAGAAAAGATATAAGCGTCAATTTATGGTATTTTGCAATGAGTAATACAATACTCTCAGCCACACTTTTTATATACGCTAGTATTCTACATGTAGATATATATATTTTTATTGGGTTTTTAGCCCTCTTTGGTGGTATATACCCCTTAATCAATGCGATGCTCTATAAAATCATTCCTTTTTTAACATGGTTTCATCTTAGTTCAAATATGGTTTTTGAAGCAGAAATGGGCAATGTTATTCGTAAGAAATGGATGACATATCAAGTAAATTTATATTTTCTTTCATTTTCTCTTTTTCTATTTGTGCCGTTTTTTCACTCTTTTATAATAATAGCTGCAGCAGTATTTTTCTTTTCAGCTATTTTACTTTTTATAAACATAGTAACTGCTTTAAAATATTATAATGAATACATAAAAAAGAAAGTAGTATTTGAGTAATATTTTGCTATCATAACAGCAGAAAAAATAAGGATACAATTATGATAAAAGTTGGCGTTTTTGGTGCTAGCGGTAGGGTTGGTAGACTTTTACTCGAAGATTTGAAAACTACAGATGAAATGAATCTAAGTGCTGTATTTGTTAGACATTCACTTGATTTTTCAATAGACCCTGAAGTATTAGTGACTTCAGATATGCAAGCATTTTTACATGCCTGTGATATTATTATAGATTTTTCATTGCCTGATGCCTGTGAGGTTTTACTAGAAGGTGCCATGCAAACACCAAAACCTCTTGTTATTGGAACTACAGGCCTTAACACTCATCAGCTCAATCTACTCAAACAAGCAAGTGAATTAATGCCTATTTTATATGCGACAAATATGTCTTTAGGTGTGGCATTACTCAATAAACTTGTATATCAAGCTTCAGCCGCTTTAAGCGATTTTGATATAGAAATAGTTGAAATGCATCATAGACATAAAAAAGATGCTCCAAGCGGTACAGCCTTGACTTTGAGTGAATCAGCTGCAGCAGCTAGAGGATTAGACTTAAACAAAGTTCGTGTAAGTGGTCGAGACGGTAATATTGGTGAGAGAAGCAAAGACGAAATAGCAGTTATGGCACTCCGCGGTGGAGATATAGTAGGTCGTCATACAGTAGGTTTTTATAATGACGGTGAATTTATAGAGCTTAACCACACAGCGACATCAAGAAATACCTTTTCAAAAGGTGCCCTGCGTGCCGGAAAATGGTTAGCAGACAAAGAAGCAGGACTTTACAGCATTAGTGATTGTTTAGAACTCTAAAAATAGTTTAAAGGGTTAAAGCACTTTTTGCAAGCTTTGCCCAAGAAGATTTTGGGTCGGCGTTTATTGCTGCATTATAAGCTTTTTTCGCTGCAGTATCTCTCCACAGTTTGGCCAAGACACTTCCGAGTAAATATTTTTGTCGTGCTCGCAGAGTCTTTTTTAATGTAATGGCATCTAAAGATTTTATAACTGATAATGCTTTGTTATACTCTTTTTTCTCCATATATGCCTGATAAAGGACAAATTCAATATAAGGACTTTGTGCATATGAATGCGATTTTTCTTGTATTTTCATGACTTTATCAGCATATTTTATAACCATAGTATCATCATCTCTTTGGCTACCTAGTGTTACCATGGCAACATATCGGTCTATATCTCTATAATCAAGTCCATATAAATCTTCGATTTTAGCCATGGTGTTTATCATATTATTTGCTTGTTCAAGTCTGCTGTATGTATCAAATAGATATCTATATATATTTTTATAGGGTGAATTTTTATCACCTTGTATAAGTATAATCAAATCTTTTGCAGCATCAACAAGCTCACTGTAATTCCCTGTAGCAAAATCTACTTTTACATACCTATAGAGCCATTTCTCACGTTTATTTAACTCTTTTGATTTAAGATGTTTTGAGGCTATACTTTTTGAAAGTTTAAAATCACCACCCATCATGGCACAATCATAAATACCATCATCCCATTTATCTGAGAGTGTAATATTGTATTCTTTAGATATAACAAGAACCTGTTTACAATTTTTCTCTGAGAGTGATGCTTCCATCTCTCCAACAGCCGCATCTTCTATAATACCCTTGGCATCCGGATACGTATCTTTATCTAAAGCATTCAAATCATCTTGTAAATCCAATACTTTAGCAAACATTTTTTCTTTTAGAAGGAGTTTGGCTTTTTCATATATGGCCCGTTTGCCAATGCTGTCATTTTGATACTCCCCAATGAGTTTATTGAACTCTGCTAACTTAGCTGTTGTATTTGCATCAGACGTTTCAAAAAAGAGCGAATCTTTAGCTGTCTGCACGGCATCAACAAAATCACCGTCAGGAAATTTTTTCAAATACTCATTTAATGCAGCTAAAGCCTTTTTCTTATCTTTTGTTTTAGCCAGCCATAATGCTCTGTCTTTTAATATACCCTCATATTCATCATAACTCGGATTTATTGCTTGAAGAATGGCATTTGCTATTGCCCCAGCCGTTTTATAATAGCCTTTATCTGCAAATTTTTGCATCATTTTTTGCGATGCTTTAAAGTCTTCCATAAAATAATCTGGCTTTGCCTGAATAATTTTATCTATATATTGCGGTGCCTCTTTTTCATTGTTTGAAAGGTATATTGCTGCAAGATGATAGGCAGCATTTGCTGCTACCTCCACATCAGCTGTTGTATACAAAGCTTTTTTATAATACTCTAGAGCCTTCGATACAGCTCCTGAATCTTCCAGCATTTCGCCTTTATAGATATATCCTAATTTTGCATACTTACTTTGCTTATGCTCTGTAAAAAGGCGGTCAAAAAAATAATCGGCATCTGTATTTTGACTTTGTTTCGCATAACTTCTTGCTAGTAATGCAAGAACATGAGGTACATTTACATCAGAAGAGTATTCTAGCAAGAAATTTTTTGCATAACTAATGACATTATCCCAATCTTTCAGTTTTGCATTTACCATAATTTTATAATAAAGCAATTCTGCTTTAAAAAGTGTGTTTGGATAAGACTTTAATACATCATCAATAGTTTCTAAACATGAATCATACTCTTTTTGTTTATACTGTTTTTTAACTTTTAAGTACTCTTTTACATCTTCTACTTCTTTAATATATACAGGCTTACCTTCTAAATCCAAACTTCCTACAAAGGGGAGTTTATCTTTGTCTAAAGTAAAAGGAAAATTGAGTGCTATGGCAGAAACATCTTCTTTTTTAAATAAAGGAATATTCTTTTTAAACCCTATCACAGTCCATCTTTTTGCACTCTTTACATTTGCCTCAAAAACAGTACTATCTACAGTTAAATCAAAAATATCTGCCAAAAGTTTCATTTTATAAAATGGCTTTATTATTAAATAAAATTTATTTTTTTTAACAATAGTGTCTACTTTAAAAAAGTCATTTTGAATATGCTTAATATTTCTTGATGGTCTTTTAGAAAATGCACAAATTACTTTTGTTACTTCCTTAAAATCATTTTTGAATTCTTTACATGTAAATTTTTGAGAGTCTTGTATATCAAGCGTAGAGTATTTAATGAAGTTGTCTTTTGCACTATCAATAGATATTTCGAGTGCAAAAGAGTTGCTGAATATAAAGGCCAAGAGTATCCATTTTAACAATTTCTCTCTCCCTTTAGAAGTAATAAATAACTATTAATATCCACTATTATATACAAAAGCTGTAATAAACTCTAAAAGCGGATTTATTGCAACAAAAGCAAATATAGTTCCTATAGCGGCAATTCCAATAATAGTTTTCAATGCCAATGTCGCATTTGCCCCATACATATTCCCATCATTACCCATAACAGGTTCTTTCATAAACATATATACTACAAGTTTTAAGTAGTAATATCCTGCAATTGCGGAGTTAAGAGCCATAATAAATGCTAAAACAGTATATCCGCTTGTTACTGCAGAACTTATCAGATAAAGTTTACCCCAAAAAAGGGCAAAAGGAGGAACACCTGCCAAACTTAACATAAACAAACCCATAATAAGGGCTGCAACAGGTGCAGTTTTAATCATCCCTGCAAATTTATCATAAGAATGATCTGACATTTGATATGCTGGCAAATTCTTTTGACGAGAAATCCACAGCATAGAAAATGCACCAAGGTTAGTAAATGCAAATAATACCCAGTACAAGAACAACGCACTGTTGGCTTGTGTTGTCCCAATTAATATAGCTCCCATAACAAAACCTGCATGTGAGATAGAACTATAAGCAAGCATACGCTTTACATCAGTTTGTACTAAAGCCCACATATTTGAAACAGTCATTGTAATAACGACAAAGGCATACAGTACAATCTTGAGCCATACAATATCACTATGCACTAAAAATTCAAAAAATCTCATAGCAACTACAAAAGCAGCAATCTTTGGAACAATTGACATATATCCTGCCATTGGTGCGGATGAGCCTTCATACACATCCGGAGCCCATGTATGAAATGGAATAAGTGATAATTTAAAGGCGAATGCAGCTAACATAAAAGCAATACCAACAAGCACATATCCAATATCAGCATAGCCGTTTGCGGCCAACACCAATGCAATTTTATTAATTTCAACAGAACCAGTAAGAGCATAAAAAATCATTGCACCAAAGCTAAAAAGTCCAGCTGCTAAAGCACCCATTGTAAAATACTTCACTGCCGCTTCAAATGATTTATCTCTATTATGCATAGCAATTAATGTATACAGTGCTAAAGAAGATGTCTCTAATCCCACAAATACTAAAATAATATTGTCAGTTGCAACCATAAATTGGAAACCTGAAATCATAAACAAGAATAATGCAAAAAATTCAGGATATGAAAACTCGTGAAAACGCTTATGTGTTAAAGCTAATGGAATAAAAAGCATTGAAGCTATAACTATAATAAACTGAGCTAACAAGGCTAGTCCATCGATTAACATAACATCAAACATACCTAAAACAGTACCGTTTTTGGCAAATACACCGGAAGCATCAAGTAGTGAGAAAAAGTCCATTGCCAAAAATAGCAAACTTAACGTCACATAAAGTGATTTGTGAAGACCACCTTTGAAGACGTCTATCACTAAGATTAGTAAGGCACCTATAACCGGTATCAGCATAGGAGCGAGAGTCATTACGTTTAATGACTCCATTGAAATATTGATTGGTGCTAACATTAGTGAACCTCCTCTATAATGGTTTTATCAATAACTACAACTTTAGGTTTCACCAAATTAGGAATTCTCTTTTTCGCTAACTCTGTTGTAGATTTATTATGCATTAATTGTACAATTGATTTAACACTGTTGTTGATTGGATCTAAAACAGGTTTTGGATAAATTCCAAGCCAGATTGCTACGATTACTAACGGAATCAAGCCAAATAGCTCTTTTTTATTGATATCAGGAAGGTTTTTATTTTTTTCATTTGTCACTTCACCAAAAAATGCTTTTTTATAAGCTGCAAGCATATAAATTGCACCGACGATAATACCTGTACCTGCTAATAAAGTCAAAATGTGTGATTGTTGATAAAAACCAAGGAGAGATAAAAACTCTCCAACAAAGTTAATAGTTAGTGGTAAACCAACTGATGCCATCATCATAATACCAAATATAGTCGCATATCTAGGCATAACATGTGCCAAACCACCAAATTCACTCATCATTTTTGTATGTCGTCTGTCATAAATAACACCTACCAGTAAAAACAGAGCTCCGGCAACAACACCGTGACCGAGCATTAAAAATATAGAACCGGAAATACCTTCAACATTTAATGCAAATGTTCCTAAAATAATAATACCCATGTGTGAAATGGAAGAGTATGCGACGACCTGCTTCATATCTTTTTGTGCATACGCAACCATTGCGGTATATATAACCATTATAACTGCTAAAATAGCAATCGGTATCATAAAAAATGCAGACGCATCAGGGAACAATGGCAGTGAAAATCTTACAAATGCATAAGTACCCATTTTTAAAAGAATTGCTGCAAGAATTACCGAACCAATTGTCGGTGCTTGCCCATGTGCATATGGTAGCCATGTATGAAATGGAAACATTGGAACTTTGATGGCAAAACCAATAAAGAAAGCAACAAAAAGCCATAACTGAAATGACTCCGGTAATATAAGTCTATACCAATCTAATAATGCAAAGCTCCATACGCCTGTTGCCTGATAATAAAAATATGCCATAAAAAGCATACCCACAAGCATTACAAGTGAGCCTGCAAATGTATATAAAAAGAATTTTATAGAGGCATATATTCTTAAAGGTCCACCCCATGCACCAATAATATAAAGCATTGGTACAAGTGAAAGTTCCCAAAAAGTATAAAATACAATTGCATCAAGGGCTGCAAAAACACCGGCCATCGTCATTTGCAAAAATAAAAGAGTGATAATCATATATTTTACTTTTTTAGTATCTGTTAAAGAACCGATTCCAAGAAGTGTAAAAAATGCTGATAGAATGATAATAAACAATGAAATACCATCTACACCTAATGTATAATTAATTCCAAAAGATGGAACTAATGGTAAATGTTCCATAAACTGCATGCCTGACACATTATCATCAAAAGCATACCAAAGCCATAATGAAAGAGCAAATTCTATGGCAGCAACCGCTACACCATATACCCGCATACTCTCTTTTTGTATCATAAAACCAAACACAGCAGCCAATGCTGGAAAGAAAATTAATATCGATAAAATATGATCTAACATATACTAAACTCCTAAAGCTGACAAGAATACTAAAATCTCATCAGAATATCTTGCTGCAAGTCCAAAAACTACAGCTAATAATAGTAAACCGATTAGACCAGCAACCATCCATGTAAGCATAGTAGATAAATTACCACTTTGCATTTTCCTTGTTTTTTCACCAGTACCATATATAATAGCAGCAATTCCGTCAACAGTCGCATCAACTATTTTTAAATCAACTTTCGTCCAGAAAACCTCTGATAATTCTCTATATGGTTTTACAAAATACTCTTCATAAGCATAAGGAATATAATATTGATTAATTAACAACTTATACATAAAAGAGTTTTCCATTTTGCTTGTACCATCTGGCACTGTAACTCTTGAATTTGCATATTTTTTATAGGCATATAAGATTGCTAAACCTACAAACATTTGTGTTCCAACTAGCATAATCAATGCAGTCCCATGTGCAATATGATACTCATGTGCATTTAATGCTTCTTCAACCATATCAAAGAAAGGTGTTTGAAGTACTCCTGCTCCAATAGCAATAAGAAGCAACGGACTCATAGCCCATAACATAAATCTATACGCTTCATGCGGATGAATTCCAAAGAGTTTGTAACGTTCTTCACCATGGAAAATAAGTGCAACAAGTCTAAATGAATAAAATGCTGTTAAACCTGCTGTAAAGAGTAAAACCCCATAAATTACCATGTGATTACCTGAATATGCAGCTTCAAGAATTGTATCTTTAGAAAAGAAACCTGCGAATGGAATAACACCAGCCAATGCAAGAGAACCTATCACCATCATAATCCAAGTCCACTTCATCACTTTTTTGAGTCCACCCATTTTAAATGGATCAAGTTCATCATGCATAGCATGCATAACATTACCTGCACCTAAAAATAGTAATGCTTTAAAACCGGCATGTGCCATAAGGTGGAAAAGTGCCACCCAGTAAGCACCAAGACCAGCTGCTGCAAACATATATCCTAACTGTGAAAGTGTAGAATATGCGATAATTCGTTTCATATCACGATTAACAAGTGCCATAGATGCTGCAAAAATTGCCACAAATGTACCAAGACTTGCAATAAATAGACCAACATGAGGAATTAAGCTATAAAGCTCATGCGATCGGATAACAAGATAAACACCCGCTGTTACCATTGTTGCTGCGTGAATAAGTGCTGAAACCGGTGTAGGACCTTCCATTGCATCGGCAAGCCAAGTATGAAGTGGAAATTGTGCCGATTTACCCATCGCACCAATAAAGAGAAAAATTCCAATCCATGTAAGTGTTGCAGCAGGCAATTCATGAAATGCTGTAAAAGCACCATCATATTGAAGTGTTCCCGTGTTCCAATAAATTAAAAAAAGTCCAATTAACATTCCAAGATCGGCAATACGGTTCATAATAAATGCTTCATTTGCTGCCCATGTTGCACTCTCTTTGTGAAACCAAAAACCAATGAGTCCCCATGAACAAAGACCAACGCCTTCCCAACCAATAAAAAGACCTGCATAATTATCACTCATGACAAGAATCATCATTGAAAATACGAAAGCAGAAAGCCATGAAAAGAATCTATTAAATCCTTTGTCATGATCCATATATCCTATTGAATATACATGTACTACTGTTGAAACCAAAGTCACAACCATCATCATTGTTACAGAAATCTGATCTACAACAAAACCAAAAGGAATATATAAATCACCTGTTGCCATCCATGTCATCATTGTTACATGTATAGGCTCTCCACCTTTAAGTATATGCACTAGCAGTATTGTACTTGCAATAAATGATGTAAATATCAGTAAACTTGCCACAATACCTGTAAATAATTTCTTTGGTGTCGCTGTAAAAAGTGCCGAGAACAAAGAACTAACAAGTGGAGCAAATAAAGCTATATATAAATATTTTTCCATTTTTTACCCTTTCATCGTTGTTAACGCATCTAAGTCAATTGAACCATGGCGTTTATACCATACAATAAGTAGCCCAAGCCCCACTGCAACTTCTGAAGCAGCAATAGCAATTACAAAAAATGCAAACATTTGACCAGTTAAGTCACCATAATAATGTGAAATTGCAGCAAAAGCCACATTTACTGCATTCAATAATATTTCAGTTGCAAAAAATAGCAAAAGAAGGTTTTTTCTACGCATTACACCTACTAAACCAATAGCAAATAAAATAGTAGATAAAACAAGATAGTGGTTTAAACCTATTTCCATCATGAAAGTACCTTTTTATTTTTTTCTTCTTCAATTTCAGCTTCATTCATCAGCGTTATTGAAAGATCCATTTTTTTACCTGCAAGTACAATACCAGCAACCATTGCAACAAGTAGCATAATTGCAGCAAGTTCAAATGGTATGAGGTATTTTGTAAAGAGGACTAAACCAATCTCTTGTGTATTTCCTACTCCATCAATTCCAGGATAAAGTGCCACAATATTTCCAGATACCATAGGCATTGCAAATATAACAACCACCAAAACTGCTGCCAGTGTGGATAAACCGACAATTATATATTTATTGCCTTGCTTTTCTTTTACATCTCTTGTCGTATCAAAAAACATCATACCAAAAGCATATAAAGCCATGACAGCACCAGTATATACAATAATTTGTACTGCACCTAAAAAATCAGCACCTAAAATAAAGAAAAATGCTGATATAAAAATCATTCCCGCCGCTAATGCACTTAACGCAAACAATGCTTGTGATGTTGTTACAACTATGAAAAACATCGCAATTGTTAAAAATGCAAATAAATAAAACGCTACCGCTTCAAACATAATCCAAACTCCTTAATATGACAGAGGTGTTTTTTTAACACGCTCATCTTCATGTGGTGTAATAGCACCGAAACCTTCAAACTCTTTTTGAGCCTTTGCTTTCATAGTATCTATCGGTGTCAGCATATAGTCATAATCCACAAAGTGTTCTCTTTGTTCTGATGCATTTTCATACTCGCCACCATGTGTAATAGCAAGCTCCGGACACACTTCAGCACAATATCCACAAAAAATACAGCGACCAAGATTAATGGTATATTCACTCACCTCTTTACGAGAATTTTCATCAATTTTTGTATCCATACGAATACAATCAGAGATACAAATTTTTTCACACAAACCACATCCGATACATCGTTCTGTATCACTTTCCCAAAGTCTTTTCATCTCATGTACAGCACGGTAACGAGGACCTATAGGCATTTTCTCTTGTGGATATTTGACAGTATGAATATCAAATCGTAACATCTCTCTCATAACAACCCAAAGTCCAACAAAAAGCTCACCTTTAAAGCTTCTCTTGACAACACGCTTAAACTTACCCCAGCTATCAGTAGGATAATCTTCAATATCAACTAAAAAGTAGCCATTATCAGCTACATTTCTATCATTAAATTGTTCCATTTTCATTCATTATCCCCTTAAAACATCATCACTAAAGCAGTGATTACAACATTAATCACGGCTAATGGCATTAGTACTTTCCAACACAACCACATAAGTTGATCTGGTCTTACATCTGGCCAAGCAGCTCTCGTCCATAAGAAAAAGAAAAAGAAAAATGCAACTTTTCCTATTAACCCTAATGCACCAAGGAGACTACCATCACCATATCCGCCTAAAAATATAAGGGGAATTACAAATGAAATAAAGAACATATTCGCATATTCACCAATAAAGAAAAGCCCCCATCTCATACCTGAGTACTCAGTACCAAAACCATCAATAATTTCATGATCATTTGCTATTAAGTGAAATGGAGTACGACCAGTTTCAGCAAAAGCAGAAATCCAAAAAAGAACAAATGCTACAGGCTGCGTCCATATAATCCAGTGACTGATGCCACCTGTTTGATAATTATTAAAATCAATGAGAGATAAAGAACCAACCATCATAATAGGAGCAAGTATAGATAAACCACTCACAACTTCATAAGAGATAAATACAGCAGCTGTACGTGCTGCTGAAAGCAATGCAAATTTATTTGCTGATGCCATACCTCCGAGGAGTGGACCAAATAAACCAACTGCCATTACACCCAAAATATACAAAATACCAATATTTATATCAGCAACTATAGGATGAACTGTGTATCCAAAAATCGTAAATTGTGGGAAAAATGGAATCGCTGCTGCTGCCATAAACGCAGTTGCTGCAGTAATTACAGGAGCAAGTCTAAAAATAGGCCCCACAACATTAGTAGGAATGATATCTTCTTTTGTAAAAAGCTTTATTCCATCTGCCGCAACTTGTAGCAAACCATACGGTCCAACATACATTGGCCCCAAACGGCGTTGCATAAATGCAAGTATTTTACGCTCAAAATATGTACCAATACCTGCTAACGCAGAAAATATAAGTAAGATTGCAACAACTTTTATTATCGTCTCAATTAAATATGCTGTGTCCATATATTATACCTTTTTTATCGAAGCTGTACTAAAACGGTAATCGTTAAAGAGTACTTCTGAGTTTAATTTTTTATCAAATGTTGGTAAAATCACGATATCCCCTGCAATTTTATTATCACTCACTACATTAGCAGTGAGTTCCCCATTTGCAGTTGTAATTGTAACAGTATCACCTTCATTGTATTCCGTTTTAGACAGGTACTCTTCACTCATATAAATACCGCTTACTTCATCCAAGTTTGTTGTTTTATAGGTAAAATCTGTAAACTGTCTTACAGGATTAGCTGAGTAGATTATACATCCTTCTAACTTATCTTCACTGAATTTCTCAACACTTTCATCATCACTTGCATCAACTGCTACATTTTTGAGCACATAACCTCTCACTTCTGTACCGTCATTTTCATAATGATTTGGAAGATTATCAAATTCCTCTTCTATAAATCCAACAGAAGTAGGAAGTTTCACAGTATAGTCAATTACATTTGTTGCATCAAAGCCTAATGCATTTGCTATGTCATTTAATTCATAGCCATTGTATGAGATAGCCGCATTTGTAGGATTAACCCGTTTATTAACACTTGTTAATGTCCCCTCTTGCTGATTGATAGCCGGCATATCCAAGTCGCCGTCACCAAGACCCGAGAGTACAAAATCGCCATCCGTATTGTATCCAATACTATAATTTCCTTTTGCGTCATCAAGTTCACAAATAAGTGAAACACCAAGAGAATTTGTCAGTGTTGGAATCATAACAAGTTCAAATTTAGAGTATTTCTCAACTAACGCAACAAGACGTGCAAGATTTTTAGAACTAGGATGTGTATAAAGGTCTGGTCCAACCATTAATGCAAAAGTCTCTTTTTTCTTCAGGTTTTTCTCTAAAGTTTCCATAAACTTCGCATCAGTACCTAAAATTTCAAGGAGTTTATTATCATCAACAACTACTTCTTTAGATACTTTCTTAGGTACCATTTTAGATTTTTCTACTTCTATCTCTTCTTCTTCGCCCGTCTCTTCATTTACTTTCATTTCTTTAACGATTTCAACAACTTTCTCTTTTATTGTTTCTTCAACCGTTATAGTTTTTTCAGAGTGAAATGATGCAAGATACTCTACAATATCTTTTGGCAATTTCTCTTTATCCCCAAATAAATCAAGGACAAGATAGAGTGCTGTTTCTTCTTGAAGCGGTGCATGTTCAACTGTCATTATAGATTTTCCAAGACCTTCGATAATAGGATCTTTTACAGGATGAAAATAAAGTCCTGCCCCTTTACTTACTGTAATTGAGTTATTAAGAGCATATCTTGCATTTGGATTATCTGTTTTTAAGGCTGAACCGACTGAAACAATAAAGTTTGTAGTATGTACGCGTTCTAAATCACTACCATAAAGTTTTGTACCGCTTATCTCAGAATAATCTTTTAAAAATGTTTGCAATGCTTTTGCTTCATTATTTACAAGTTTGTATCCAAACTTCTCTTTCATAGCTTGAAGTAAATATGCTTCTTCATTGGTAATAGTAGAAGTAAAGCAAATAGTATCTGCCTTTTTAAATGCTTCTACTGCCGCATTAAATGCTGCTTCGTCTTTTGTTGCATTTGCATTTTGATAATCAAATCCATAACGTCCTGCACCACAAAGTGAAACATAATTCCATTCATTCATAACACGGTAAATTTTATCTTCAGGGTTTTCAATACTTGCATGTTTTACATCATAAGATATTTGGCATCCTGCAGAACAATGCCCACAAGTTGCAGGAACTTGTTTGAGTTCCCATGCATTTGATTTATACATAAATTGTGTATCAACCAAAGCACCAACAGGACAAACTGCCGCACACTCTCCACAAGAAGTACAATCAAGTACATCCGTACCATTTGTAAGACCAATGACTGATTTGTTTAATTTATTCCACATTGCATAAGCGTCTTTTGGCATTTCAGCCTTATAATCAGCATTGAGTGCATCTCCTCCACGAGGAATAGTTTTAAGAGAAGTATCACCTATCATATCTTTACATGTAGTCACACAACGCTCACATACAATACAAAGACCCGGATCATAATGGAGATGTCCCCAATCATGAGAACTTCTATCTACATCTTTAACAGTATAACTTTGCGTATCTACACCTATTTCCAATGTATAGTTTTGTAGTTCACACTCTCCAGACTGATCACAAACGCCACATTGAAGAGGATGATTCACATCATATACTTCCATAATTGCACGACGTTCTTTCTCTATTGTCTCAGTAGAAGTTGTTATATTCATACCGTCTTTGGCTTTTGCATTACAAGCATAAACTTGTTTTCCATCTGCCTCAACAAGACAAATACGACAGGCCAAAGTTGGACTACATCTTGTTAAATAACATATTGCAGGAATAAAAATATCATTCGCACGGGCAGCATTTAATAAATACTCACCCTCCTGCGTTTGAACCTCTGTTCCATCAATATTTATAGTAATTTTACTCATTATATTACTCTCACTATTTTGGATTTTTCAAATCTATATGAACTTGCATCTTTTCCTATATCAAAAATAGGATTCAGTGCTATTGTTCCTTTAAGCTCGTTATCTTGTTTGAACTTTCTTTTGATTACACGATTTTTTAGACTAATTTCTACTTCATCACCATCACTTATTCTTGCAGCTGCCCCAAATTGTGCAGAACCTCTTAATGTTATATCTTTTTCTAATTGTTGCGTTTTATTTGTAAATTCATTGAATTGTAATACAGGGTTACAATTGTAAATTACAGTGCCGTTAAACTCCGGTAAGTCATCAATCGGTTCTACTTTTGAGCCCATTTCACATGAAACTTCATCTAAAATATATCCTCTTTTATCTTCTCCATAAGACGAAAGAAAATTTTCTAAATCATCAAATGCAAGTGATTTAAAGCCTTTGGATGTATCTAATTCTTTTGTATAATCAATGGTATTTTCTTTTTCTAATCCCAATGCATTCGCTATATCATTTAAAGTATAACCATCAAAAGCAAGTGCCACATTTAACGGTAAAACCTGATTGTCTACATTGACAACCGTTCCTTCTACTTGATTGAGCGCCGGCATTGCTAAGTCTGCATCTTTTGATGATGACATTATAAAGTCACCTTGGGCATTATAAGCAACAACATTGCCTATATTTTCATCAATATCAAGTTTACATGTAAGAGAAACACCTGCCGTGTTAACTTCTGTTGGAACAACAACTAATGAAAAATCAGTATATTTTTCAATCAAAGCTACTAGTTTTGCAATATTTTTTGCACGTTTATGGGCAAAAACATCACTTCCAACAACAAGTATACGTTTCTTAGCTCGTGAAAATGATTTACTCATAAGTTGTAATTCATCATCGCCAACATTACTTTCTGCTTCAAGATAACCTAAATCTAAGTCATCTAGAAATGCCCTTGTATCCTCATCAACATCACTATTTTTCAGAAGTTCATTTGCTAAAAGAGCCATAACGCCCTCTTCTGTTCCGACTTCATACTTCATAAACTGTGTTACTGTATTTTTCATCAATGCATCTTCTAATGGATGTGCATAAACAATTTTTGCACCATTATGTTGTGCTGCCGTTGTTATTGCATACCGTACCATTGGATTATCTGTTGCAATGCGTGTACCAATTACGATGATTGCATCTGCTTGTTTTATTGCGTTCATGCTAGCACTATGATGTAATTTTCCACTGATACTGCTATAAGCTTTCATAAATTCACCATAAAGACGGGCATCTTCATTAAAAAGTTTGATACCAAGCTTTTCTTTTAAAAGCTGTAATATATGTGCTTCTTCATTTGTAATTATAGATGAAAAACGAATAGCATTTGCACTTTTTATTGCTACAACAGCTTTATCAAATCTAACCTTATCTTTTTGTGCTTTATTATCAAAATCAAATCCAAAACGTCCTGCACCACATAATGAATTGTACTCAAAATTATTTTTTACTCTATATATGCTGTCATCCCCATTAATTCCAACATGACGCGTTTCATATTCTAAAGCACAACCTGCAGAACAGTGTGCACATGTTGAAGGAATGCGTGAGAGCTCCCATGCATTTGCAGAATATTTGAAATCAGAACTCACCAATGCACCCACAGGACAAACAGCGATACATTCACCACAAAATGTACAATCTAAAGTATCTGAACCTTTCGGAATAATAACAGATGAATATCCGCCAAATTTAACTTCAATAGCATCATCGCCAATTACTTCATTACATACATGCACACATTTTTCACACATAATGCATAAAGCAGGATCATAATTAATGAGTCCCCAATCTTCTACTTTACGAACTTGATCTTTCGCAGAAAATTCTTGATGTCCTACATTAAATTCTAAAGTCATATTTTGTAAATCACATTCACCTGATTTATCACAAACACCACATTCTAAAGGATGATTCACATCATAAAGTTTCATAATATTTGTACGTTCTGCTTCTAATGCTTTTGAATTTGTTTTTACTTCAATGCCCTCAGTTGGAGGCGTATTGCAAGAGAGTATAAACCCATCAACACCTGTCACTTCTATTGAGCAGATACGACAAGATGCACATGGAGAAGTTTTTGAAATATAACACATGGTAGGAATATAGATGTCATTTTTTCTCGCAGCTTGCAAAATAGTTTCACCTTTTGCCGCAGTAACATCTTTGCCGTCAATTTTAAAATTTATCATTTTACTCATTCACCGCCTCCTTATGCCTGTACCATTGCTATATAGTAACAACGCATACATCTCTCAGCCTCTGTTAGGGCTTGTTCCTGTGTAAAACCAAGATTCACTTCTGCATTATTATGCTTACGGATTGCAGCATCTACTACCAAAGAGTGTTCACGAGGAAGACCTGGTAACCAACCTGTAACTTTTTCTTTTTTATCATATACTTTAAGTTTACTTAAATGATCTTCCATAATCTCTTCATCAGTTAGAGTTACTTCACCTGTTTGCACATAACGAGCCATAACTGATGATGCACGTTTTGCCTGACCAACTGCATTAACAATTGTCATAGGACCATATTCACAATCACCCGAAGCAAAAATTCCTTTGCGTGAAGTCATATAATCTTTGCCATTTGTTTTAATAGTAGCCCAAGAAGTCATTTCAATATCCCATTCCTCTGGAAGCAAATCTAAATCAGCCGATTGAGAAACGGCAGGTACTAAATAGTCTGCTTCAATCGTATATGATTCGCCCTCTATTTTCACTAATTGTGCTCGTCCACCATTAGGGTCAGGTACAAGTTCAAACTTATCTATTAATAACTCATTTAAAATATCATTTTCATCTGTTGTTATTTTATTGACGGCAGAATGGAATAAAAATTCTACACCCTCTTCAACAGCTTCATGATACTCTTCATAAGTTGTATTGCGTATGATAGTCTTTTCATCACGGCGATAAATCATATATACTTTTTTTGCATTAGCACGAATTGCACAACGAACAACATCCATTGAAGTAAATCCACCACCAACACAAACAACTGTTTTACCAGTTAAATCTACATAATCAGTTGTTAAAAGATTCTCTTCTTGAACTTCTTTTGGAATTGTAATGCCATATTTTTCATACAAGTTTACACGGTCAAGAAAGTCAATCGCTCCCCAATAACCTTTGATCTCAGGTCGCTCATTTTCACAACGCACTTTTTTAGAAATTCTTGTTCCAACAGCAACCATTGTTGCATCATATTCATTTTCAAATCTACGCATATCATCTGCCGAGATTCTTGAGTTCGTGATGAAATTTACACCCATGTCTCGAACACATTCAATATCTTGATTATATTTATCAACAGGCATACGGTACTCAGGTACACCTACTGCTACTTCACCACCAAGCACAGGAAGGTCTTCATAAACATCAACTGCAACACCTTCAGCAGCGAGGTAATAAGCCGTAGTTAGTCCAGCAGGACCTGCCCCAATAACTGCTACTTTTTTATCAATCGGTGTTTTTTTCTCCATTGGATGAAAAAAGTCGTATTCATGATCTGTTTCCCAATCCGCACCAAGACGTTTGAGTGCCATAATTGAGATAGGCTCATCAAGATTTGTTCTTCGACAAGCATCTTCACATGGATGTGGACAAACACGCCCACAAGTATGTGCAAGTGGCATTGTTTGACGTGTAGCTTCTAGTGAATCATCAAAACGTAAATCTCTTACACCCTCAATATAACCGGGAATATCAACATGTGCAGGACAAGCATCAGTACATGGTGCTGTTATTTTAGCAATGTAGCCGATTGAGTCATCATAATGCTTTGATTTTTTCTTTTCATTAATACATTCTAAGAATGTATCTTCAAAATGATTCATTAAATCTAGTATAGGGTTTGGAACAGTTTTTCCAATCTCACACTTAGAAGTAATTTGCATACTTTTACCAATCTCTTTTAAGTGATCCAAATCAGCAATTTCACCTTCACCACGAGCAATTTTATCAAGTTGATCATAAAGAATTCGACCACCCCATCTACCGGGAGCACATCTTCCACATGCTTCTGAATAAACTTGATACTGTGCAGCATATTCCATCGCTAAACGGATAACATCTACATCCTCATTAAATAATGAAACACCATCCCAGCCTATAAAAGCTTTGGAATCACGATGATCATCATATTGTGCCGGTAAATTATAAGCTGATTCTTCCCACTCTTCTTCGGGTTTGCCAATGTTATTAACAAGCTCACCATTCCAAGTAGAAAAATATACTTTGCTCACATTCAATCCCTATTTTTTTACTACGATAGTCCAATCGACTTCGTTAAATTTTAATGAGTTATACAGTTCATACCCACACTCTTTTACTAAATCAGCACTTCTTTGAATCGGAGTAAAATCACCAATTTCAAAAAGAAAAATCAAAGTCTCTGTAGGCTTATGTTTCTCCTGCAAAATCTCTTTCATACGAGGTTCAAAATCATCTTTTAAGTGTCTTAAGTCATATCTTTTCATTGTTTACTCCGTAACCAATTTTACTACAGTGGTGCTTCGCACATCACTTGCGTATTCTTCACTAAAAAAGCAAAGCAGTTTGCTTTTTCTTACGCTCATCATCTGTCAACCTCACCGAAAACTATGTTGGTTGTACCAATAATAGATACAACATCCGGAATGTAGTGACCCGGTAAAAGGTCAGTTAAAATTCCTGTATGCCAAAATGATGGTGCACGTAGTTTAAGTCTGTAAGGGTATGGTCCACCTTGTGAATTTATGTAAAATCCAAGTTCACCTTTTGGTGATTCAGTCGGAACATATACTTCACCTACCGGTGGTCGCATTCCTTGTGTTACAAGTACAAAGTG
>Ga0256829_1000352_pt1 | contig 49390 bp, 47 predicted proteins | sample 131447metaG_FD_185979 | JGI IMG/M metagenome (GOLD analysis project Ga0256829, IMG submission 185979) | Hydrothermal vent microbial communities from Lau Basin, Pacific Ocean - 131-447 | ecosystem: Environmental > Aquatic > Marine > Hydrothermal vents | place: Pacific Ocean: Lau Basin | collected... | reverse complement strand
TTCAAATGTCAGTCAAATAAAAAAGCTCTAAAAATTAACTTTTTAGAGCTTTTAGTAAAGTATATTTATTAAGTCTATTGCATGCTAGCTAAACTTGCTTTAATTGTTTCAATCTTAGCTAACGCATCTGCTTCTTTCTTTTTCTCACTAGCTACAACTTGCTCTGGCGCATTGTTTACAAAACGTTCGTTCGATAGTTTTTTCTGTACCGATTTTAAGAAACCTTCGGTGTAATTTAACTCTTCGGTTAGCTTTTTTATTTCGGCTTCAACATCTATAGCGCCAACCATTGGCACAAAATATTCGTTAGATTTTACTCTAAAGGTTAATGCGCCTTCAACTGCTTCATCTACATATTCAATCGCTTCAAGATTACCCATTTTTTGGATAATCGCATCAAACGTAGTAGATGATTTTTCATTATTAATTACCGAAAATCCTATCGCATCTTTAAACGCGATGTTCTTTTCCTTTCTAATGGTACGAATACCAGAAATCACTTCTGAAGCAAAATCAAATTCTGAAATCAAGGTTTCGTTTATTGGTTTTCCTGTTGGCCAACTCGCTACAATTAACGCCTCTTCTGGCGTGCGATCTTTTATGTAATGCCATAAATCTTCTGTTAAAAATGGCATAAATGGATGTACAATTTTTAAGTTATCTTCAAAAATTGAGATAATTGCGTTATACGTTTTAGCATCAATTGGTTGTTGGTATGCTGGTTTTACCATTTCTAGTAACCAACCACAAAAATCGTCGTAAATTAACTTGTAAATTGCCATTAAGGCATCGCTTAAACGATATTTACTAAAGTGATCTTCAATCTCGATTAATGCTTTTTGGAATTTAGATTCGTACCATTCTATTGCAATCTTACTTGCTTCTGGTTGCTCTATTGTTTCTGACACTTCCCAACCATCAACCAAACGATAGGCATTCCAGATTTTGTTCCCAAAACCTTTTCCTTGTTGGCATAACGATTCGTCAAACAATAAATCGTTTCCTGCTGCACTACTTAATAATAATCCAACACGAACACCATCGGCGCTGTATTCTTCAATAAGTTTTAATGCGTCTGGTGAGTTTCCTAAAGATTTACTCATTTTACGACGTTGCTTATCACGTACCAATCCTGTTAAGTATACATTCTGAAAAGGTTTTTCATCTTTATACTCGTAACCAGCAATTATCATACGTGCTACCCAAAAGAATAAAATATCTGGACCAGTTACTAAGTCGTTTGTTGGGTAATAGTATTTAATTTCTTTGTTTTCTGGATTGCGAATACCATCAAAAACCGACATTGGCCACAACCATGATGAGAACCATGTGTCTAGAGCATCCGTTTCTTGACGTAATTCTTCAGCTTTAAGTGAAGAATTTCCTGTTTTATCTTGAGCAAGTTTTACTGCATCTTCAATAGTTTCAGCAACTACAAAATCTTCTTTTCCGTCGCCATAATAGTATGCAGGAATTTGTTGTCCCCAAAGTAATTGACGCGAAATATTCCAATCACGGATGTTTTCCATCCAGTGACGATACGTGTTTTCGAACTTTTTTGGGAATAGTTTTATATCGGCATCTTCACCTAAAACCGCTTTTATTGCTGGTTTTACCAAGTCTTCCATTTTTAAGAACCACTGGTCGCTTAACCTTGGCTCTATAACTGCTTTGGTACGTTCTGACGTACCTACCTTGTTAATATGTGTTTCAGTTTTAACTAAAACACCATTTTCTTCTAACTCTTTAGCTATAGCTTTACGTACTACAAAACGATCTTGACCTTCATAGTGTAAACCGTAGCTGTTTAAAGTTGCGTCTTCATTAAAAATATCTACTACTTCAAGATTATGCTTATCTCCTAGCATCTTGTCGTTTTCGTCATGCGCTGGTGTTACTTTTAAACAACCTGTACCAAATTCTAAATCTACATAGTCATCTTCAATAATAGGGATTACACGGTTGCAGATTGGTACAATTGCTTTTTTTCCACGTAAGTGAACAAAACGCTCGTCATTAGGGTTAATACAAATTGCTGTATCACCAAAAATGGTTTCAGGACGTGTTGTAGCAATAGTCAGTGTATCGTCGCTACCTTCAATCTTATACTTTAAATAGTATAGGTTTCCTTGCTTTTCTTCGTAAATAACTTCTTCATCCGAAAGTGTTGTTTTTGCTTCTGGATCCCAATTTACCATACGATAACCGCGATAAATTAAGCCTTTATTGTATAAATCTACAAAGACTTTAATTACGGCTTCGCTCATATCGTCATCCATAGTAAACTTAGTACGATCCCAATCGCAAGAGCAACCTAGCTTTTTTAATTGTTCAAGGATTACTCCTCCATATTCGTGCGTCCAATCCCAAGCATGTTTTAAAAACTCGTCTCTAGTTAAATCATTTTTATCTATTCCTTGTGCTTTTAATTTTGCTACAACTTTTGCTTCTGTAGCAATAGATGCGTGATCTGTACCTGGTACCCAACAGGCGTTTTTACCTTGTAAACGTGCGCGACGTATTAATACATCTTGAATGGTATTATTTAACATATGTCCCATATGTAATACTCCTGTTACGTTTGGAGGCGGAATAACTATGGTGTATGGTTCTCTTTCGTCAGGTTCTGAATGAAAATAATTATGTTTCATCCAGTAGTCATACCACTTATTTTCTACGGATTTTGCATCATATTTTGATGGGATACTCATCTTTGGAATAGTTTTTGAATTATAGTTGGCAAAAATACTTATTATTCTGTTTTTGTGAAATTATATAGCAGATTAATGCACCGTTAAATTATTCAAAAGTATTTGTTTGAGTGTATTACATCTAATATTTTTGCTAGAGGAGTAAAAAGTGATTAAATTTACAAATCATTAAAATTTATATACAATGAAAAAATTAATGACATTATTATTTGTTGGCTTGATTAGTTTAACAGTTAATGCTCAAGAAAAAGTAGCAAAAATTGAATTTAAAGAAACTACAATAGACTACGGTACAATAGAAAAAGGAGCTAATGGTTTAAGAACTTTTGAATTTACTAATACAGGTGATGCACCTTTAATTATATCTAAAGTAAGTTCTAGTTGCGGATGTACAGTCCCAAAAAAACCTGAAAAACCAATTATGCCTGGTGAAAAAGGTGAAATAGAGGTAAAATATGACACAAATAGAGTAATGCCAATTAGAAAAACAATTACTGTTTTATCTAATGCAGATACACCAACAGTCTCTTTAAAAATTAAAGGAAACGTTATTGATCCTTCAAAGACAAGCGTGTTAGCTAAAAAAGAAAAGAGTGTTATGGAAAAATAACATTTATAAAATTTTTATTAAAGCCGAAAACTAATGTTTTCGGCTTTTTTTTTATTCTAAAGGAGATTCTAATGTAATAGCAAACTTACGCTCTATTCCGTTTCTGATCACAACAAACTTTAACTCTTCTCCTGAATCTTTATAGAAATATCCTGTTAGTTTTTCTAAAGTCATATCTTGAGTACTTCTATTATTTATGTAAACAATCTCATCACCTCTTAATAATCCTGCTTTTTCTGCTGGAGAATTAGGTAAAACTTCATAAATAGTATAAACTGGCTTAAGATTATATTTATAATTAGGTTTTATAATGCTGTTAATGTTTATAGATTTTTCATCTTTATAACTTACCGCTGAGTTTTGTTTTGCATTAAGTTCCATAACCAATCTAACGCCACTATTTTCAACTAAAATCCCGCTTTTATTATAACTAAACTTATCCTTATAATAGCTATTAGGTTTTAACATTAACCGTGAATTTGAGTAATCAAACACAGAATTAAACCGTTTTAATATCTCTCCTCCTAAAGAGCCATTTCTACCCTCATAAGATCTCATAAAATTAACAGCTAAAGTATCAGGAAATGCAACTGTTGGTTGTTCTATATCAAACATTCCTAATGTTATTTTTTTAATTTTAGAGCGCCTACCATAAACACTACCATTAAGTCCCGTACCAAGATAATCTATAAATGATTTTTGTTTTAGTTGTATATTATTAACCTTGTCTTCAAATAACCAAAGTGCATCACTATTACCTGAATCTAATAGTAAATTAACTGGTATATTTTTATTTGCACCAATATCTACATAAGACAAAACATAGGGTCTATTATTTTCTAAGTTTAAATCTAATACTTGGCACCTTCTGCACATTCTTAATTTGTATTCTGATGGTCTTTTAATTTTAATAAACTTTCGATTATAATTAATTTCTATAATAAAATCTTTAAAAAAATCATAACCAATAATGCCATCTATAGGTATTCCTATTTTTGGTGCAAAATTTAGTTCTGGATCAAAAACGGCATAAAAAGCTTGGTCGCTATTTACTGCTTCACCAATTTTAAAAGTATTATGACTAGAGCGTAAAGCTTCTAAATCATTTCCGTTACCTAATCCTCTTACTTTTATTTTTTCTGCATTTAAAATTTGTAAAGAATCTGCAGCTTTTAAAAAATTAAAAACTATAGGTTTACTAACACCCGTATCCAATAAAAACGTTAATTCTAAGCCATTAACTTCAACAGGAATCAATATGACATTATTTATTAATTCAAATCTAATTTTATCAGACGTTTCACCTTCTGGAAGTTTATATATACTCTGTGAATAAAGACTTTGAAATAACGCAAATATTAACAATAATGTGATTTTAGCACTTTGCATTAGTAAATAATAAAAAATATGTCCTCTTAAATTTACAAATCTTTAATTACTTGATACTTTTTAGTTGGTATTATTTGAATTATTCTCTAATAATTTTTGCAAATTTGCAGGACAAATATTAATTAGTATGCCAGTAATTTCAAAAAAGGGGCAATCAATGCCTCAATCACCTATAAGAAAGTTAGTTCCTTACGCAGAACAAGCCTATAAAGAAGGTAAAACGGTTTACCATTTAAACATAGGACAACCAGATATAAAAACTCCTCAAGTTGCTTTAGACGCTGTTAAAGTTCACTCTTTAGACATTTTAGCTTACACAAGGTCTGAAGGGTCTGAAGGTTACCGTAAAAAAATAGCAGATTACTATGCTAAAAACGATATCCATGTAAAACATGATGACATAATTGTAACTACTGGTGGTAGTGAAGCTTTATTGTTTGCTTTTGGTAGTATTATGGATGTTGATGACGAGGTAATTATACCAGAACCTTTTTATGCAAATTACAACGGATTTTCTACCGCTTCTGGTGTTAAAGTTGTACCTGTAATTTCAAAAATTGAGAACAACTTTGCTTTACCTGCTATAGAAGAATTTGAAAAATTAATCACGCCAAAAACAAAAGCAATATTAATTTGTAATCCAGGTAATCCAACAGGTTATTTATATTCTAAAGAAGAAATTAAAAAGCTAGCAGATATCGTTAAAAAACACGATCTATTTTTAATAGCTGATGAAGTATATAGAGAGTTTGCTTACGACGGTGCAAAACACTACTCAATCTTACAAGAAGAAGGTTTAGAAGATTACGCCATAGTTATAGATTCTGTATCAAAAAGATATAGCATGTGTGGCGCACGTATTGGATGCTTAGTTTCTAAAAGTAAAGATGTTATAGCTACAGCATTAAAATTTGCTCAAGCGCGATTAAGTCCGCCAACATTAGCGCAAATTGCAAGTGAAGCCGCCTTACAAACACCACAAAGTTACTTTGATGAAGTAAATAAAGAATATGTAGAGCGTCGTAACGTTTTAATAGAAGAATTAAGCAAAATTGAAGGTGTAAAAGTAGCAAAACCTAAAGGTGCTTTTTATTGTATTGCCGAGCTACCTGTTAAAAATGCAGATAAATTTGCACAGTGGTTACTAGAGTCTTTTGATGTTGACAAAGAAACCATTATGGTTGCTCCTGCAGCTGGTTTTTACAGCACACCAAATGTAGGTTTAAACCAAATAAGAATTGCTTACGTATTAAATAAAGAAAGTCTGGTAAAAGCCGTTAATATTTTAAAAGAAGCGCTTAAAGTTTATAAAGATTAGTGCACATACAGCATAACATATCATTAAAACCTTACAATACTTTTGGTATTGATGTAAAGGCAAAGCATTTTATTTCAGTAGAAAATATAGACGATTTAAAAACTATATTTTCTAGTGAAAAATTTCCTAATAAATTTATTATTGGAGGCGGCAGCAATATGCTGTTAACAAAAGATGTTGATGCACTTGTCATTCATTTAAATTTAAAAGGAAAGAAAACAGTTTCTACAAACGACAACCATGTTTTTATAAAAGCTGAAGCTGGAGAAAACTGGCACGATTTTGTTCTTTGGACTTTAAAACAAAATTATGGCGGTTTAGAAAACATGTCTTTAATACCTGGTAATGTTGGCACATCGCCGATACAAAATATTGGTGCTTACGGCGTAGAACTTAAAGATGTTTTTGAGTCTTGCGAAGTCTTAAATTTAGACACTTTAACCATTGAAACTTTATCAAAAAAAGACTGTCAATTTGGGTACCGTAACTCGATTTTTAAAAACGAGGCTAAAGGCAAATACATTATTTTAAACGTAACTTTTAAGCTAACCAAAAACAACCATAATTTACACACTAATTATGGTGCAATACTTTCTCAATTAGAAACAATGAATGTTACAAATCCAAGCATTCAAGATGTTTCTAAAGCTGTAATTGCTATAAGACAAAGTAAATTGCCAGACCCAAAAGAGATTGGTAATTCTGGTAGTTTTTTTAAAAATCCAATTATTTCAACTGAACAGTTTAAAGAGCTACAACGTAATTTTCCTAATGCACCTCATTATGTAATTTCAGAAACTGAGGTAAAAGTACCTGCTGGTTGGCTAATAGAAACTGCTGGATTTAAAGGAAAAACTTTTGATAATTACGGCGTACATAAAAAACAAGCACTAGTGTTGGTTAATTATGGTGGTGCTAAAGGCGAAGACATTCTTCAACTTTCAAAATTGATACAAAAAACAATTTATCGTATATTTAATATTTCTATTGAAGCCGAAGTAAATATTTTTTAATAATCACTTCAAAAGATAAAACTAACTAACTCTTAAAACTGCATATTTGGACTTTTCGATTGAAGACAGTATCATTAAGCATCTAAAAAATGGCGATAAAAAAGCCATTACTCTTCTGTATGAAAACTATGCAGATGCGCTTTTTGGTGTTATAAAAAAAGTAATTAGTGACGACGATTTAGCACAAGACGTCCTACAAATAACCTTAATTAAAGTCTGGAAAAAAGGTAAAAGCTATGACCCAGAAAAAGCCAAATTATTTACTTGGTTATACCGTATTGCATACAACTCTGCAATAGATAAAGTTAGATCTGTAAATAATAAAGCAACAAAGGAAATCCAAATTGAAAATTCAAACGTATATAAACTGACTACCAAAAGTTTAAACGAAGATGTGATGGATATAAAAAAACACCTTCACACCTTAGAATTTAAATATCAAGAAGTCATTAACGCATTGTTTTTTGAAGGTATGACACAACAAGAAGCAAGTGAAGAGTTAAATATACCTTTAGGAACCATCAAATCTAGATTGAAAATTGCGTTACGTGAATTGAAAAAAATTTACAACCCTTAATTGTAAAAAGTGATGAATGTAAATGAACAAATAACTACTTTTTTAAAATCTAATTTATTAGATAAATACTTGATAGGTCAAACTACAGCTTCAGAAACTGAAGAGGTAGAACATTATATAAACACCTATCCAGAAGTTAAAAAAGTTTACGAAAAACTACAAGACAAGCTAGAACTTTCAGCTCAAATAAATGCTGTAAAAGCCCCTAAAAATGCATTAGATAACATTTTAAATACATTAGAAGAAGACACACCTGTTGTACCAATGCAGCCTAATAAACCAAAAAGAAAATGGTTTAATCTAGCAATTGCTGCAAGTGTAGCAGCTTTACTCTTTGCTGGTAGTTCTGCATATTTATTCGTGCAAAACTCAAATCTATCTAACGAAAATCAAGTTATTGTAGACGAGATTTTTGACCTTAGAAGTGATATTGCAAAAAACAACAGTCGTTTAACTGATATATTAGAACAGTTTAAGCAACTTAATAACCCAGAAACAGAAAAATATGTCTTACAAGGTAACCGAAGTGCAAAAGATTTAAAAACTGTAGCCTACATCAATCCAAAAGAAAAAAAATCTATGATAGATGTAGTGTCTTTACCTCAATTACCAGATGATCAAGTGTATCAAATCTGGGCAGATATACAAGGTAAAATGGTTAGCTTAGGTATTTTATCTGAAGCAGATAGAAAACTTCAAGAGATACCTTACACAGAAGACGCTTTAGGTTTAAGTATTTCTGTTGAACCAAAAGGCGGAAGCTTAGAGCGATCTAGCGATACTCCTGTTGCAGAAATCTCTTTAAAGCTTAACGAATAAAACATTTCAAACTAACAATAAACAAAAAGCCATACTAAAAAGTATGGCTTTTTGTTTGGTTTAAATTACATTAAAATTAATATCTTTGCAACAACAAAAAAAGACACTTTATTTTGAAACTTTTATTAATAACATTATTACTTCTAGGATTAGGTATTGCTGGTATTGCTATAAAAATTTGGGCAAAAAAAGATGGTAAGTTTGCAGGTACTTGCGCTAGCCAAAACCCAATGCTAAATAAAGATGGTGATGCTTGTGGTTTTTGCGGAAAAACTCCAGATCAATTCGATTCGTGTAACGAGCCTCAACACTCTTAATAAAACATGATAATACTTGATATACTGTTCTACAGTTTTATAATTGTAGTTATCATTCAAGTATTATATTATGCTGTACTTTTTGGTAGTTTTTCTTTTTCAAAAACAGAATCAAAAGCTACTAAAAGTAACTTACCTATTTCGGTCATTATTTGTGCTAAAAATGAAGCCGAAAACATCAAACGTTTTTTACCTTCAATTTTAAATCAAGATTATCCAAACTTTGAAGTTGTTTTAATTAACGACGCTTCTATTGATGATACTTTAGATGTTTTTGAAGCTTTCGCTGAAAAACATAATAACATAAAAATTGTAAACGTAGAAAATAACGAAGCGTTTTGGGGCAATAAAAAATATGCCCTTACATTAGGTATTAAAGCAGCAAAACACAAACATTTACTATTTACAGATGCAGATTGCAAACCTATTTCTAATCAATGGATTTCTGAAATCGTTTCACATTTTACAGAACAAAAAACTATTGTTTTAGGTTATGGCACTTATCAAAAAATTAAAAACTCATTTTTAAATAAACTTATTAGATACGAAACCTTACTTACTGCAACACAATATTTTTCTTTTGCTAAAATAGGCATACCATATATGGGCGTAGGTAGAAACCTCGCTTATCATAGTGAAGAGTTTTTTAACGCTAACGGTTTTATAAACCATATAAAAATAAGATCTGGTGATGATGATTTATTTATTAATGAAGTCGCCACCGAAAAAAACACAACTATTTGTGTAAATCCGCAAAGTTTTACCTTATCTATTCCTAAAACTAATTTTAAAGATTGGTATAGACAAAAACGCAGACATGTATCTACTGCAAATCTTTATAAGTTTAAACACAAATTTTTGTTAGCGCTATTTTACATTAGTCAAGTTTTGTTTTGGCTTTTAGGAATAGCACTTATTTCAACACTTTATTTATGGCCATTTGTGTTAGGAATTATTATTTTAAGATTTATCCTACAATTTTTAAGTATCGGATTTTCAGCAAAAAAATTAAAAGAATTTGACATAGTTTTTTTACTTCCTTTTTTAGAGACTTCTTTACTTGTCATACAATTCTGTATCTTTATAAATAATAAAATTTCAAAACCTAATTATTGGAAATAAAAGACGCTATAGAAAAAGCTAAAAAAAACGACCAAAAAGCGTTTAAACAGTTACTAAACACTTATTGGGACCAAGTATATGGTTTTCAATTAAAACGTGTTGAAAACGAAAATGACGCAGAAGATATAACCATACAAACCTTCTCTAAAGCGTTTGATAAGATTGAAACTTTTGACGAAAAATATACATTTAGCACTTGGTTAATTACCATTTCTAAAAATATACATATTGATATTGTTAGAAAAGAAAAAAACTCAATCAAACATGCACTATCTAGGACAGATGAAGAAGTATATAATGTTTTAGACGAAACACCTTCTGTTGAAGACAAACTAATTACAGAACAAAACCTAGCTAAACTACTTAGAGATATAAAAAAGTTAAAGCCTCATTACCAAGAAGTAATTAACTTAAGATATTTTCAAGAATACAGTTATAAAGAAATTTCTGAAGAGCTTAACGAACCTATAAACAACGTAAAAGTTAAATTGTTACGAGCAAAAAAATTACTTGCAGAGATTATTCAAAGAAAATAAATTTCACAATTAAATTCTCATACAATTTGCTAAAATTAGTTAACCAAGCTAAAGTTTTAAATCACACTTATAACTCGTATCTTTGCAAGTAGAAAAATAAACTATGAATACAGAGAACGTTTCAAATATATTACCAGAAAGAAAACCTAAACCAAAATGGTTACGTGTTAAATTACCGACTGGTAAAAAGTATACCGAATTAAGAGGCTTAGTAGACAAGTACAATTTAAATACCATTTGTACTTCTGGAAGTTGTCCAAATATGGGCGAATGTTGGGGAGAAGGAACTGCTACTTTTATGATTTTGGGTAACGTTTGCACAAGATCTTGTGGTTTTTGTGGTGTAAAAACAGGTAGACCAGAAGATGTAGATTGGGACGAACCTGAAAAAGTTGCTCGTTCTATCAAAATAATGAAAATTAAACATGCCGTTTTAACTAGTGTTGATAGAGACGATTTAAAAGACATGGGAAGTATCATGTGGGCAGAAACTGTTAAAGCTGTACGACGCATGAATCCTGAAACAACAATGGAGACTTTAATTCCAGATTTTCAAGGTATCGAAATGCATATTGATAGACTTATCAATGTTGCTCCAGAAGTTATTTCGCACAACATAGAAACCGTAAGACGCTTAACTAGAGAAGTACGTATACAAGCAAAATACGACCGTAGTATGCAAGTTTTAAAATATTTAAAACAGCAAGGACAACGCCGTACAAAATCTGGTATAATGTTAGGTTTAGGCGAAACTAGAGAAGAAGTTATTGAAACACTTCACGATCTTAAAGAAAATAACGTAGATGTTGTAACTATTGGACAATACCTACAACCAAGTAAAAAACACTTACCAGTAAAGCGTTTTATTATGCCTGACGAATTTAAAGAATATGAAGAAATAGGACTTAAATTAGGTTTTAGACATGTAGAAAGTAGCGCTTTAGTTCGTTCATCTTACAAAGCTCAAAAACACATTAATTAATGATAACGGTTGCTATTAACGGTTTTGGTCGTATTGGTAGACGTGTTTTTAGATTATTACATAATCATTCATCGATAAAGGTTGTTGCTATAAACGATTTGGCAGATGCTAAAACATTAGCTCATTTATTAAAATACGATAGTATACATGGTGTTTTTCCTGCTGAAATTTCTTCAACAGAAAATACAATAATGGTTAATGATAAATCTATTCCATTATTTAACAAAAAGCATCCTAAAGAAACCGACTGGTCTTTAGTTAATCCTGATTTTGTAATTGAGTCTACAGGAAAATTTAAAACTTCTGAAGATTTAGAATTTCATTTAAAGAACGGAGCTAAACGAGTAATTTTAAGTGTTCCTCCAACAGAAGATGATATTAAAACCATTGTTTTAGGCGTAAATGAAAGTAGTATTAATGGCGAAGAAAAAATAATATCTAATGCCTCTTGTACTACTAACAATGCTGCACCAATGATTAACATCATTAATGATTTGTGTGGTATAGATCAAGCTTACATTACAACAGTACACTCTTACACTACAGATCAAAGTCTACACGACCAACCTCACAGAGATTTGCGTCGCGCCAGAGCTGCAGGACAAAGCATTGTCCCAACCACAACTGGAGCAGCAAAAGCATTAACTAAAATTTATCCTGAGTTATCAGATGTTATTGGTGGTTGTGGTATTAGAGTTCCTGTTGCTAACGGATCTTTAACAGATATTACTTTTAATGTTAAAAAAACAGTGACAATTGAAGAGGTTAATCAAGCTTTTAAAAATGCTTCAAAAAACCAATTTAAAGGCGTTTTAGAATACACAGAAGACCCTATAGTATCTATTGACATTGTTGGCAATACACATTCATGTATATTCGATTCTCAAATGACCTCTGTCATTGGTAATATGGTAAAAATTATAGGTTGGTACGATAACGAAACTGGTTACTCTAGCAGAATTATTGACTTAATTAACTATTTATCGAATAAATAGTTAATTTTATCTGATAAATATTTATATTTGTTTATGTGTAATGCTATGAGTACCCTAACCAAAACATACCTACTATACTTATTTATAGGCCTATTTGGTCTTAATCTATTTGCTCAAGAAGAATTAACTCAAACTGAAATAGAGTCAATTCAAGAAAGCATAGATTTTGACATTAATTTTGCTCAAAAAAACATAGACAACAACGAGTATTACAAAGCTCAAGACGACTTAGAACAAGCACTAGAATTAGCACAACAAATTAATGACAATAAAAGTATTGGCTTAATCTACTCAAAAATGGGTAAATTGTATTACATACAAGAAAACCCAGAAGAAGCCACCAAAATTCTTGTAAAAGCTATAGAAAAACAACGCTTTGCCAAAGACAATATAAATATTGCAGAAACCTATAAAACCCTAGGATTAGTATATCTTAATCAAAAAAAGGAATACAATAACGCTATAGATTACTTTAATTCTGCAGAAGTGATTTTTGAAAACGAAGATTTACACTCCTTTGAAGCAGAAACTAAAATGTATAAAGCAGACGCTTACTACATTTTAAAAAACTATGAAATGGCAGATGAGTTATATGAAGATGCTATTAGCCTTTCAAAAAGATATCAACACAATCAATTATTAAGTATAAACTACTTAAAATCTGGACTAACAAAAGCTGCTTTAAACAACATTGAAGAGGCAGAAGAACTAGCTGAGTTAGGATTTCAAATTGCAGAAAAAAATGGGTTTATAGATATTATAAGCACTGGTTATAAAATAAAAAGCGACATTAAAGAAGCTGCTGGCGATTATAAAACGTCTAATTCTTTACTAAAAAAACACCTTAAGTTAAATGACTCTTTACTTCAAGTAAAACGCTCTTATTTAGCAGAAGATAAAAAACTAGATTTTTTATATGAAAACCCAATAGAGTATCAAAAAGAAAGAGAAGCAGATTTACAAAAAGAAGCAAACTCTTCATGGTTAGAAAAATTAACTACCATATTAAGTATTGCTTTAATTACTATTCTTTCTCTATTAACATTATCGCTTTACAAAAACAATAATATTAGACTAAAATCTAACAACATTTTACATAAGAAAAATGCAGAGCTTACCGTTGCAATGGAAAAAGCAGAGCTTGCTACAAAAACTAAAGCAAACTTCTTATCTACAGTAACGCATGAGCTAAGAACACCTTTGTATGCCGTTACAGGACTTACAAATATGTTATTAGAAGAAGATCCAAAGCCTGAACAAATACAGCATTTAAAGTCTCTAAAATTTTCAGGAGATTATCTTCTTACTTTTATTAATGACATCCTTCAAATTAATAAAATTGAAGCTAATAAAGTAGATGTAGAACCAGAAGTTTTCAACCTAAAAAAGAAAGTAGAGAACGTTATTTCTGCATTAAACAATTCTGCGTTAGATAATAATATTAACATTCATTTTGAATACGACCGTAATCTACCTGAAAACTTTAATGCCGATCAATTAAAAATATCTCAAATTTTAATTAATCTAATTGGTAACTCTATAAAATTTACCAAAGACGGTGATATTTGGATTAGAATTATTCAACAAAAAGTATCTGGAGATAACCTTGAAGTAAGATTTGAAATTGAAGATAATGGTATTGGTATAAGTGAAGAGAAGCAACAAAATTTATTTGAAAGTTTCTCTCAAGGCTCTATTCAAATAAACCGTAAATATGGCGGTACTGGTCTAGGACTTTCTATAGTAAAAGGATTAATAGATATTTTAAAAGGAAAGATTTATTTAAAAAGCGAACTTGGAAAAGGAACCACTTTTTACTTTGAATTACCTTTAAAAAGAAGTCACGAAGAAGTTAAAGTAGAAAAAACGACTTACTTTAAAGATGTAGACGAAATAGAATTAAGTAACATTAAGATTTTAGTTGTAGAAGACAACAAAATTAACCAAATGATTACACGTAAAATTCTAAATAAAATGAATTTATACTGTGACGTTGTAGATAATGGTGAAGAAGCTGTAGACAAAGTTAAAACAGGCAGTTACGATGTTGTTTTAATGGATATACACATGCCTGGAATAAGCGGTATTGAAGCCACAAGAATGATTAGAGCATTTGATAGAGAATTAACCATTTTTGCATTAACAGCAGTTACTATTGAAGATAAAATGCAAGAATTTGATGAAGCTGGTTTTACAGACATCATACCTAAACCTTTTAAACAAGAAGATTTTGAGCGTAAACTTTACAATGCTTTAATGTCTGAAGGTTCTCAAATTAGCCAAGAGTAAACGCTTTAACTAAAGCATCAAATTGTTCTGAATTATCAATAACCGTTTTAATTGGTAAAAAGTATAATTTACCTTTTAAAACAGCTTCATTTTTAAGACGCATATAATCTTTTTCAGTAGTTACAATTCTTTCTAATTTTGAAAGCTTTTTTACATCATCAGCAGTGAAATTATGATGATCTTTAAACTCGATATGATTAAAATCTAATTGCTGTGATTTTAGATAATTTACTAAAGGCTTTGCGTTTGCAATACCTGTAACTAAAGTGAAAGACTTTAACGCTTTTAAACCAACTTTCTGTGTTTCATTTAAAACTGAATCATTATAACTAATATGACTAAAAAACACATGCTGATACACCTTTGGTTTCAATTTTAAAACAATAGCTTCTTTATCATTTTGACTCAAAAATTCAGGACATTTAGTCACCACAATTATGTTAGCTCTTTTTGCTCCTTTTTTTGGTTCTCGTAGATTTCCTGTTGGTAAAACAAAGTCATCTACATAAAGATTGTTATACGTTGTTAGTAAAATATTATAACCTGCTTTTACTTTTCTATGCTGAAAAGCATCATCCAAAATAACAACTTCAGGCTTTGTTTTTAAAGCTCTTAAAGTTGCAATACCATGTTGCCTGTCTTCATCTACTGCTACTGTAATTTCATCTTTAAATTTATGATAAAATTGAAATGGCTCATCACCTAATTCAGTCGCTGTAATATTGTTTTCTGCTAATAAAAAACCTTTTGTTTTTCTTCCGTAACCTCTACTTAAAGTAGCTAAATTGGTTTCATCTTTTAACAATCTAATCAAATACTCAACCATTGGTGTTTTTCCTGTACCGCCAGCACTTAAATTACCAACACAGATTATAGGAAAATCATAGCTCGTGGACTTAAACCAACCTTTATCGTAAGCTAAATTTCTAAACCAAGTCACTAAAAAATAAATTGGCACAAAGGGAAAAAGTATGATTCTTATAAACTTCATTTTAAGATAAAATTTCTGTTTTGTTTTAACAGATTACAGTAACGAAAGTAAATATTTTATATTTGTTTTAAATTATTAAACCTAAAAAAGTATGCTAATAAAAGACATTATTAACGCTTTAGAAGAAGATGCACCATTACACTATGCAGAAGATTTTGACAATGTTGGTCTTTTGGTTGGCAATAAAAATACCGAAGTAACTTCAACTTTAATCACACTAGACACAACTGAAAATGTTGTTGAAGAAGCTATCGAAAAAAACTGCAACTTAATTATCAGCTTTCATCCAATCATTTTTAAAGGTTTAAAAAGCTTGACAGGCAAAAATTATGTAGAGCGCACTGTGTTAAAAGCCATAAAAAATGACATTGCTATTTATGCAATTCATACCGCTTTAGACAATTATAAAAAAGGTGTTAATGCTATGCTTTGTGACCAATTAGGCTTAATTAATCAGCGTATTTTAATTCCGCAAAAGCAAACCATAAAAAAACTAACTACTTTTGTTCCTAAAGCAGAAGCAGAACAACTTCGCAGTGCTCTATTTAATGCTGGAGCAGGTAGTATTGGGAATTATAATCATTGTAGTTTTAATGTAGAAGGTGTTGGCACTTTTAATCCTAACGAAGACGCAAATCCGACTATTGGAAATAAAGGTGAAACACATTTCGAAAACGAAACAAAAATTGGCATTACTTATCCGAAACATTTAGAACATAAAGTTTTAGAAACATTGTTTAAAACACATTCTTATGAAGAGGTTGCTTATGAAGTAACCACTTTAGAAAATACAAATCAAAATATAGGAATGGGAATGATTGCAGAGTTTGAAACCGCTATGACAGAAGTTGATTTTTTAAATCATCTTAAGCAAAAAATGAAGGTTTCAAACATTAGACACACTCAATTTTTAGAAAAACCAATCAAAAAAGTAGCGGTTTTAGGCGGTTCTGGCAGCTTTGCTATTGGTGCTGCAAAAGCATCAGGCGCAGACGCTTATGTCACTGCAGACCTTAAATATCACGACTTTTTTCAAGCAGAAAACAACATCCTTTTAGCAGATATTGGCCATTACGAGAGCGAACAATACACAAAAAACGGTTTAGTAGCAATACTTACAAAAAAAATTCCTAATTTTGCATTCGTTTTATCAAACACAAATACCAATCCTGTTAAGTATTTTTAAAATATGGCAAAGAAGAAAGAAGCAACAGTAGAAGAACGTTTAAGAGCATTATACGATCTACAATTAATCGACTCTAGAATAGACGAGATAAGAAACGTTCGTGGAGAACTACCTTTAGAGGTTAGCGATTTAGAAGATGAAGTTGCGGGATTAAAAACAAGACTAGAAAAATTAGAAGAAAGTCTTAATAATATTGATACTGAAATTTCTGATAGAAAAAATTTAATTGAAGAATCTAAAGCTTTAATTAAAAAGTACACAGAACAACAAAAAAATGTTAGAAATAACAGAGAATTTAACTCTTTAAGTAAAGAAGTTGAATATCAAGAATTAGAAATTCAATTAGCTGAAAAGCACATTAGAGAATTTAAAGCTCAAATCGAGCAAAAGAAAGAAGTAATTGCTAAAACTAAAGAGCATACTAAAGATCGTGAAACACACCTTAAACACAAAAAAGGTGAATTAGACGCTATTTTAAAAGAAACTGAAAAAGAAGAAAAAGCTTTAATTGAAAAGTCTGAAGAGTCTAAAAATAAAATAGAAGATCGTTTAGTAAAAGCATACGAGAGAATAAGAGCAAACGTAAAAAACGGATTAGCTGTTGTACCAATCGAAAGAGGTGCATCTGGAGGATCTTACTTTACAATTCCGCCACAAGTACAAATGGAAATTGCATCACGTAAAAAAATTATTACAGACGAGCACAGTGGACGTATCTTAGTAGATTCAGCTTTAGCAGACGAAGAGCAAGAAAAAATGAACAAGTTATTTGCTAAGTTATCATCTTAAGCTAAATAACAGAACAAATATTTTATCAGAGCCTTCAATAAGTTGAAGGCTCTTTTTTTTTAAGACAATTTTATAAAAAACAAATTAAGGCTTTAGTAATTTTTACGTCTAAAGATGAAAAAGAAATTTATTATGAAACGATTACTACCTATCCTATTACTTACTCTACTTTTTAGCTGTAATAATCAAGCACAAACAAATCCAAAACAAGAAGCAGTAAAAAATGCTAAGCCTATTGAAGTGCCTTTAAAAAACGGATTAGCTAAAGCATATTTTGCTAGTGGCTGTTTTTGGTGTGTAGAAGCTGTTTACGAAAGTGTTAAAGGTGTAGATGAAGCTATTAGTGGTTATTCTGGCGGATATACACAAAACCCAACTTACGAGAAAAGTAACACTGGATTAACGGGTCATGCCGAAGCTGTAGAGGTAATTTATGACCCTAAAGTTGTTAGTTTTTCAACCTTAGTAGATGTATATTTTGCATCACAAAATCCAACACAAGTTAATGGACAAGGACCAGATCGTGGATCTCAATACCGTTCTATTATTTTTTATCAAAATGAAGCACAAAAGAAAATTATAAAAAAGAAAAAAGCTGCTTTAGCTAAACAATTAAATGCTACAATTGCTGCTGAAGTCTATCCATTCCAAAAATTTTGGAAAGCAGAAGACTATCACCAAAACTATGAGAAGCTACATCCTGAAAACCCATACATACAAAACGTTTCTATACCTCGTTTAAAAAAGTTTCAAGCTAAAATGCCTGAAGTTTTAAAGGAAAAGCATTAAATTTTCCTCATGAAAAATCACAGTGAAAGACAAATAACTAGAATAATATATTCTTCTTGGGATTTTCAACAAGCATTATCTTCAATCACCTTCCTTTTAGAAGAATGTGATTTTGAGAAGAAATATAATAAAATTGAATTACGAAAATTTAGATGTTTTGAATCGAATTTTATTATTTCTATGTCTAGACCATTTCAAAAAAGCAGAGGAGAAACAACTCTAAGTCTTAAAGCTTTTAAATCAAATATTACTAGAGAAGAACAAAAATTAATTGATAAAATCCTAACCATTAGAAACAAAATAATTGCTCACTCAGATGAAAGTGAAATGTATTTTAAAAGTGATTTAATTTCAATTGATGAAGATTTAGATTTTCCCATATTAAAATTTAAAGAAACACTGAACTTTGAAGAAGAAGATTATATTCAAATTGAGATTCTTTTAAAAAAATTCTTGTATAATATTTCAAAATTTCTATATACATATTCTAAAGAAAATCCTGATCTATTCAAGAAATTTAAAACACCTAAAAATCTATAACTCTTTTAAACCTTCCTAGCCTTTATCTCAAAAATTAAAGGATACAATTTATCTTTAGTAACGTACATTTCAGATTTAGTTTGTTCTAAATTTGGAAGTACGTTATAAGGACTTTCATCATACTCGTTTAAATAATCAATACGTAAACCAGCTTCGGTTAATGCGTTGATGACTTCGCTTAAACCATGGTTCCAACCATATTCTTTACTTATCATTTTAGAATCAGTATCTGCGTAAGTCCCTTCGTATTCTTCATAAATAGCTTCATCTTGCATGTAACCGTATTTCATTTTTGGTTGTCCGTCTAAATAATCAAACATCCAAACTATTGGATGAAACTCGACCATATAAAATGTACCTCCGTCTTTTAAACGCTCTGCAATCATTTTTCCCCAAGGTTTTAAATCAGGTAACCAACCTATTACTCCATAACTAGTAAAAACAATATCAAACTGCTCTTTTACATGTTGTGATGTATCCAAAACATTACAACATATAAAGTTGGCATCTAATTTTAATTGATTGTTTAATTGTTGCGCAAGTTTTACACCTTCGTCACTTAAATCTACTCCTGTACACTTTGCGCCTAACCTACTCCAACTTAACGTATCTTGACCAAAATGACATTGTAAATGCAGCAACGACTTACCTTTTACGTCTGGTAAAGCCTTCAACTCATATGTGTTAAGCGAATTTTTACCATTTATAAATGCGTCTAATTTATAAAAATCACTATTGGCGTGCGCTTTTACTTTTTCATTCCAAGTCGCTTTGTTTGTATTAAAGGAGTCGTTAAGGTCTGTCATTTTTGTAAATTAATGATGCTAAATTTCATCTAAAATTAAACTAAAAAATTGATTCCGAATTTCTATTACGTATTTTTGCAAAAAAAACTTATGAGAATACTTTATACAATTTCTATACTTTCAATTTTACTTTTTAGTTGTAAAAATGAAACTAAGCAAGTCCAAAAAGAAGAATCAAAACCAATTACTACTACCGAGAAAATTGCCAACAAATATGGTTTTAAGCAGTTTAAAAACATTAAAGAAATAGCATTTACTTTTAATGTAGATAGAGATAGTTCTCATTACCAACGCTCTTGGATATGGAAGCCTAAAAGTAATGATGTAACTTTAATTACCGCTAAAGATACAATTACTTACAACCGAAAATCTATTGATAGTACATCTATAAAAGCAGATCAAGGCTTTATTAATGATAAATTCTGGTTGTTAACTCCATTCCAATTAATGTGGGATAAAAGTGCTACAATATCAAAAGTTGTAAAAGCTAAAGCACCAATAAGTAAATTAGAAACTAATAAAATAACTATTACCTATCCTAATAATGGAGGATATACACCTGGTGATGCTTATGACTTTTATTTTAATGATAATTACCTTATTACCGAATGGGTTTATAGAGAAGGAAATAAAAAAGAGGCTTCATTAATTACAACTTTTGAAAACCACAAAGATTTTAATGGTATTAAAATTGCTTTAGAACATAAACAAGCAGATGTTAATTGGAATTTAAACTTTACTGATATAAAAGTTACCACAGAATAAACCTTTCGGTTTTTTAATCTTAATTTTGTCTTATACAATGTAAGTTTCACGTGGGTTTAAAACTTAAAACGTATAGCTTACATTTTCCGCCATATGGCGTCTATATATATTTGCGCTTTGATTATATCAAGGCGCTTTTTTGTAGTCTCCTAATGTAAAGTAAATCTGGGTACCACGCCCTAAAACACTTTCAATTTTTATTTTCCCACCTAAGATATTTATATAAGCATTAGCAATGGTCAACCCAAGTCCTGCACCATGTAAAGCAGACTCATTATCTAAGTCTACTTTAAAAAAAGGCAATCTTACTTTATCTAGATCTTTGTCTGCTATACCTATACCTGTATCTTGTATTTTAAACTCTACTTTTTTATCATCTAAAATATTACAAATTACATTTACTACTCCGTAAGGTTTAGTAAATGTAATAGCGTTTTTTACTAAGTGTTTAAGTGCTTCATAAAGCTTTTCTTGGTCACTCAATAGCCTATAACCTTGCTTTATTTCTACAGTAATCATTAGTTTAACTTTATGCGCTTTAGCTAAAGGAGAAAGATCTGTTTTTACGTTTTCTAAAACACTTTCTATACTTATAGGTTCTGTGTTGATAGTATATAAACCAGACTCTATTTTAGATACTTCTACAACATCATTAAATACTTTCAGTATTTTATTACTGTTAGTTTCTATGATATTGAAGTATTCTTTGTTTTTATCATCAATCTTTAAACTCGATTTTAATAACGCTGCACTACCTAAAACACTGTACATAGGTGTATTAATTTCATGACTCATGTTACCCAAAAAGGCTGTTTTTAACCTATCCGATTGCTCTGCTTCTTCTTTAGCTTTAATTGTTAATTTATTTTCTTCTATCAATCTATCCTGAAGCTCTGCTTCTTTAAGTAATGCTTTATTTAGCTGTTTAATTAAAAATGCCACACAAAACACAGTAAGTAAAGAGAATAGTATATTATTAATAAACACAGTCATTAACCCTTCAAACGGACCTTCTACATAAAAATTGATTTCAATAATTTTAAAATATTTTATAACTAATACTAAAAAATAAAATAATGCTGTAAGTAAAACCGTATAAACACCTGCTTTTGTACCACTATAGAGTGTTACAAGTATGCTAACCATATAAAGTAAAATTGGTCCATTTCCTCCTAACCCTAAGTCTAAAACCAGACAAAGTGAAAGCACAAAAAAGTTAACAGTAAAAATTTGCTTTCTATGTTTTAAACTAAGTGGCTTATAGAAAAAAGCAAAAACAATAAAATTATAGCTAACGTATCTATGTATAAAACAAACAATTTATCTAAAACTATTGCTGCTGTAATACTTGGCACATAAGCTACAGAACCTAGCAAAACGGTTAAAGTTATTATTGAAATAAAAAGTTTATCTCTATAATAAGACAGACGATCTGTTTCATTTTTATGATTTTGCATATCTAGATAAGAGATATACCATCCTTGATATTTACGTAGAAAATCTCTTACCATTTACGTTAATGTTAGTTTCATAAAAAATCAATCAAAAAAAATTAAAAAACTATTGTAATTATACCAATTACAACGCTAGTAATCTTTAAGTACTTAATAAATTTATGTTATTTTTGTTAGCAACGCAAAAAAATATACAATTGACCAACTATAAAACCGGTCTTGATTACGCAAAAACACAAGACCAAAACGATTCTTTAGCGAAATATCGCAATCAATTTCATATTCCAAAAGATAAAGAAGGAAACGACTGGTTATACTTTACAGGAAACTCGCTAGGATTACAACCAAAAAGTACACAAAAATACATTCAACAAGAGTTAAACGATTGGGCAAAGCTTGGTGTAGAAGGACATTTTGAAGCCAAAAACCCATGGATGCCGTATCACGAATTCTTGACTGAAAGTATGGCAAAAATCGTAGGCGCAAAACCTATTGAAGTTGTAGTGATGAATACGCTAACCACTAACCTACACTTGCTAATGGTTAGTTTTTATCAACCAACAAAGACCAAATATAAAATTGTAATTGAAAGTGATGCATTTCCGTCAGATCGATATGCAGTGCAAACACAACTAGATTTTCATGGTTTTGATACTAATGAAGGTTTAATTGAATGGAAACCTCGTGAAGGTGAAGAATTACTAAACATTGAAGATTTAGAAACCATTTTAGATGAACAAGGTGATGAAATCGCTTTGCTATTAATTGGTGGCGTTAATTATTACACAGGTCAATATTTAGATTTAAAACGTATTGCCGAATTAGGTCACGCCAAAAACTGTATGGTTGGTATCGATTTAGCACATGGCGCAGGAAACATTCAACCAGAATTACACAACTCAGGAGTCGATTTTGCAGCTTGGTGTACTTACAAATATTTAAATTCTGGACCAGGAAGTTTAGGCGGACTTTTCGTTCACGAAAAACACGCGCACAATAAAGATTTAAAACGTTTTGCAGGTTGGTGGAGTCATAATAAAGACACACGTTTTAATATGCGTCAACCATTAGACGTTACACCTGGCGCCGAAGGTTGGCAACTTAGTAATCCGCCAATTTTATCTATGGCTGCCATAAAAGCATCTTTAGATATGTTTAACGAGGTTGGAATGGAAGCGTTACGCAAAAAATCAGAACAACTAACTGGTTATTTTGAATTTTTAATTAATGAATTAAACAACGATAAAATAAAAATAATCACACCAACGGATTCAAAACAACGTGGTTGCCAATTATCGATTCAAGTTAAAGATGCCGATAAAAGTTTACATCACAAATTAACCGAAGCCAATATTATTACAGATTGGCGCGAACCTGATGTGATTCGTTGCGCACCTGTACCACTTTACAACAGTTTTGAAGATGTATTTAGAATGGTTGAAAAGTTGAAAGAAATTTTAAATTAAACAGTCACCTCGAGCGCAGTCGAGAGGTCAAAAAAAGGTCTCGACTGCGCTCGACCAGACAACTAACATAATGAAACAAAAAGAAAACATATTAATCATTGGCGCAGGTTTATGCGGCTCACTTTTAGCACTTCGTTTAGCACAACGTGGCTATAACGTTAATGTTTACGAAAGCAGACCAGATCTTCGAGTTACAGATATTTCTGCAGGACGTTCTATCAACCTTGCCTTATCAGATCGCGGTTTTAATGCCTTACGTTTAGCTAATGTTGAAGATAAAGCGCGTGAGATTTGTATCCCAATGAAAGGTAGATTAATGCACGATACCAAAGGTAACACCTTTGCATCCAACTATTCTGGTCGTGATAACGAATACATCAACTCAATTTCAAGAGGCGATTTAAATGGCATGTTATTAACAGAAGCCGATACATACGACAATCTAACCATTCATTTTAATACTGAATGTGAAACAGTAGATTTAGATACCAATACCGTTCATTTTAAAAATCGTAATACAAATGAAGCTTTTAACGTCAATGCAGACGTTATTTTTGGTACTGATGGCGCAGGTTCAGAATTAAGAAAAAGCTACTTTTTACAGCGTAAATTCTTGTTCAGTTTTTCTCAAAACTTCCTAACGCATGGTTATAAAGAATTAGAAATCCCTGCAGCCAAAGACGGAAGCCATCAAATCAGTAAAGATTATTTGCATATTTGGCCAAGAGGCGAATATATGCTTATCGCTTTACCTAATTTAGACGGAAGTTTTACGGTGACGCTGTTTTTAAGCCATGAAGAAGGCACTTATAATTTCAAAGATTTAGATACTGAAGACAAAATAAAAGCCTTTTTCCAAGCACAATTTCCTGATGCTTTAGCGCTAATTCCGAACATTGCTGAAGAGTTTGCAAACAATCCAACAGGCGCTTTAGGGACTATAAAATGTTCACCTTGGCATTATCAAGGCAACACTTTAATTTTAGGTGATGCAGCACATGCTGTTGTTCCGTTTTACGGTCAAGGGATGAATGCCTCTTTTGAAGATGTAGCTGTTTTAGATAGCATTATCGATAAACATGAAGACGATTGGGAAACCATTTTTAAAACCTACCAATCGGTTAGAAAAGCAGATGCAGATGCTATTGGCGAGTTAGCCGAAGAGAACTATTACGAAATGCGTGATCACGTTGCTAACCCAATGTTTAAAACAAAGCGCCTGCTAGAAATGCAATTAGAAAAGCATTTCCCAGAGCACTATTTTTCAAAATACTCGATGGTCACATTCAATGAAAATATTGGCTATCACGAAGCTATGACCAAAGGTCGTGCGCAAGACAAAGCCATTTTAAACATGATTGCAGACAATGAGATATCGATAACAGCAGATATGACTTATGAGCAATTAGAAAAGGCTTTACAAAAAGTACAAGAAAAAACTAACGATATTATAGATGATGACAACGTTGCAAAAACAATGCATCACTAAATTCCTGCGAAATCGAAGATTCACGAAATCAATGAGCTTAAATAAGAATCAATGAGTAAAGCAGGAATCTCATAAAAAGAATAAACTGTCACTTCGAGCGCAGTCGAGAAGTCTCAGGAAAATAAAATAATCAAAAAATAGATTCTGAATCAAGTTCAGAATGACAACCAATATGAGCACAAACGCAGGAACTAAAGTAACACCAAGAGGCGCATATCCACATGTAAAAGTGGTAGGCGATTTCATTTTCGTATCAGGAACCAGTTCAAGGCGCGCAGACAATACAATTGCTGGTGTAGAACTTATTGACGAAATGAACACCAAAAAATTAGATATCGAAGTTCAAACCAGAGAAGTTTTAAAAAACATCGATAAAAATTTACAAACCGTTGGTGCAAGCCTGAAAGACGTGGTTGATGTGACCACATTTTTAGTAAACATGAACGATTTTGCAGGTTACAACAAAGCTTACGCTGAGTTTTTTGAAAAAGCAACTGGACCAACAAGAACAACCGTTGCTGTACACCAATTACCACATCCAGATTTATTGGTTGAAATTAAGGTGATGGCGTATAAAAAACAATAAAACTGTCATGTCGAACGCAGTCGAGATATCTCATCATGTGATTTCTCACATTCGTTCGAAATGACTAATCAGAATAATGAACATACAAAATTACATTAACGGTCAATTTGAAAACCCATCATCTAACAGTTGGATTGACAACTACAACCCTTCAAATGGTGAAGTTTATGGACAAATCCCAAACTCATCAAAAGAAGATGTAGAGCAAGCTTACAAAGCTGCTAAATCTGCTTTTCCTAGTTGGAGTCAAACTACTTTAGAAGAACGTAGCAGAATTCTCATTAAAATTTCAGAATTATTAGAAGCTAATTTAGACCGTTTTGCAGAAGCCGAAAGTAAGGACAACGGAAAACCTGTAAGTCTTGCCAAAATGGTAGATATACCAAGAGCAGCAAGTAATTTCAGGTTCTTTGGTAATGCCATTACTCAATTTGCAAGTGAAAGCCACGAAAGCGTTGGTCAAAACGCTGTAAATTATACACTACGCCAACCTATTGGTGTTGTGGGCTGTATTAGTCCTTGGAACTTACCATTGTATCTCTTCACTTGGAAAATCGCACCTGCAATCGCTGCAGGTAATTGCGTTGTTGCCAAACCAAGTGAAGTTACACCAATGACAGCGTATTTGTTAGGCGAAATTTGTAATGAAGCTGGCTTACCTAAAGGTGTGCTGAATATTGTTCACGGTTTAGGTACTACGACTGGTCAAGCTATTGTAGAACATCCAAATATCAAAGCCATTAGTTTTACTGGCGGAACAGCAACTGGCGCACATATTGCCAAAGTTGCCGCACCAATGTTTAAAAAGCTATCTTTAGAATTAGGTGGAAAAAACCCAAATATCATCTTTGCTGATTGCGATTATGATGATATGCTAAACACAACTGTACGTTCATCGTTTGCTAATCAAGGTCAGATTTGTCTTTGCGGAAGCCGAATTTTTGTAGAAGAAACTATTTACGAGAAATTCAAAACAGACTTTGTAGAAAAAGTAAAAGGTTTAAAAGTTGGTCATCCTTCTGAAACAGAAACCAATATTGGTGCTCTAGTTTCAAAACCGCATCTTGAAAAAGTGAAAAGTTACATCGAAATCGCTAAAGAAGAAGGCGCTACTATTTTATGTGGCGGAAACGAAGTTACTGTTGAAGGTTATGAAAACGGTTACTATTTACAACCAACAGTTATCGAAGTAAAAACAGATGATTGTCGCGTGAATCAAGAAGAAATTTTTGGACCAGTAGTCACCATTATGCCTTTTAAAACTGAAGAGGACGTGTTAGAAATGGCTAACAAAGTAAAATACGGATTATCAGCAACACTTTGGACTAACAATCTAAAACGCACAATGCGAATGAGTAACCAACTACAAGCTGGTATTGTTTGGGTAAACACTTGGATGATGCGCGATTTACGTACACCTTTTGGTGGCGTTAAAGCAAGCGGTGTTGGTCGCGAAGGTGGATTTGAAGCTTTACGCTTTTTTACTGAGGCTAAAAATGTATGTATAAAGTATTAATTTGATGTCTCCTCGAGCGCAGTCGAGAGGTTAATTATGAAAACGTATTATGTTTACATATTGAAATGTTCAGATAGGTTAACTTATACTGGAATAACAAATAACATATCTAGGCGATTTGAAGAACACCAAAACGGATTAAATAAAACATGTTTTACATACAAAAGAAGACCTGTTGAATTAATATTTCAACAAGAGTTTAATAATGTAGAACAAGCAATATATTTTGAAAAGAAAATAAAAAAATGGAGCGCAAAAAAGAAATTTGCTTTAGCTAATGGAGAGTATAATTTGTTGCAAATTTTAGCCGAATGTAGAAATGCAACACATTCTAAATATAAACCGAACAGTTAAGTAGGTCTCGACTGCGCTCGACCAGACAGTATTATGAATCTAAACTTAAACAACAAATACGCGCTAGTATGTGGTAGCACAGCAGGAATTGGTAAAGCAACTGCTTTAGCTTTAGCTGAAGAAGGTGCAAATATCACACTAGTAGCAAGAAACGAAGCCAAGCTAAAGGCAGTTTTAGCTGAATTACCAAAACACAGAAATCACGATTATATCGTAGCTGATTTTTCTAATCCGATGGAATTAAAAGAAAAAGTTGAAAGCTATATTAAAAACAATCACGGATTTCATGTCTTGGTAAACAATACTGGCGGACCAGCTGGTGGACCAGTTTTTGATGCAAAAATTGAAGAATTCGAAAGTGCTTTTACACAGCATTTAAAATGCAATCATGTATTAGCACAAGCTGTTGTTCCGTTTATGAAAGCTGAAACATATGGACGAATTGTAAACGTGATTTCAACATCTGTAAAACAGCCTTTAGATGGACTTGGTGTAAGCAATACCATTCGTGGTGCTGTAGCTAATTGGAGTAAAACCTTAGCTAACGAGCTTGGACAATTTGGCATTACTGTAAACAATGTATTACCTGGTGCAACAGGAACAGAACGTTTAACCGAAATCATTAAAAACAAAAGCGCTAAAACTGGTAAAACAGAAGAAGAATCTGCTAACGCCATGAAAAGCGCTGTACCAGCAAAACGTTTTGCAAAACCAGAAGAATTAGCTGCAGCAATCACCTTTTTAGCAAGTGAAAAAGCGAGTTACATTAACGGAATTAACCTTCCGGTTGATGGTGGTAGAACAAAAAGTTTGTAAGCTTAATATTTCAAAAATATTATTCTTAATTTTATTGAATTGATGAATCTGCGTTAAGGATTGAAGCGACATCCTTTTTTACGTCAGTTTGAGTGTTTTGCGAAGCATGAGCAAAATGTATCGAAAACAAGTAAAAAAGATATAGCGTAAAGCCTGACCCGATAGGGTAACGCCCAAAATATTATATTATGAGCAAATTATTTCCGCCTATTAATTTTAAAGCATGGATTGAAGACAACCGTCATTTACTAAAACCACCTGTTGGTAATAAAGTGGTTTGGAAAGATGCCGATGTTATTGTTATGGTTGTTGGTGGACCAAACGACAGACAAGATTATCACTATAATGAAACACCTGAGTTTTTCTATCAAATTGAAGGTGATATGGTCTTAAAAGTGATTGAGGATGGTAAACCAAAAGATATTCTTATTAAAGAAGGTGAAATTTTTGTTTTACCGCCAAAAGTACCACATTCACCTCAACGTAGTGCAAACACTGTTGGTTTGGTTATCGAATATCCAAGACCAGAAGGTGTTATGGATAAATTACAATGGTACTCGGATGAGGATACAAGTTTGATTTATGAAGAAGAATTTATGCTTGATAATATAGAAACTGATATGCCTGCTATTTTTGACCGTTATAACGATATGGTAAAAAAAGGTGCTTTTAAAAAATAAACCCAATTACATCTAACCAACAGAAAAACAGTTACTATAATTTAAAATTTGGTAATCCCTTAAACAAATGAGCAAACGCAAACTAAGAATTAACGGTCATTCACATTTACTGCCTTATCCGGAAGAAATTCCGCAATTTATGAAAGACAAAGGTATTTTTTGGGTAGACAAAGACCGTAAATACATGCTTCAAAAAGATTGGAATAGACCCATTACAGATTCTAGTTTTTTCCTAAATGAAAAATTAGAATGGATGGAGCGCAACAAAATAGACCATGCAGTTGTGCTAAACTTATCTCAGTTATATGGTAATGGTTTGCGTGTTGAAGAAATGAAGCAAGCCTTACGTTTTCAAAATGATTTTAACGCAAAAATTCAGCATGAAAACCCAAGTAAATTTACTACAGGATTTGTAGTGCATCCAGGATTTGTACGTGGTGCTTGTTGGGAAATTGAACGCTGTGTGGAAGAATTAGGTATGCGTTTACTGTGTTTACCAACGCATTACATGGATACGATTGGAACTTGGCGTTGTATTTTTGATGAGGAAAACGAGCCTATTTTTGAATTGGCCAATAAGTATAATTTAGCTGTTGAAATTCATCCCTATGATGGTGAAAAATTCATAAAGCTAGAAAACACGTCGTGGCGTTTTCATTTGATTTGGATGTTAGCACAATGTGCAGATGCCTATCACTTTTTAACTTTAAATGGCTATCAAGATAAATACCCAAATATGCGAACTTGTTTTGCGCATGGCGGACAATTGGCACAGATTAATTTAGGACGACGTATACAAGGTTTTGATGGTAGACCAGATTTATTTGAAGGTAAACATCACCCAAGAAAAGCTGTAGCGCATCCAAATATTTTCTTTGATACATTGGTACACGATACTGGCGGACTTCAATTATTAATCAAAAATCAAACATCTAAACAAGTCTTAATGGGATTAGACGATCCATATCCTTTAGGTGAAATGGAAAGCGTAAAACAAAGTTCTTATCCTGGTAAAATACTAGATCTAGCTATAGAAAGAGATATTATTAATGAAACCGAACGTGATGCAATTTGGGAAGACAATGTAATACGTTGGCTTTGCGGAAATGATCAAGCTGAAAAGGATAAGTTATATAAGCGAATTTTAGGATAATGTATTTTTTACCAGAAAAATTAGACGATTACGTTGTTGCACATTCTGAAGAAGAGCCAGAATTACTACAGCAACTAACTAGAGAAACCTACCAGAAAATTTTACAACCTATTATGCTTTCTGGACCGTATCAAGGTCGTGTATTAAGCATGATATCTAAATTAGCGCGTCCAAAAACTATTTTAGAGCTTGGTACTTTTACAGGCTATGCAACACTTTGTTTAGCTGAAGGTTTAGATAAAAATGGTCAAATACATACTATAGATATTAATGAAGAATTGCATGATTTTCAGCGTAAATATTTTGATAAATCAGCTTATGGAGATCAAATCATTCAGCATACAGGAAGTGCTTTAGATATTATTCCTGCTTTAGATATGACATTTGATTTAGTGTTTATTGATGCCGATAAACCTAATTACGTAAATTACTTTCATTTAATTATTGAAAAGCTAAATCCTGGCGGAATTATTCTATCGGATAACGTCTTATGGCACGGTAAAGTGGTTGAACCTTTAAACGAAAAAGACACATCTACAAAAGCGGTTTTAGAGTTTAATACACTTTTAAAAGACGACCATCGCATAGAAACTGTATTGCTACCAATACGTGATGGACTGACTATTAGTAGAAAAAAATAGGTAAGATGAATAGAAAAGAAATTGCAATAGATTTTTTAAAACTTGCTGGATTAGGTGAAGTTAATGCTGCTTTTAATAAATATGTATCTGAAGAATTTATTCATCATAATCAATACTTTGAAGGAAGTAAAGACGCTTTGTTAAAGGCTATGCAAGATGCACATGATACAAACCCTAACAAAAGCATTGACATTAAGCAATGTTTTGAAGACCAAAACACTGTAATCACTCATAGTCTTGTTTGTAAAACAGATTTAGACATCGCAGTTGTCCATATTTTTAAATTTAATTCGGAAAATAAAATAACCGAACTTTGGGATCTTGGTCAAATAATAGATAAAGATTCTCCTAATACAAATGGATTATTTTAAAAAAACCTCTTCAAATTGAAGAGGTTTTTTTGTGACTTATTTAATTTTAATTATTGTACAGCTTGCAATGCATCTATTGTTCCGTAACCAAAACTAGAATGTTTATTTGGATATAAATGTGCAGACTGTTTTAGCTTATTTAAGACTTGGCTTCTACTCCAACTTGGATATTTAGACCAAACTAATGCAGCAATACCAGCAGTTGTTGCTGTAGCTACAGAAGATCCGCCTGTATATTGTCTTTGTCCGTTATAAAATCCTAAAACTGGCGGATGTTTACTAGTATTATTATCACCTTCCATTACGATAGTAAAATCTATTTTATCACCTTCGTGACAAACATCGCAAGTTTCATAATATGCGCCATCTGTAATACCAGTTACTGCAACTGTTTCGCTCATCGTTGCTGGAAAAATAACACCATACCAGTTAGTGAAGTTAGTAGATGTTCCGCCAGCAGCAAAAATTAATTTTCCTTTACTGTATGCGTATTTAACTGCATCTTTTATATTACCAATTGACCACGGATAACCTATTGACATCGAGATTATTTTAACATCACTTCTGTTTCCTAATTGGGTTAATGCATCACTTACACCTTTACGCTCGTGATAATCATTTAAAACTACATCTTCCGTAGCCCTGTAAGCCACAAGGTTTGCATTATAAGCAACACCAACTGGCATTCCATTATCGTTACGTGGAGCAGCAATGGTAGATCCCATTTGCGTACCATGACCACATTTATCATGTGGACCATCATAATTGCTACTCCACCACCAAGAAGAATCTATAAATGTCCCGTACTTTTGAACAAAACGACCGTTTGAATATCCGTCGTTAAATCCAGAACTATTTAATAAAGTTTGAGATTGAGATACACCTGTATCTATTAATCCTACAGTAATACCAGATCCTGTTGAATAGTTCCATGCTTGTGGAATATTGTGCTGATAGAAGTGCCAAGACACTTGCGCATTATTTGGAGCTACAGTAGAATAATGTGCAGAATTTATAGTTTCTCCATTTTTAGAACATCCAGAATCTGACAAAGATCGTTGATTACTTGTGTTAGTAGAATAATATTGATTATATCCATTAGGCTCTAAATACCTAACACCATTGGTTGATCTTAAGCGTTTTATTGTTTCAAAATTTTCAACCTGAACATCGACAACATTAATAATATCATGCTCTACTAATGTTTTTTCGCTTCGTTTATATCCTTCAGTAGCTTCTACAATTTGAAGAATATTTTCTAGGTTTTGTTTTAGTCTTTCAGATTTTACTTCACTAAAATATTCATCTTCTTGACCGTAACCTATCGTTAAAATATTATTACCATGTGTAACTGCACTCCAAAGTGTATGTGCATCTACTTGGCTCCAATCAAAATCACCTGTAGTTTCTAAACTTTGGGTTATTTTACTATTAATTTCTTGTACTGTTAAAGGATCTTTAACTTGTTGCTCTGAAAAAGATTGATCTTCATGTACGTCTTCTTCTTGACAAGATTGCATAAAAACAATTGCTAAACAAAATATTGCTAGCTTTAGGGGAAAAGTTTTCATAATTGTTGGTTTATCGGTTAATCAATTAAATATATAAATAATTAACAAATATTAACTTATAAAATTATGAATTCTATAAAAAAATAGAATTTTATTATAAAATTTAATTGTGTTTTAGCGATTAATCCCATTGAAGTATAATATACTATTGCACTAAAAAAGCTGAGATTTAAAAAATAGCTTTCTCTTCTACTTTCCTCTAAAATAAAAAGGATATAAAAGTATGGAGCGACACTTATTATAATGTCCTAAAAAGTTTTATTTGTTACGTTTTATTGAACCTGTAAACTGCTCTAAATCGTCTTTTACTTTGTTTAACTCTTCGTTTACTTCTTTGGTAATGCTTGTATCTATACCATTATTTTCTGCAGATTTAGTAATCTCATGTTTAATATCGTTGGTAGCGTCTTTTAGTGTACGCATACCTTTCCCTAACCCTTTAGCGATATCTGGTATATTTTTAGCTCCGAACAGCATAACAACCACCAAGAGTATGAAAAACACTTCGGTTGTACTAATAAATAATATTTGTGATGCTAATATCATGCTGCAAATATACTAAGATGTTTGTTTAGTCCTTAAAAATAAACCTCCAAAATTTGAGCGTCATCAGACTTTAACATAACGTCATTTACAGATGCTGGTAAAAGAATGGTTTCTCCTGTATTTATGGTATAATCTTTTTGCTGATATTGAATTACAGCTTGACCAGAAACACACATGTAAATCACAAAAGAATCTACATTACTGTAATCTTTTTTTACTTCTCCTTTAATTGGTAGAAAATTAGATTTAAAATATGGAGAATGAATTAATTTATTAGATGTATTTAATTCTTTTTGATAATCAGTCTTGTAGCTACTTTCTACATTAAAATCAAGCACTTCTGTAGCTTGTTCTGTATGTAATTCTCTTGTTTTACCAGTGGTTTTGTCTACACGATCATAATCATATACTCGGTAAGTAACATCTGATGTTTGTTGAATTTCGGCAAGCATTACTCCTGCTCCAATTGCATGAATACGTCCTGTTGGAATATAAAACGCATCTCCTTTTTTAACATTTTCATGATGCATGACTTCTAAAAGAGTTTTATCTTCTAGATGCTGTTTAAATTGAGTTTTGTCAATTTCTTTTTCAAAACCAACAATGATGTTAGCATCTTCATCTGCTTGCATGATATACCACATTTCATTTTTTCCAAAAGAATTGTGGTGCGTTTTTGCATATTCATTATTTGGATGCACTTGAATTGAAAGCGGTGTTTTTGCATCTATAAACTTAATAAGTAACGGAAAGGCTTCTCCAAACTGTTTATAAACACTTTCGCCAAGAAATTCACCTTTAAACTCTTGTATTAACTGCTTTAATGTATAACCTTTAAATGATCCATCTGCGACAATGGTTTCGTCATTTGGTACGTCTGAGATTTCCCAAGATTCACCAATAGAATCGCCATCATAGTCTTTATTTAAAACGGTTTTTAATTTATTTCCGCCCCAAATTCTGTATTTAAATAAAGGTTGAAATTTTAAAGGAGTTAACATTTGCTATTATTTTAATGCAAAAATAAAATTTTTATCGACTAATCTACTGTTTTACAGTATTCTGTTTTTAGTGTAAATTTTAGTATTTTTACCTAATAGCAAACTAAAGTAAAATGAGCTTAAAAAATATAGAAACTAATCCAATTTTAGACCGCTTACCAAAGCACTTAACGCAATTTATAAAACCTCAAAATTACGAGGATTACAGTGCAATTGATCAAGCTGTTTGGCGTTATGCAATGCGTAAAAATGTAGACTATTTAAGTCAAGTAGCGCATAACTCTTACTTAGAAGGTTTAAAACAAACAGGAATTAGTATTGACGCTATACCAAATATGTATGGTATGAATCGCATTTTAAAAGAAATTGGTTGGGCTGCAGTTGCTGTTGATGGTTTTATCCCACCAAATGCTTTTATGGAATTTCAAGCTTATAATGTTTTAGTCATTGCTAGTGATATTAGACAGTTAGAGCATATTGAATATACGCCTGCTCCAGATATTATTCATGAAGGCGCAGGACATGCTCCAATTATTGCAAATCCTGAATATGCTGAATATTTAAGACGTTTTGGAGAAATTGGTTGCAAAGCCATAAGTAGCGCAAAAGATTACGAATTATATGATGCTGTAAGACATCTTTCTATAATAAAAGAAGCGCCAAATACGCCGCAAGACGAGATTGATAAAGCTGAAAAAAAAGTTGAAGACTTACAACAAAATATGGGCAAACCAAGTGAAATGGCTTTAATAAGAAATTTACATTGGTGGACTGTAGAATACGGTTTAACCGGCACGATTGAACAGCCAAAAATTTACGGAGCAGGATTACTATCTTCTATTGGAGAAAGTGCTTGGTGCATGACCGATAAGGTAAAAAAACTACCGTATACTATCGAAGCAACGTATCAAGATTTTGATATTACAAAACCACAACCACAATTATTTGTTACACCAGATTTTGCTCATTTAAGTCTAGTTTTAGAAGAGTTTGCAAATACTATGGCTTTACGTACTGGTGGCGCTAGCGCCGTAAATAAATTAATTGAAAGTAATGCGCTTGGAACGATTGAATTGAGTACAGGTTTACAAATTTCGGGAGTATTTACTAATGTTATTGAAACTAACGGAAAAGTACATTATATCCAAACCACTGGTAAAACAGCATTGGCTAATCGTGATAAAGAATTAGTTGGACATAGCACTTTAGAACATCCCGAAGGTTTTGGCTCACCAATAGGGAAATTAAAAGGAATTAATCTTGCTATTGAAGACATGTCGCCAAGAGATTTGCGTGCTTACGATATTTATGAAGGTGAAACTGTGACGCTAGAATTTGAAGGTGATATTACCGTTACCGGCGAAATCATTACAGGAACAAGAAACCTCCAAGGAAAAATTATAATAATTAGCTTTAAAAACTGTACAGTAAAACATAATGACACTGTTTTATTTAAACCAGAATGGGGACAATATGATATGGCTGTTGGCAAAGAAGTTATTTCTGGTTATTCTGGACCTGCAGATTTACATAGCTTCGATTTGATTTCTCATAAAATTAGTAGCAATACCATTCACGAAGAAAAATCTTCTGAAAAACTTGAACTTATTTCGCTTTACAAACAAGTAAGAGATTACAGAGAAGGTACTAATAAAACTATTTCTAGAACTAAAGTTTTAGAGCAGTTACAAGACAAATTTCCTAAAGATTGGTTATTACCTGTTGAGTTATACGAATTAGCTTTTAAAGGAAATGAAAAAGATTTATGTGCTTCTATTTTAGAACATTTAGAAACAATTAAACAAAACCGACCAGAAATTGGTCATTTAATTGATGACGGTATTAAAATTGTAAATGAAGAAGCTGTTTTAAGTTAAGCCTATTTGTAACTAGCTAATTTTTCTTTAGTAAAATGACTTAATACCAAAGTCCCGCTAATTTTTGCGCGTTCTTTAAGTAATGCGTCCCAATTTTCTGTGTTTTGCCAAAGTACTTTTTTAAGTTCTGATAATGCTTCAGGATTGTAACTTGCTAATTTATTTGCGAGTTCGATTATTGCTTGGTCTAATTCTTCAATGGTTTCAAAAACATTTGCATAAAGTCCTTTGGTTTTTGCGTATTCTGCCGAGTAAAAATTTTCTGCATCAATAGTCATTTGTGAAAATGCGGTTGCTCCTATTTTTTTAGTTACTGCTGGCTCGATTACAAATGGTCCAATACCAATACTTATTTCGCTTAATTTAATAGCTGCATATTTGGTTGCTAAACAATAATCTGTTGCACTAGCCAAACCAACACCGCCACCAACAGCTTTACCTTGTACACGACCAACAATAATTTTACCACAAGTACGCATGGCGTTTATGACATTTGCAAACCCTGAAAAAAACTGCTCACCTTCATCTAAATTATTAATAGCTACTAGTTCTTTAAAGCTTGCTCCTGCGCAAAATGTACGGTCGCCACCACTTTTTAAAACAATTACTTTTACTTCATCATCGTTACCTGCATTGGTGATTACTTGCGCTAATTCTTTTAAAATAGGACTTGGCATTGCATTATGTTCTGGAGTAAAAAACTCGATAAATGCTATATTATTTTTGGTAGTTTGCTTTACGTAAGACTGAGCCATGAATGATTTTTTAGTTTGTGTAGTTACAAATTTAAGCCTTTAAATCTTATCTTAAAACAGAAGTAACAATTGTTACTAAGAACTATGCTATGTTTTGTATTTTTACATCAATTAAAACAGCAATTAGATTATGGGAATTTTCAGCTTTCTTTTTGGTAATAAAAATGAAAAAATTAAAGACTTTCAAAATAGAGGTGCAATAATTTTAGATGTTAGGTCTAAAGCCGAATATGATTCTGGAGCTATACCTGGCTCTAAACATATACCATTACCAAGCATACAAAGTAAAGTTGCCGATATAAAAAAATGGGACAAACCTGTAATTACATGTTGTGCTAGTGGTATGCGATCTGGTAGTGCTGCAGCTATTTTACGACAAAATGGTGTTGAGACTATAAATGGTGGCGGTTGGCTTAACCTTGCTAAAAAGTTAGGCTTATAATTTTAAATCTTCTACTTTATCTATTACTTTTTGGTTGTATTGCAATGTCCAACCTAAACTATTGGTTAAAATATAGAATTTAGATAGCTCACTAACTAATCTATTCTCTGCATTTGATTTTAAATTAGATGCATTTATCTTTTTAGTTATTTGCTGTTTTACTTTTTTGTTGATAGCATTATAGTCTTCAGCTTTAAAAGGATTTAAAAAGTCTGCTTGTACATCATAATATTCTAACTCGGGGAAAATTTTTATTTCCTGTTCTGGTATTTTTGTAATGGTTAGTGTTTTATTTTCTTCGTCTAAATTAAATTCAATTTTACTTAAATCGTAAGCAACCGTCACTTCTGCATTAACAACAACTAGTGCTTTTTTTTCGACTTCAATTAAATCTCCAAATACTGCTTTGCTGTTTTTATAGCTAAAAACTTCGCTAAAATTACCTTCGTTAACAACTAGCTTACTTACGTTTTTTATTTGCTTTTCTATTAATGCAGAATGTTCTTCAATAAGAATTTCTTCTTTATTAGAACATTTATTTATGATAAATATAACCATTAAAGTTATGCATATTCCTACTACTATTTTTCTCATAATTTAAAAGTAAAGAAAAAAGCATCAATGTCTATAATAAACATAAGATGCTTTTTTAATATAAAGATTAATAGCTCTATAAAACTAGAACTATATACTTGATTTAAAATGAATTAATTGTTATGAAATTGATAATAAAAAACACCAGATTTGCGTAAACTTTTGATTGGTTTAGTAATCTGGTGTTTATAATGAAATATGATTAATAGCCTTATAAAATTATAACTATCTCTGAATCATCAACTTTTTTTTCGACCAAAAGGATAAAATTTAGTTTAACATACTGTTTGTAATCAATATCCTACAAGGCTGACGATTTCATTTAATATTTTCTAAATCAAATTGTTACGCCTTGCTTTTTGTACGGCTTCTAATTTTGAATGTACTTGTAATTTTGAGTAAATATTTTCTATATGTTTTCTTACTGTAGAAGGTGATAAAAATAAATTATCTGCTATAACTTTATAACTTAATCCTTTTGATAATTGTTCTAAAACCTCAACTTCTCTGTTGGTTAAATTAATTTCTTCTTTTGAAATATCTTCAAAATCTACTGGATTACGTAGTAATTTAAGTGTTTTTAATGCAATGGAAGGATTCATAGCTGCTCCACCATTTAAGGTATCTACAACACCGTTAAACAACTCATGCGGATTGACATCTTTTAATAAGTAACCATCTGCTCCTGCTTTTATAGCGTTAAAAATATTCTCGTCATTATCAAAAACCGTTAGCATAATTATTTTTATTTGTGGATACTTTTGTTTTACTGCCAACGTAGTTTCTATACCATTTAAAACAGGCATTTCTATATCCATTAAAAGCGCGTCTAAATTATGGTCTTGTTCTAGCTTTTCTAATAAATCTGCTCCATTATTGGCTGTAAATTTCACTTGAATTTCTTCAAAAAAAGAAAGTTTCTCTTTTATGGATGAAATTAAAAAACTGTTATCGTCTATAATGGCTATTTTCATTAGTTTTATTTTTAATTAATTTGAAATTTCCTTTAGTAAATCAACTTGTCTCTTGATAAGATTAAGCTTAAAATTTAACAACTTATAGTTATAATCTTTAGCAGTAAAAAGTTTAGTGTTTTTCTCATTTTCAAAATTTAAGTTAGTATTCAAACTATTCATAATATAATTATGACGCTGTTTTTCTTTTTTTATAAATTGAAAATGCCAGATTAAAACAAATACTAAAGTTAACGTAAATAAAATTATTGGTGTTTCCATTTTTTATTTTGTTTAGCTATTCAATTAAGTCCACATTACAATAGTCTTTATCCTGATATGTTATATTTACAAATTGCTGTGTTACTATTGATACATTTAAATCTGTAACATCAACCATAAAATCTGAAACAGAAAAACCTGATACATCTGTAAAATTATAGGGAATTAAATCTATGTTATGATTTAAAAAATTTAAGTCTGCTATTGAAATTTTTGTGCAAATTTGGTTTGGATTGTAATTAAAAACACCAATATATTCTGATTGTGTTACAACACTACCTTGTGACTGAAATTGTAAAAAACTACCAGTGCTTTGACTAAACACACTACCTTGATGATATTTATTTGAAAGCAATTGACCTTCTTCATTAATAGAATAAGTTATTAATCCTCTTAAATAGTATTTATTAAGACCAAACTCTTCTATTGAAATACCACCAGGACTAAAATTTGTACCACCTTGAGTATTATCTATTGAAAATTGATGATTCCAATGGTCAATCAAATTTCCGTTTAAATCAAAAACCATATAACCTCCAAGTCCAGTCGCGTTATATTGAAAAGTATTATAAGGCCAAATTATTTTATCTGTACTTGTAATAATTGGCACAGAAGAAGTTAATAAAGCATCTGGTCTAGTATCTGATGCTTTTTTCATGAAAATATTATTTCCTTGCCAATCAAATTTTGCTATAACAGCATCACTACCTAATCTTCCAAATGCATAAAATCCATCTGCAACAGCTACATTTCTTAACCAATGATAAGTTGTATTATTTTCTATTGCCTTAATTAATAGTCCTGTTGTGGCATCAATAATAAACATCCATTGCATGTTACATACAACTAGCTTATTATTTTTTATATTACTTATTGAGTTGTAATAGTACGAATCGTAATATGGCAAAGAGTAAAAATCGTACTTTTTTTGCCAAACAACATTTAAACTATCGTTTAGTCTTATTGCAAAAACACGACCAGAATTAACATTAGAGCTACTAAAAACAGTACCGCTAATTAATAAATCTCCTGACTGATCTAAATAATAATGATGAACATCTATATCTCCATTAATTTGAATTGTATTTAGTTGATTAGTTTGAAAATTTAAAAATGAAACTGTTACAAAATATTCTCCTAAGTTTTGCTTAGCAATGAAAATTCCGTTTTCATTTTGAGCTTTAAAACCGTCTAATCTATTTATATAGGCTTGACCATCAAACAGCAATTGGTTAGCATTAGAATTTATAGACGAGTTATTATTTTCTACTTCATCATCGGAAGATTTTGAACATGAAAAACACATCAAAATTATTAAAAGTAAAAACAGAGTAGCAGGCTTTTTCATTTATAAAATTTATTAATTTTTATAATATCAAAGCTACTATTACAGAGGTGATTTTAAAATAAGGCACTTGCCCTATTTAAACACTTACATTTTAAATTTTATGGTGATTTCTGTTCCTTTATTGGAAGATTTCATTTCAAAATTTGCATCAATTTCGTTAGCTCTTTTCTTCATTGATGACAGACCATTTCCTGCTTCTATAGTTGATTGATCAAACCCAACACCATTGTCTATAATCGAAATTTTTAAATCACTACCATCTATCTCAAAATTAACTACAATTTTAGTTGCTTTTGCGTGTTTTACCGCATTGTTTATTGCCTCTTGAATAATGCGATACACATCTATTCCTTGAAGCGAGTTAAGTTTAACATTATCGGTATCTTTAGGATAATTAAATTCAAAATCAATACCTAATAAAGAGGTTTTTGCAGCTTCTATAAAGTTGGTGGTTCTGGTTTTTAGGTCTTCAAAAGTAATTTCTTCTTTATTCATTGCCCAAATTGTATCGCGCAAATCGGTGATTGTACTTCTGGTAAAATTACCAATAGAATCGAACTTATTGTACAGTTTTTCTTTGGTAAACTCAAAATATTTTAAATTGTCTAAAGACGAAATTATAAAGGTTAATTGCGAACCAATATTATCATGTAAGTCTTTAGAAATAGCTAATCGTTGTTCTTGTAAATTGTTTTGATTTTCAATTTTTATTAAAGCTTCTTTCAACTCATTTTCTTTAATAATCTGCTTGTTTTTTAAACGTTGTTGCTTATAAACTAAATAACCTATTAGACCTAAAAAGAATGCTAACCCAAACGCGTAATAAATTAAGGTTGTTCTTCTCTTAATTTTTGCTTCTTTAATTAAAATATCAGATTTTGCTTCTGCTAGTTGTTTTTCTTTTTTCTCAGTTTCAAATTGTATTTGTAGTTCTTCAATTTTATTTTGAGTAGCAACATTATCTGTACTATCTTTTAATGATTGAAATCTTTCATTAAAGTCTAATGCATCTTTATATTTATTTAGTTTTTTATAACATGAAGCTATATTTTGATAACAGTATTTTTCTAAATGTTTGTACTTGTATTTATTTGCTAATTTTGCACAGGTTTTATAATTCTCTATAGCTTTCTCGTAATTTCCTTCTTGTTGAAAAATTTCTGCGACGTGCACAAAATTTACAGTAATTCCATAATTATCTGCAATCTTATTTCTTATAACCGAAGAGCTATCTACATAGGTTTTTGCTAAGTCATAATTTTGCTTTTCGGCAAACGTATTAGCTATATTTGCGTAGCTATAACCAAGCCCTATACTATCTTTTAACTGCTTCTTTATAGCTAAAGATTTATATTGATAATATAAAGCGCTATCAAGTTTTTTGTCCATACTTAGCAATACGCCATAATTATCATATACTGGATTTAAACCTTCTAAATCATTTTCAATTTCTAGTAGTTTTATTCCTTTTTGCATGTAATACAACCCTTTATCTAAGTCTCTAGTTTTTAAGTTGTAGCCTAAACCACCGTAAGCTATACCTGCTTTTGTATTGTTCTTTTTATGTTCAAAAATTCTTATTGCTTGCAAAGTGTACTCTAATCCTTGATCAAATTTATTTTGATACGATTTAAGTTGACCGTATTTAAACATAATTTCGCCTAAAGCAATACTGTCGTTTATACTTTTAGAAAGTTCAATTCCTTTATTAAATAATTGCTCTGATTTTTCTAGCTCTGCGACAAAACTTCCGTAGGGAATTTCAATAATAGTATTTAAAGCTTGTTTTGGCTTTTGGGTTTTAATTTGGTTGCTTATACTATCTAGATATGTGTTTTGATCTTGAGCAAAGAGATTAAATCCTATAAAAAAGAAAAGAAAGAAAAAACGATTCATGCAAGTTAGTTTTAGACTTATAAAGTAAGGTGATAATTATTATATTTCAAAAAAAGCTAAAAAAATAAACACCAACTTATAAGTAAAACTTATTTTAATGTTGGTGTTTACAGATTAATAGCGCGTTTTTAGTATTTACATACTATAATTTATATGCGTAGATGGTGCTTTTATTGGCTTTATAAAATAGCACACCTGCTACTTCGTCTACTTGATATTCTGGTTTTTTGTCTTTAAGAATAATTTCTTTATCCACATTACCGTTGTCTTTATTTACTTTAACTAAGCCAACGCCATCATCTAATTTAGTTAGAATGAATTGTGAATTTTCGGTAGCTGCGGTTGCTTTAAAACGTTTTGACATGATTTTAAAAGACTCGTCTGCTATAGAGGCAAACATATCTGCAGCTCTTTTGTTTTCTTTTCCATAATCATTGTAGTTATCTAGATTATTAGCACTACCGTATCGTGTTTTATTTAAACCTGCTTGATAAGAATGCGCCATAGTTAGTGCAGTAGATGCTACTGCAACTACGCCAGATAATGCTTTCATAAAGCCGCTTTTTGACGGTGATTTGTAATATTTATGATATACTTCGTTACCATCTTTATCTAAAACCATCATGTTTTGAGATGAAGCTAAGTAGACATTTCCGTTTCTAATTTCCATTTGGTTTGCTTCTTCTTTTTCGTCAAATTTTACTTTTGCAAAATCTTGTGCATCGCCAGAATTTGCATCAATACTAAAAATAGTACCATCTGCTGCAATTAAATATCTATTATTATCGGCATCAAAAGTTGACGCTACAGAAGCTGAATTTTTATATTTTAATGGCTTATCCCAAACTTGCTCACCTGTTTTTAGGTTAACAATATTTGCATCTTCGCTAGTTATGTAAATTAATCCTTGAGGAGAATTTGCCATAACCATTATATTTTCTCCTGTTTTTAATGGTTTTTTAAATAACGTTTCTCCTTCAAAAGAAATCTTATTTATTCCTCCTTGCTGGATTCCGAATAAAATCCCATCATCCTGCACATAAAAGTGCTGCACATAACCTTTAGTTTTTGGTGCTTTTTCCCAAAGATCTTCTCCTGTACTAGCACTTAAAAAAGCGATTTCAGATTCGTTTTTTTGAGAGAATACACTTTTATCTCCGCCATCACTTTTGTTACTAACAACAGCTATACCTTGTGGTAATATTTCAAAATTAGATACAATTCCTTTTACTTTTCTATCGTCTTGCCATAGCTCTTTTCCTTCTGCTCCAATTTTATGTATTCTTGTGTTTTTTCCGTTTGTTGTGGTTTCAAAACCATAAATTTCTTTTTCAGATTTATCAGACACCATCCAAGCTACTCTTTTAATCTTGTTTGTCCATAAATCTTCTCCTGTATGAGATTTTGCAATTAAACCTTGAGCTGTTGGAATGATTAAAAAATCTTTTAATAATAATGGTAATCCTGTTACACTAAAATCTTTAGCTACGCCTACTCTACCTGGTTTATCTAAAAAGAAACTGTAATCTAATTGTTGAGTGCTTAAATCGTAAACTGCAACTTTAGGTGTCATTTTTTCGGCTTTTGTGCCTGTCTTTTGGATACCACTAACTACTAATTTATTGTCTGGCAAAAAGATATTACATGTGTAAACTTGATTCCAATTATCATTATCTGAGTTAAAAATCACTTTTCCTGTTATGTAATTAATAACTGCTCTTTTAGTTTTTGTAATACCTGCTAATTTAGAGCCTGCACCTTGTGATACTATGATATATGGCGAATCTTCTACAAAAATAGTTTCTTCTGGAGTTAACTTACCAAAATTATTAAATGTAAATGTAGGTGTGCTAGTTTCTGGGTTTATTCCTACTAAACCATCATTTGTTGCGACTACTAAAATGCCACCAACAGTTAATGTCATTTCGTTAATTGTTGCGCCTAAATCGTAAGAATTGTTAGGTTGCTCTGCTTTTTGTGCCAATGATAATTGAACACAAAAAATAATTAAAAGTAGATTAATAGCTTTCATAACTTCTTTAATTAAAACACAGTCTTATTTACATCTTTTTGTAAAGCCAAGGTTACTCCGCTTTGAAATAACTTTACAGCACTTACAAAGGTTTTGTCAGAAAACCCATTATCTATCCAAAAGTAATAGTAGAATGATACCGTATGAGCAGATTCGTTATAATAACATTTAATCATTATCACTTCTTTGTTTACGGTATTAAACACCTCTAAAATCTCGTCTTTTTTAGCGCCTTTTTTTACAGTATAAACACTATTAATACTTATATATCTCTGTTTAGGATCAATATCTAAGTACATTGTTTGACTGTCTTTTATTTTTATAAACGTGTCTTTAACGTCCAACACATCCATATAGGCATTCTCAAAAATAGTTTCTAAGTATTTTGGTGTTACATTATCTGGAGATGATAATTGTCCTTGAGCAAAGGTTTGTGTTGCTATACACATTAAAAAAAGCAACATTAGTTGTTTTAAAGTTTTCATTTTGTTTCGATTTTAAATTATGATTCAAAATTGAAATAAAACAACAAAAATGTAAATACGTCATTTGGCGTATTTTACTAAAAATCAATAAAAGGGAAAGATTTTTTAAGTGTTTCTTTACGTTTTTTTAACTGAAGTAAAAACTGCTGATGCGCTTCTGAAGAGGCGTTAAAAGGTTTGTGAGACAACCCTTTTTGGATAGCTTCGACGTCTTCCATAGTTGATTTTGCACTAGAAGAAACCCAAGTATTTAAAAACTTATCCCAAATATAATCTACTGCTAATGGACTTGGATGTAACATATCTCGATTATAAAACCTATAATCTCTTAACTCGTCCATCATAATCTCGTAAGAAGGAAAATAGTTTAAGTTATGTTTTTTGGATTCATGATTTTTACTTAAAAACTCATGAATAGCAGTAATTAAATGCGATTTACTTCTTGTATTTTCTATAAAACCATCTTTAATATGCCTAACAGGAGATACTGTAAAAATAAATTGAGCTTTAGGATTAACTAGACTAATTAATGAGACTAAGCTTTGTAGACTTTTTTCTATTTGAACAGGTGATAATAATTCTTTTTTGAAGTTTTTCTGAGGGATTTTATGACAATTTGCTACAACTTGTTGAGTTTCTAGAAAACGATATATCCAAGCAGTTCCTAATGTAATAATTATGTGTGAAGCTGATTTAAGTTTAAGTTTAGCATCAACTATCGCATCATTTAATGTAGAAAGAAGTTCTTCTTTAGAATGATTACTAAAAATTGAATGTGCATTTAAACAATGAAACTGTTCATTATTAAATACTACATCTTTATCTGTAAATATCTGATCGGTTAATGCTTTTTTTATTAAAGTTTCAATCGCTAAAGGATGAAACAAAATACCTAATGGGTTAACTGTATACTGAAACTTATAATAATTAAATTTTTCGGCAATGTTTTCTGCAAAACAAGACCCTAACAATACCACTTTAGAGTTATAATTTATTTGGTTATTAGGTATAACCTGAAGTGGTATGTTGGTTTGTAAGTTCATATATCTATAAAAGTAGATTATGCCAAATAAGCTTCTACAGCAGATAAAGCAGCATTAATACCATCAGGGTTTTTACCACCTGCGGTAGCAAAAAATGGTTGTCCGCCACCGCCACCTTGGATGTGCTTACCTAACTCTCTAACAATGGTTCCTGCGTTTAAACCTTTACTTTCTACTAAGTTTTTAGAGATATAACAAGATAAGATTGCTTTACCGTTATTTTCTGCTCCAAATAATAAAAACAGGTTATCAAATTGACTACCTAATTCAAAACATAAATCTTTAATTCCGGATGCATCTAAATCTAATTTTTTAGCTAAGAAATTAACGCCATTAATTTCTTTAATTTCAGATTTTAACTGTCCTTTTATATTTTGAGCTTTATCTTTTAATAACTGCTCAATTTGTTTTTTTAAGGCTGTATTTTCTTCTTGTAAATTTTGAAGTGCTTTAACTGGTTCTTTAGCATTATTAAGCAAATCTTTCATTTCAAAAAAAGCACGATTATTATCATGAAAATAGCTTTTTACAGCATCGTTTGTTATAGCTTCTATACGTCTTATTCCTGCTGCAACAGCACTTTCTGACACGATTTTAAAATGCCAAATATCTGCAGTATTATTTACGTGTGTTCCTCCACATAATTCTATAGACTGTCCAAATCTTATAGTACGTACTGCATCACCATATTTTTCTCCAAATAACGCCATAGCACCTTCTTCTATAGCTTTTTCCATTGGTACGTTGCGTTGTTCTTGTAATGGTAATTTACTTTCTATTCTTGCGTTTACAAAGTTTTCTACGTCACGTAATTCTTCCACAGTCATTTTAGAAAAATGAGAAAAGTCAAAACGTAAGTATTTACTATGCACTGCACTTCCTTTTTGTTCTACATGATCACCTAAAATTTCGCGAAGTGCTTGATGTAATAAGTGTGTTGCTGTATGATTACACTCGGTTCTATAACGTTGTTTAGCATCTACAGTTGCTTTAAACTTCTCTGTAATATTAGCTGGTAAATTTTTAGTTAAATGTATAGCGATATTGTTTTCTTTTTTAGTGTCTAAAATATATACTACATCGCCATGCTGATCTTCTAAATACCCTTTATCACCAACTTGTCCACCACCTTCTGCATAAAATGGCGTTAAGTTAAATACCAATTGGTACATCTCTCCATCTTTTTTAGAGGTAACTTTGCGATATTTAGTGATTTTTACGTTAGTTTCTAGAGTATCATAACCAACAAACTCTTGTTCTTCGTCTTCTATTAAAATGGTCCAATCGTCAGATTTTAATTCTGATGCTTTTCTTCCTCTAGATTGTTGTTCTTCAAGACGTTTTTTATAGTCTTCTTTATTGTACGTAAATCCTTTTTCACGTAAAATTAAATCGGTTAAATCTTCAGGAAAACCGTAAGTATCTTTAAGCTCAAATACTTTAGAACCTGAAATTTCTTTTCCTTTAGCAGTTTCAACAATACGATCTAGAATTGTTAAACCTTGCTCTAACGTACGTAAAAAAGAGGTTTCTTCTTCTTTAATTACGTTTTCTATTAGTTGCTTTTGTGCTTTTAGTTCAGGGAATGCTTGCCCCATTTTTTCAACTAAAACATTAACTAAACGGTAAATAAAAGGTTCGTTTTTATCTAAAAAAGTAAAGCCATAACGTACTGCACGACGTAAAATGCGTCTTATAACATAACCTGCACCATTATTACTTGGTAATTGCCCATCTGCAATAGAAAAAGCTACTGCGCGCACGTGATCTGAAATAACACGAATAGCAACATCTATTTTATCTTCTTTACCATAATCTTTATGCGTTATGGTTTCAATTTCTCTAATTAATGGCGTAAATACATCGGTATCATAATTTGAAGTTTTGTTTTGCAACACCATACATAAACGCTCAAATCCCATACCTGTATCGATATGTTTGTTTGGTAATTCTTCTAGGCTTCCATCTGCTTTACGATTGTATTGCATAAAGACAAGATTCCAGATTTCTACCACTTGTGGATGATCCTCGTTAACTAAAGACTTACCGTCTACTTTTGCTTTTTCTTCAGCAGAACGAATATCTACATGAATTTCGCTACAAGGTCCGCAAGGTCCTTGATCGCCCATTTCCCAAAAGTTATCTTTTTTATTTCCTTTTAAAATTCGGTCTTCGCTTATATATTCTTTCCAAATATCATAAGCTTCGGTATCCATACCTAAGTTATCTGCATCATCGCTACCTTCAAAAACAGTGACGTAAAGTATGTCTTTATCTATTTTATAAACTTCGGTTAATAATTCCCAAGCCCAAGCAATTGCTTCTTTTTTAAAGTAATCTCCAAACGACCAGTTACCTAACATTTCAAACAACGTATGATGATAGGTATCGTAACCAACTTCTTCTAAATCGTTATGTTTACCAGATACTCTTAAACATTTTTGAGAATCTGCAATACGATTATTTTTTGGCTGTGCATTACCTAAAAAATATTCTTTAAAAGGTGCCATACCCGAGTTAACAAACATTAAGGTTGGATCATCTTTTAAAACCATTGATGCAGAAGGCACAATGCTATGCTTTTTGTTTTTAAAAAAATCTAAAAAAGTAGAACGAATGTCTTGAGAATTCATATTTATATTTTAATACTTGTCTTTTTTAAAGCGATTTAAACCAAAATAAAAGACTTTAGTTTTATTTACTTAAATTTAAACTGAAATATTTTTGTAAGTTTGCTCGTTACTGTTTTGATTAAAGCCAAACTTAAATCATATTTTTAACAGCAAAAATAGTATAAATTAAGGAATGAGTAAGGTAAAATATTATTATGATTCTGAAACGCTTTCATATAAAAAAATAGAGCGTAAAAAAAGACGTACATTTAAGTTCATCTTATTGTTTCTTTTAGCTAGTGTTTTATTTAGCTTTTTACTTGTTTTTATAGCCGGTCATTACATAGAATCGCCTAAAGAAAAGGCTTTAAAACGTGAGTTGGCAAACTTAGAATTTCAATATGAATTATTGAATAAAAAAATGAGTCAAGCCGAAACTGTTTTAGCCAATATCGAAGAGCGAGACAATACCATTTACAGATTATATTTTGAAGCCAATCCTATACCAGAAGAACAACGCAAAGCTGGTTTTGGTGGTGTAAACCGCTACAAAAAACTTGAAGGTTTTGATAATTCTGAATTAATTATAAACAGCAACAAACGTATTGATAAACTTTTAAAGCGTATTGTAGTGCAATCTAAATCTTTAGATGAAATTGCTGTTTTAGCAGAAGAAAAAGAAAAACTATTAACATCTATACCGGCAATACAACCAGTTAATAATAAAGATTTAACCAGAATGGCTTCTGGTTACGGTATGCGTTCTGACCCATTTACTAAACAACGTAAAATGCATTGGGGAATGGATTTTACCGCACCAAGAGGCACACCTGTTTATGCTTCTGGAGATGGTGTTGTAGTAAGAGCAGACAGCAATAGTTCT
>Ga0256829_1000351_pt1 | contig 49407 bp, 45 predicted proteins | sample 131447metaG_FD_185979 | JGI IMG/M metagenome (GOLD analysis project Ga0256829, IMG submission 185979) | Hydrothermal vent microbial communities from Lau Basin, Pacific Ocean - 131-447 | ecosystem: Environmental > Aquatic > Marine > Hydrothermal vents | place: Pacific Ocean: Lau Basin | collected... | reverse complement strand
GGGCCTGCTCGACCCGCTGATCTATACCATTCCCTTGCAGCTTCTCGCCTACCATGTCGCCGTGGCCCGCGGCACCGACGTCGATCAGCCGCGGAACCTCGCCAAATCCGTTACCGTAGAATAGATATCGGAGGCTCTTTCACCGCGAAGGCACGGAACGTATTCAATTTTCTCAATTCCGGGTTTTTCTCTGAGGATAATCCAAGGGAAATCTAGAGACCGGAGATGTTTTGACTTTACTGGCCCGGTGCTGGATTGTTCTTGAGTCCAGCAGGCTAGAACCCCAGTACCCGTAATCGTGCGCGAAGGGTTTCTATTTCCTCGAGTAGCTGCAGTGCCAGTGCTACTCCCGCCGGATTGATTCCAAGGTCGCGTTCCAGGCTGAGCGCCTTGCGGGCCCGCGCCAGGGCGGTGCCCTCAAAGCGCCAGTCCTCGAGAGTTCCGCCGCTAGGTTCAAGTATGCCTGCATCCACCCAGGCAACGATATGTTCCACCCGAATTTGGCAGGCGCGACAAAGTTCATCCGCATCCAGGCTTACTTCGTCTTCGAGAATGTGACCACTCAAGGTGTCGGGAGTCTGTTGGTTCATGGTTATACTCCCATATGCGCACGCGGGTTGAATGCGAGTTCTTCCCGCATGGTGCGGTAAATGGCCCTGGCCTTATCGGTATCGGCCGGGGGCAGGACAATCCGCAGGATCACATAGAGGCTACCCGGAGGGTGGCCGGGGATTCCCCGACCCTTCAACCGCAACTTGGTGCCGGTACCCGAGTTCTTGGGGATTTTCAGGTCGACAACGCCGCCGGGAGTCGGCGCCTTTACACTTGCGCCGAGGGCCGCTTCCCAGGGGGTAATGGGCAGGTCAAGATAGACATCTCTGCCTTCGCTACGATATAAATTATGGGGCATGAATAGTACCTCCAAGTAAAGATCGCCTCGCGGCCCACCGCCCAAGCCCTCACCACCCTGCCCGGTGAGGCGAATGTGTTGGCCTGCCCGTACTCCCGGAGGAATATGGACATTGAGGTGTCGTTCGCGCACCCGGGGTATCCCCTGGGAATCGAGTTTTGGAATCTGTAGCACCAGTGAGCGGGTTGCCCCATGATAGGCATCTTCGAGTGGAATTTGGATTTTCGTGTGAATGTCCTCACCATGACCATGGTGACTTTGCCGTGGGCCGCTCCGGTATCCGCCACCAAATAAGGTCTCAAAAAAATCACTGAATCCACCGGTTCCGGTGCCCGGAGGATTGCTCCGATAGGTAGATCCCTGGGCCCAATTCGGTGGCGCATGAAAATCTTGACCGGTTTTCCAGTCGGCTCCAAGATGGTCGTAAGCCTGGCGTTTTTCTGGATTTTTGAGTACTGTGTAGGCTTCCTGTATTTCCTTGAAGCGGGTTTCTGCGTCAGCTGCTTTGCTGACGTCGGGATGGTATTTTCGGGCAAGCTTGCGATAGGCGCGTTTGATTTCCTCCGGTTTCGCCTGGCGCGATAGACCGAGTGTTTGGTAATAATCTTTGTATTCCATCTTAGAACATCGAAAGCATCAGTAATGTGATGATAGCAGGATCATAGTTGGCGAATATCGATAAAGCCGCCGCTGGCAATCCGGTCGGGAAGAGTGGGGATTAGATCCAGTATTCGCCGAGCGGCAATATCGGGCTCGGGCATGTCGGGGGTGCCCCGGGCCTGTTTTAGTCGGGCGACCGACGGAAAGCGGGTTGCATCGACTTTTTCACTGATGTAATCCTGCATTTTAGTGTGGATCAGGCCGGGAGCAAGGGCGGCAAGGTGTGCCTTCGGCAGGTCATGCGCATAAAGCTGGGCCAGCATATTGAGGGTAGCCTTTGAGAGCGCATAGGCCCCCCAACCCTTGTGGCCGTTGATCGACGCACCCGAGGAGATCAGTACGACTTGGTGCGGTACTTTATGGGCGGCAAACCAGTCAAGAATGATCTTGTTGGCCCAGACGTTGACGTCCATTATCCGGCGCAGTGCACTCAGACCGAGTTCGGGCATTGTTTTGAACTCACCGAGCAGTCCTGCATTCAGGATAACCAGGTCAATAGCCGCGTCTCCAATCAGGGTATCGAGTGCCGGGGGGATGCGTTCCAGATCAGCCAGATCCAGGCGCAGGGTATGTAGATTAGGAGCGGAATAGCCGGGACCGCTACGGCTCAGGCCGTACACCATGCCACCGGCCGCCAGGGTGGCCTTCGCCAGGGCCTGTCCGAAGCCACGGGATATTCCCGTAATGAAAACTTGCTTCATGTACCAGTAATTCCGGTGTGGTATGCGCGGTATTTTACCGGGTGGGGAAGAGGGGGCTTGACATTAAAGTTTCCTGTAAGGTTTAATGTGTGAACCTTAGTAAGGTTTAAATACGAATGGAAAGGAAAGATGAATGGCAACAACCGGGGGTTCATCCAGGACTAACCGTGGGGCGCTTGGCGCGCAAAGTGGGGCTTAGCGCCGAGGCCGTTCGTTACTATGAACGGCTGGGTCTGTTGGCGCCGGCCAGTCGCAGTGCCTCGAACTATCGCTACTACGGCGTGGAAGCCGGGCGAAGGTTACGCTTTATCCGTCGGGCCCAGGCGCTCGGGTTTTCCCTGAGCGAGATTGCCGAGTTACTGTCGCTACATACCCGTCCGGAGGCGGACATGGGCGAAGTGAAACGCTTGGCCCGGGCGCGCATTACCCAGATCGAAGCCCGGATCATGGACCTGGAGCGCATGAAGGCGGGGCTGGTATCGCTCACCGAGCGTTGTCCAGGGCATGGTTCGCCCGTCGACTGTCCCATCTTGAGCGCGCTACTGGACGACGAGCATTGAGGAGGAATAGATGATGAACGTGAATATTGGCATTGAAGGTATGACCTGTGCTTCCTGCGTCGGGCGGGTGGAACGCGCATTCCAGCGTGTGGCGGGAGTCAATGCGGTAAGTGTCAACCTGGCGACCGAGCAGGCGCAGGTCAGCTATGATGCGGCGCAAACGAGTGCGCAGGCGCTGGCCGAAGTGGTTGCCGAGGCCGGTTATACACCGGTTGTCACCGAAGCGGAATTGGCCATTGAGGGCATGACCTGTGCCTCCTGCGTCGGGCGGGTGGAGCGGGCACTGAAACAGGTTTCCGGCGTGATCGAAGCGGGAGTAAACCTGGCGACCGAGCGGGCTACGGTGAGATATTTTCCGATGACCTGTGGTGTGGATGAATTGATTCGAGCCGTGGCCGAAGCCGGCTATACGGCCGCGGCGGTGGGCGGTGAAGATAAGGATGCAGCCGATACCAAGCGCCGGGAACTTCGCTCCATGGGCCGGGATGTTCTTGTAGCCGCCGGGCTGACGGTGCTCATCCTGATACTCTCCATAGGCGGTACGTATTTGCCTCCATTGCATCGGGCACTGGCTTATGTGAGCCCGTTTACCAACTTCTGGGAATGGGTCCAGTTCGTGCTGGCCAGCATGGTACTGTTCGGGCCCGGGAGGCGGTTCTTCCGCCCGGGTTGGATTGCCTATCGGCACCTGGCGCCGGACATGAATTCACTGGTGGCGACGGGCACGGGGGCCGCCTGGTTGTACAGTTTTATTGTTTTGGTCGCGCCGGAACTGTTCCCGGTGGTGTCGCGCAGCGTTTATTTCGACTCGGCGGCGGTAATTGTTGTCGCGATCCTTTCGGGAAAGTATCTGGAGATGCTAGCCAAGGGCCGGGCTTCGGCGGCCATCAAGAAATTAATCGGTTTGCAGGCAAAATCGGCGCGGATCCTGGATGAGGATGGCAACGAACGCGAAGTGTCGATGGCCGAGGTGCGAGTGGGAGACCGTATTGTGGTGCGTCCCGGAGAGCGCCTGCCGGTCGATGGGAGCGTGGTTGAAGGTCACTCTTATGTCGAGGAGTCGATGCTTACGGGGGAACCGTTGCCGGTTTCCAAGTCGGTGGGTTCCGAGGTGGTGGGCGGAACCGTGAATCAGGCCGGGCGCCTGGTGATCGAGGCGACTTCGGTCGGTTCCGACATGGTGCTGGCGCAGATTATCCGTTTGGTGGAACGTGCCCAGACCGGGAAGCTGCCCATTCAGGGACTTGCCGACCGGGTGGTTCGCATCTTCACCCCGGCGGTACTGGCCATCGCCCTGGCGGCCTTTGCCGTATGGCTTGCCGTGAGCGGCGACATTGCCGCCGCCATGGTGGCCGCGGTGGCGGTGCTGGTCGTGGCCTGCCCTTGTGCCATGGGCCTGGCCACGCCTTCCGCGATTATGGTGGGTACCGGCCGGGCCGCCGAATTAGGGGTGTTGTTTCGCAAGGGCGAGGCCCTGGAAACACTCTCCAGGATCGATACCGTGCTGTTCGATAAAACCGGGACGCTGACCGAAGGGCAGCCGGCGTTGACTAAAATCGTTGCCGATAGGCCGGAGGAGGCCCTGCGCCTGGCTGCCGCCCTGGAGACGGTGTCCGAACACCCGCTCGGCAAGGCGATTGTGGAGGCGGCAGGGGTGCGGAAATTGACTTTACCCGAGGTGGTTGATTTCCAGGCTATTCCCGGTTTTGGCATCGAGGGCCGGATCGGCGCAGACCTTGTGCGCGTGGGTGCGCGACGGTTCATGGAGCGTGAGGGCCTGGATTCGACGGCAATTGCGGGTCGTGCCGAGGCCTTGGAGACGGAAGGCAAGACGGTGGTCTATGTTGCCAACGAGACCCGGGTTCTTGGTTTGCTGGCGATTGCCGATCCCATCAAGCATGATGCGGCGGCCGTCGTAGAGACAATACAGCGGCATGGGCTCAAGGTAGCCATGGTGACAGGTGATGCCCGCCGTACGGCCCAGTTCGTGGCCGATAAATTGGGTGTTACCGAAATTCATGCCGAGACCCTTCCCCAGGACAAGGCCACCGTGGTTGCGGATCTCCAGCACCAGGGGCGTCGGGTCGGGTTCATTGGCGATGGTATTAACGATGCCCCGGCATTGGCCCAGGCCGATGTGGGTATTGCGCTTGCTTCGGGCACCGATATCGCCATCGAGGCCGCCGATGTAACGCTGACTCGCGGGGCCCTCGAAGGGGTGGTTACGGCTGTCAATGCGGCCCGGCGGACGCTCGGTAATATTCGGGGCAACCTGTTCTGGGCCTTCTTTTATAATATTTTACTGATCCCCATTGCCGCCGGCGTTGCCGCTCCCTGGGGAATTCATCTTAATCCGATGCTTGCCGCCTTGGCGATGGGATTATCGTCCACGTTTGTCCTTGGCAACAGTCTGCGCTTGAAACGCCTGCGCGCTTGGCAGGCGGAGCCGGTTCCGAAAAGTCATGGAATATTTTCGTCTCGGCGTACTACGGATGTTGCCAGGGTGGACCATCCGGTGATCATTGAACAGGAGGAAATTTAATGAGTCAATATGTGTTTTCAATCTCCCTTGATACGCCTTTTGAAGCGGCCGTGGACCGGGTCACCGAAGCGCTCAAGAGCGAAGGTTTCGGGGTGCTAACCGTGATCGATGTGGCCGCAACTCTCAAGGAAAAACTGGGTATCGAGCATCGGCCTTACAAGATTCTTGGAGCCTGTAATCCGCAGTTTGCCCACCAGGCCCTCGAGGCCGAACCCGATCTCGGCGCGCTTCTACCCTGCAACGTAGTGGTGCGCGGGGAAGCTACTGGGCGGGTGAGTGTCGTGTTCATGGATCCCGAGTCGGTGCTGGGTATGGTAGGGAATCCCAAGGTGAGTCAAGTGGGGAAAGAGGTTCGCACACGATTGGTGCGGGTAGCAGATACCCTGAAGGGGTAAGAAGCGAAATTTTTTAACTAAAGGAGAAAGGTATGAGCGGAGTAGTTCGATTGGCGGTCAACGGAATGACTTGCGGGCATTGTGTGCAGTCGGTGACCAAGGCCTTGGAGAAGGTTCCGGGGGTGAAGAAGGCCGAGGTCAGCCGCGAGCATGGCGAGGCCGTCGTCCACGGGCAGGCCGATTCCCAGGCCTTGATTGATGCGATCGTAGCGGAGGGTTACCAAGCCGAAGTGAAGGGCTGAAATGGCTTTTTCGGAGGTATTGCTCTACACCAGCCTCGGCTGTCCCGATTGCGCGGCGGTGAAGCGGTTTTTCGATCTGCATGGTATTGCATTCGAGGAATACGACATCGCCGCACCCGGGGTGGCCGAGACGGCCAAGACCCGGTACGGCGTACGCGTTGCGCCGATCACAGTAATCGACGGCACGGTGTTATGGGGGACCTTTGCCGAGCAACAACCCCGGCTGTTCGAGTTACTGGAAGGGCGCTACGGCCGCGACCGGGTGGGGCCAGGTAACCGGGGTTGCGGATGAAGCGTCCAAGCCATAGTCCTAAGTGGAGGCACAAACATACCTGCCGGTGGGTTTCGGAATCCGCTTAAGCATAGCCAGTTGATATCATTGGCCGGCCTGCGGCTACTGGGTATTGAAGTAATGGACGGAAAGAAAACCGGGTTGAAAGTCGCTGGATAGGGGCGTTACCGCAGCATATATCTGTGGAGACATGGTGGGGGGCAAAGTGGCTATCAGCCGGGATTGGGGCGAGTTACCCGGCGGGGTGCATTACGATTTGGTGTTACGATCATCACAAGGAGTGAATACGTCGGTTCCCGAGGCGCGGGAGGCATACCTTCGAGGGTTGACCCGTAAGTGGTGACCGGGGCGATTGAAGGTGCGTTTTGCGCTGTGGATGCCTCCGGCGGCGGAAGCGTTCGTCACGTATATACATGTGAGGCTATGACGTTTGATGAATAATAAAACTCCAATTTTTTCAGTATATCGAGTTCAATGGCTGACGGGTTCTATGAACCGCGATGCCAGGCTACTGTATGCCTGCGTCTGGTTTGCGTGGCGATTGGCTATACATTAGGGGGGTATCTGGGCTATAGTTGAATCCTCCATATTGAAACTGAACTCAGGAGGAAATGTTATGCGGATTAAATTCATCACCCCCGCTTTGATTTTTGCCGCCGCAGTAAGCCTGGGGCTTGCCGCCGCACCGGCGAATGCTGCGAACGCCTCAGGCATGATGAAGTCCTCAGGTATGATGAACGTCTCGAACATGATGAGCAATCGCGGCTGTACGGCCTGTCATGCCGAGAGCAATAAGGTGGTTGGCCCGGCTTGGGGTTGGGTAGCATATCGCTATAAGGGAGAGAACCATCAAAAAGCGGTTCAGGCGGTCGCCAAGTTCATCATCGTTGGCGGTACGGGCTACTGGTCCAAATGGACCGGGAGCATGCCGATGCCTTCGCATCCGAACATCAGCCGGAAGCAGGTAGATGCGATTGCCACCTGGATCTTGAAGCAGCCACCGATCAAACCGCCGAAATCTTGACGGTTCAAGATATTGCCGGCCTGCGAGGGGTATTCTCCTCGCAGGCCGTTCCGTCCCGAGTATCAACTTCCAGTTGCTTGTTACAAAGCGTTACAAAAAAAGCCCTCAGGGGACACATATAGCTTACATTTTGATGCTAGTGTATTGTTAATGGGAAAGTATTCCTGGGTTGTGATTTGGGAGAGCGATATGAAACGCATCTGGATGGTGACGGCCTTAGCCATCGGCTTGGCGGCCTCCGCGGCTTGGGCACAGGGAATGGGAATGGGAATGATGGACAGTCGGCCAGCTCATCCGATCCGACATGCCCCCGCCGCATTGACTCAGTATGGCTGTATGGCTTGTCATGCGGTTGCAAGTGGGAAAGTGGGACCGGCTTTCGCTTGGGTGACTTGGCGCTACGGGGGTAAGGCAGATGCGCTACGGCGAATAAGCACCTTCATCGCGCATGGCGGCAGTGGTCCTTGGGGAGGCGTGATGCCGGATCTGAATGTCCCGCCGACCCAGGCGCGACGGATCGCCCGGTGGATTCTGTCCCTGCCGCCCCAGGCACCGCCTAGATCCGGGGCGGAAGGGGGAAGATCGTGATGTGGTATGGAGGTTTTGGGTCGGGGCTTCATGGAGGATGGGGGATCGTGGGTATCATCCTGATGATTTTATTCTGGGCGGCGGTGATCCTGGTACTGGTGGCCGCAATCCGCTGGTTAATGGGAGGGCACAGGGAGGGGCCGGGACCTTTAGGTGCTGGCCATAGGACAGCGCTGGAAATTCTCGAGGAACGATTTGCCCGGGGGGAAATAGAGCGTGAGGAGTTCGAAGAGCGGCGGCGTTTGCTAAGCGGACGAGACTAACCGTTGCATGCCACCTGTACCGAATTTGGTTTCAAGTGTTTAGCCCGGACAATGAAAGATGCTGAAAATTAATAAGTTTAGTTTGATGGCAATGGTTCTTTCGTTTCATTCCGACTCATTGAGTCGGTACCACTCACATTGGTCACACAAGTAAGGAGAAGTCATGAGTTTACGCACTATTCGCTGGGGGAAATTTCTGCCGGCTATTATAATTGGTGGGTTTTTTGTCGCCGGATTTTCGTCCGCGGCCTGGGCCTGGGTACCCAAGCTTCCTAATGGGGTTCAGGGCCCCTCTTCCTGGTATCTGAATGGTAAGGGAGGCCGCTATTTCGTTCCGGTCGTCAAGGGCAAGCTCTCGGGCCCGACCATCGGCGTCGTCAGGACGGACTCCAATTGCATGCCCGACAGCCAGGGTTTAAGTCACTGCCATAATCGAATTGAACTGTTATCCGGTGGAAGCATTACCATTCAGAATACTCATAAAATGAGTAACTTTCGCTGCCTACGCCCGGGTGAACGAGTTGCGGTGCGGCCTAATGGATCATCGTCCTGGGCAATCGTGCAAGTCACTCCCAGGGGCTAGAAATTTGTCAGGCTAATGAGAATAATCTATTGCGGTGGTGGAATAGCAGCCAAAACATCTCTAATTTTTTGTTGCGTAGATCTACTATATACCTCAAGATTAGAAATATTTTGACTCATTCTTCCATCGTCCCCGCTACGATTGCTTAAGCCCCCACAGGATCCTGGAATGGATTTTGAGTAAACTATTTCCCTTGGGAAGCTGTCGAACTTAGGAATAATCCGCTGCGTCGGTAGGGTAGTGCCCGAATAGTTTCAATTTTTATTCTATAAGCTTAACTATCCTATTCTATTCGCTACGATTGTCTGGGTTCTACAGCCTTCGGGCGCGAGCATGGGTTGGTGCAAACTCATGATCAATCTTTTCCAGGAGAAAAATTTTGCGGCTTTGAGAAGTGATGCGGAAGGGCTGGTATCGGTGGTGGCATAGAGGCAGAATTACGAAGTTTCCGAGTACGGTATAAGCCGCATTTCGAGTGGAGCGAAAAAACATGCGTGGTGAGAGATGACCCGGGATGAATGACGTCAACTCCGTCGGCCTGGCCGTTGCCTTTGTGGCGGGAATAGTTTCTTTTCTTTCTCCCTGCGTTTTGCCGGTCGTTCCCGGGTATCTTTCGCATTCGGCCGGATATCTTCCCAAGGGAACCCGCCATGGCCTGGGGCGGCGGCTGCTGGCTGTCGCAAACGGCCTACCGTTTGTTCTTGGATTCTCAACCGTTTTCGTGTTTCTCGGCCTGGGAATCAGCGCCTTAACCACCATCACTTTGGCCTATCGGGTGACAACCGACTATGTCGCCGGTGGTGTCATTATACTTTTCGGGCTGTTTATGACGGGGTTGATCCGTATTCCCTGGTTCAACCGGGAATTTCGTTTCCACCTCTCGGAGGATCCGCGTCAGCGGATTTTTGGGGGCTACGTTTTGGGTGTGGCATTTGCCCTGGGTTGGACGCCGTGCATTGGCCCCATTCTCGGCTCGATCATGACGCTTGCTTCGACCGGAGCCATGGGAAATGCCACCGTCCTCATGGTGATGTATGCGCTTGGGCTCGCGGTACCGTTTCTGCTTGCCAGTGCTACGCTGGATTTGTTGATGGGGCGGTTGCGGGGCATGGCGCATGCCGGTGTCTGGATACAAAGGGTGGCCGGGGGGATACTGATCCTCACCGGGATCGCTATAGCGACCGGTCAGTTGACGACGGCTGAATCGTGGTTGCTTGCTCAATTTCCATGGTTTACAACAATTGGTTGAGTGACTCAACACTTGCTTGACAGATTTAGCACCCGAAACGAGGTAAATCAACTTTTACGGTGATTTTCGGCATGTTTTGTCGCATGATGCCGCAGCCCTGGGTTCGGCAATCCGGGTTCGACAGGCGCATAATATGACCTTTTAAAGTCGGATTCTGAGGTAAAATTTAGCATTTCGTAATCTCCCAGGCGCCGCTTATCTATGGTGCGGGGCTCGCGGGGTGAGTCCGTACAAACAATCACTTTTTGATGCCGATTTCCCGGCATCTTCGTTAACCAGGAGGCATTGAGTATGAAAAAACGTGCATGGGCGGAACCGTTCAAGATCAAAATGGTTGAACCACTGCGAATGACCACCCGGGAGGAGCGCGAGCAGGCTATTGTGGCAGCGGGGTTCAACACTTTCCTGTTACACAGCCGGGATGTCTATATCGACTTACTGACCGATTCGGGTACCTCGGCCATGAGTGACCGCCAATGGGCGGGGTTGATGTTAGGTGACGAGGCCTATGCCGGATCAGTGAATTTCTACCATCTTCAGGAGGCCATTCAGGAATTCTATGGCTATCAATATATTATTCCCACGCACCAGGGACGCGGCGCCGAGCATATTCTCAGCCAACTTCTCATCCGCGAGGGGGATTATGTACCGGGAAATATGTATTTCACCACGACGAAACTACACCAGGAACTGGCCGGTGGAACTTTCGTCGATGTCATAGTCGATCAAGCACATGATCCGGACAGCGAGTTTCCGTTCAAAGGGAATGTAGATCTTGATAAGTTACAGGCCCTTATAGATCGTGTTGGTGCCAAGCACATTCCTTATCTCTCGCTGGAGACCAATGTAAACATGGCGGGGGGGCAACCCTGCAGCCTGGCTAATATCCGCGACACCAGCGAGCTGTGCCACAAGCATGGCATCCGGGTTTTTCTCGATGCCACTCGGGCAGTTGAAAATGCCTACTTCATCAAACAGCGTGAAGTCGGGTATGAGTCCGCCACTATCGCCGATATTTTACGCGAGATCTGTTCCCATACCGATGGCTGTACGATGTCCGCCAAAAAGGATTGCCTGGTGAATATTGGCGGTTGGCTCGCGGTGAATGATGAGGATTTAGCCGCACAGGCGCGTAACAAGGTCGTTATATATGAGGGGCTGCATACCTACGGTGGGTTAGCCGGGCGCGATATGGAGGCGATGGCCATTGGCATCCGCGAATCTGTCGTCTATGAACACATCCGGGCCCGCGTTGGCCAGGTAGAGTACTTGGGGCAGCGCCTCATCGATGCCGGGATTCCCGTTGTTCATCCAATTGGCGGTCATGGCGTATTTATTCAGGCAGCGAAATTTCTGCCACACATATCCCGCGAGGCATTTCCGGCGCAGGCGCTCAGCGCGGCCTTGTATGTCGAGTCGGGGGTGCGGGCCATGGAGCGTGGCGCCGTATCTGCCGGACGCGATCATGCCACGGGCGAGAACATCTATCCGAAGCTTGAATTGGTGCGGCTGACCATCCCGCGGCGCGTCTATACCCAGGCGCACATGGATGTGACCGCCGAATCGGTCGAAGAATTATATGAAAACCGTGACCGGGTGGTTGGCCTGCGTTTCATATACGAGCCGCAATACCTGCGTTTCTTCCAGTCGCGATTTGAGCCGATCGAAGGGAATCGGGTGCTTAACGACTGAACATCCCGCCGGTATTGACCTGTCGAGGTTTCCCGCCAGGAACCTGTTGGGCTTAGGCAATCGTAGCGAGGAGAATGGGGGGGTGAGTCAAAATGCCTCTGGTTTTGCGGTGCATGGCGGGCCTGTGCGGCAAGAGATCGGAGATATTTTGGCCACTGCCCCATCAACGCAGTAAATTGGGCGCAAGTCCGACAGGTTACGGCGTTGTTTTTCTATCATTTGTGGGGTTGGTATTGGATCTAGGGCACGAGCGGTGTTTGACGCCAGGCGACCACCCTGACGTCAGCCGATTTCGCCCTCCATCTCGACCAGTAGATTTTCGCGGCAGGCATTGGCCTTGAGATAGATGACTGGATGCTCGGCGGGCAGCCGCGCGGCGAGTTGTGCCCGGGATTGCGGATAATCTTCGCGGTTACGCAGGTAGACCTTGAGCGGGATAATCGCGCCAAGTCCTTGCCTCGCCCGGGGACAGTAGGGTATGGCCGATTCCAGGAGTAATTCCAGGTTGACGAGCGTTTCCTCTATCTGGTCCTCGACGCTTGTGTGGCGGGATGCATGACCCACCACGCTGGCCGTGCCCGAGATATACAGTCGACTTTGTTCGGCGCCGCGCAGCGCCAGGGCGCGGGAGAATGAGGGCGCAACGCGACCATAAATACGGGGATAGTGAAAGGCACTCACTTGACGGGGGTTCTCGATTTGTACTCCGGGGGTGGCGCTCAGCAAGGCGTAGAGGATAAGTTGATCGCCCTGGTTGTCCAGCAGGCAGGCGGCTGGGAAGGCCCGGGGGCTATAGCCGGCCTTGGCAAGCGCAATCTGGCGCCCGGCGCAGTAGCGCTGATAGCGGTTTTCACTGCCTTGCGGTGCCGTAATACGGGGCAGGTATTGCCAGATTCTGAGTATTTGCGGTAATCGTAGCTTCGCGGCGAGCATCAATAGTTCCCGATAAACTCTCTCCGCGGTTCCCTCGGCATCCTCGGTATCCTCTGGCGCAGCGACCACCATTGCGCAATTATGCGTGCGGTGAACCAGAAAACGGCCGCTGCGAAAATGCTCTGCCGTCTCGTCGGTAATCCAGCGTTGGATGGGCGCCGGATCGCCGAGAACGGTCAGCCCCGTATCAATCCAGGGGGATATCCCGGTTGGTGCCGGAGATGTTCCTCCATGCCGAATCAGTGCCAAGGTATAGGGGGAGTTTTCGACCCTGGTGGCCGCGGTAGGGCTTAGCAGCTCGGTGCGTGGAACCGAACCAGGCTGAAAACGCCGTTTTTCAAGGGTGCTCAAGTAGATTCGACTGGCCAAGACGAGAGTCGAATGATACAATATTTACATGCAAATATGGCTTAACGGGATGGCATACGGGTGTCGATCCGGGATTACGGTTGCCGAATTGTTGTCCCGGACAGGAACCCAGGGACGGCGTGTGGCGGTTGAAGTGAATGGTGAGATAGTCCCTAAAAGCCGACACGGCGAGTGCCGCCTGGTCGAGGGGGATCGGGTTGAGTTTATTGAGGCCATAGGAGGTGGTTGATGTCCGTATCCATAGCAGACGAGTTACAACAGGCGAAAATTGACGATTGCTGGAGGATCGGCGAACGGACTTTCCGTTCACGATTGCTTGTGGGTACCGGAAAATACTCGGATCTGAATCAAACTCGCTCTGCTGTGGAGGCCTCCGGGGCGCAGATCGTGACTGTTGCCGTGCGCCGTACCAATCTAGGTCAAAACCAGAATGAACCCAGCCTGCTCGAGGTTTTGCCTCCGGATCGCTACACGATATTACCCAACACCGCCGGATGCCATACAGCCGCCGAGGCGGTGCGTACGGCGCATCTTGCCCGGGAACTTCTCGACGGTGGGGGACTCATTAAGTTAGAGGTGATTGGTGACGATAAGACTCTGTATCCGGACATGATGGCAACACTGGAAGCTACTGAAATGCTTGTCGCCGAGAATTTTGAAGTGATGGCCTATGTTTCGGATGATCCGGTGATGGCTCGGCGGGCCGAGGCACTGGGTTGTGTGGCGGTGATGCCGCTTGCCGCTCCCATCGGGTCGGGTCTCGGGATCCAGAACCGCTACAACATAGGAGAAATCGTCGCGTATGCGAAGGTTCCGGTGCTGGTCGATGCCGGGGTGGGTACCGCTTCGGATGCCGCCATGGCTATGGAGCTTGGCTGTGATGGCGTGTTGATGAATACTGCGATTGCCGGTGCCCGTGACCCCGTGCGAATGGCGCATGCCATGCGTAAGGCAGTGGCGGGTGGACGCGACGCTTATTTGGCAGGACGTATTCCGAGGAAGCGCTATGCCAGCGCATCCTCCCCTGAGAATGGAGTGTTTTTCGATGTATGAATCACAGGTGGTCACTTCTGTGCGCACCCCTCCTCGTTCCGTGCGCAGCTATGTGCTGCGCGAAGGTCGACTGACCACGGCTCAGGCACGAGCCGTGGAGACCTTGTTGCCCAGATACGCCTTTCCCGAGAGCGAGGCCGCGGTGGATTTTGCCGCCGTATTCGGGCGCAGGGCGCCGACGTCACTCGAGATCGGCTTTGGCAATGGGGACTCCCTGGCCGAGCTTGCCCAGGTACATCCGGAACGGAATTATATCGGCGTCGAGGTGCATAAACCGGGTATCGGCCACCTGTTGCTGCGGTTGGATCGCGAAGGGATTACCAATGTGCGAATTGCCGCCCGCGATGCCCGGACGGTCATGCGTAACGAGATTCCAGACGACTCACTGGAGGAAATCCTGGTGTATTTTCCCGATCCTTGGCCCAAAAAACGCCATCATAAACGGCGGTTGATCCAGGATGAATTCGCGTTACTCGTTTCGGCGAAACTGGTGGTCGGGGGGCGGCTTAATCTGGCAACCGACTGGCAGGAGTATGCCGAGGAGATGCGTCTCGTTCTCAACAGTACTCCGGGGCTTGAGAACCTGCATCCTGAACAGGGGTTCATCGAGCGAGCCGCAGGGCGGCCGCATACGCGTTTCGAATCCCTGGCACAGCGGCTCGGCAACCGGGTGCTCGATCTGGGCTATCAGCGCGCCGCCTGAATACACTAACCCCGGCCCCGGGTGGGATGAAACACGGATAAGAGGCCGCGGCCTTGTTCCAGAATCCGCGATTGTGCTGGTCGGCTAGGGAAGTTGACCAGCGCCCGGTATCGGGTCGGCGTGTGGATTGGTCGTGATCGCGGTAGTCCGATCGCAGTCACTGGTGGCAGCTATACTGGGTTTCCTTTGGCTCCGATTCCCGTAAGAATGGGTGAGAATCTTATTTTGCTGGTTCCAGCGTAAAAGTAAAACCAGTGCTCGTGCCGACTCAGTGAAGAGGAAGTACCGCGTGTACCCCGTCGACGACGAACTGAACGGCCATGGCGGCGAGCATGACGCCGAGCAATCGACCGAGAACATTCGATCCGGTAACACCGAGCAGCTTCATCAGCCGGCTACTGGCGAACAATGCCGCGAGGGCGATCAGCAGGACGACTGCAAGGATTGCCAGCAGGATAATAAATTCCAGCGGCCTGCCGTGTGTATTGCTGGCCAGAAGGATCACCGTGGTCAAGGCGCCCGGGCCGGAGATCAACGGAAAGGCAAGGGGAAAGACGGAAATGTCTTCACGAAACCGGGCCTCTTCCTGTTCCCGAACGGTCGCCGAGCGCAAACCGGACTGGCGGGCGAAAATCATATCGATGGCGACCAGGAACAGCAAAATACCCCCCGCAATCTTGAAGGCAGGGAGGGTGATTCCGAGCGCATTGAGCAGCCGGGATCCGATTAGGGCAAAAGTATAGAGAATCCCCGCGGCCAGCAGCATGGACTTTAGCGCCATCCTGCGCCGGTAAGCTTCGTCTCCACCACGGGTCAGGGCGGCAAACATGGCGGCAAGTCCGGGGGGGTCGATCACCACGAAGAGGACGATCAACTCGTTTATCCAACTGGTAGTTTCCATGGTTCGGGCTCTTGTCTCGGGAAAATAAAGAGCGGGTGAATAAGAAGCCGGCGCCGCCGACCGGCGGACGCCGATGGCATACTTTAGCATCGGTGCCACGGGGATGTATCATGAACTCGGGGCGTAACGCCAAGCCCGGAGTCGGCGCCGGGTATTGTACCCTTGGCGCACGAAACTTCGGGATGCTCGCACCTTTGATGCAGCCGCCGGCATGGTTGAATCCCGTGTTGGGATGCCGGCGGGGAGAAAACGCGGGCATAGGAGGCCGACGGTTAGTCCAGGCCGATTTTAGCCAGGCAGGAGGCAAAGCGGCCCCAGGTGGCCCCGATGTCGGGATCCAGGCCGATCGAAAATCGGATTAGCCCAGGGGTAAGCCCTATCCGTTCTTGAATTTCGGGTGGAATTTCCGAAGAGGTGCTGCTTCCCGAAGGGCTGAAAAGGGTATGGTGAAACCCAAGACTGACGGCGAGATGACCCACGCCGGCCTGCTGCAGGTATCGCATCAGGGCGTCGGCCCGGGAGGCATCGCCCACATCGAGGGCAAGTATTCCTCCGGCTCCGAATCCCGGATTGGCAAGCGCGATAAACCGTTTGTGTTCGGGGTGGTTCTCTAGTCCCGGGTAGGTCACTGCAAGGCCCTTCTCGGCGAGCCGTTCGGCGATGAATCGGGCATTCTCGCTATGGCGGCGCATCCGTATTTCGAGTGTCGCGAGATTTTTGTAGATACCCTGGGCGCGCAGGGAATCGAGTACCGCGCCCAGCAGCATGGCGGCCCCATGAGACGGATCGGACAGGCTGTCGATAAATTCGGCCGGTCCGCAAGTGACACCGCCGACACAATCGCTGGCGCCGTTAATGAATTTGGTCAGGCTGTGAATGACCACGTCCGCTCCGAGCCTGGCGGGGCTGATCAGAAGCGGCGTGAAGGTATTGTCCACCACCAGCATTGCTTGTGCCCGATGCGCCAGTGCGGCGATGCTGGGTAAATCGGGCAGGCGCAGCAACGGGTTCGAGAGCGATTCACAATACAGCACGGCCGTGTTCTCGCTCATGAGGGATTCGACGGCGTGAAGATCTTGAAAATCAGCGAAATGGGTCTTGATTCCCAGGCGGGGGAAAAAATTGGCCAGCAGGGCCCAGGTTCCCCCGTAAATAGTATGGCTGGCGACGATCTCCTCCCCGGGGTTGACCCGCTGCAGCAGCGTTGCCACGATGGCTCCCATTCCGGAAGCGGTCACGTGCGCCGCCTCCGTCCCTTCCAGTCGGGCGAGTGCCGCCGCCAGGTGTTGTGCCGTGGGCGTCGTGGCCCGGGCGTAGAGGAAGCAGCCCGGGGGAGCGTCGTGTCCGAAGGAGGCCTTGAGTCGGTCCGGGTCGTGAAAGGTAAAGGTTGCCGAGTCGCTGATCGGTGGGTTGACGCCGCCATATTCGTTTTCTTGGACGAGAGGTAAATGTTGCTCGATGTCGTATGGCATAGACAAACTCTCCGTTGCGGGTTATTCAGTCTGTGGATGATTGCCGCATGATAATAACAATATCCTGTCCCGGGGCAATGACCGGGCGGTTTCCGTCCCGCATCGTCACCGACTTTGCTTGGGCCTTTCCCCGGTCGCCGGCGAAGGGGAGTCCGGGGTGCGCAGCAGGGGAATGATGCTCAGCCCGGGAATGGCGATTACCGCGCACAGGAGGAAAAACAGGGGCCAACCGAGTGCCGCGGCCAGGAAACCCGTGAAGGAGGAGATGATCACCCGGGGAACACCCATGAGGCTGGAAAGCAGGGCATATTGCGTGGCGGTGAATTGCCGGTCTGTCAGTAGCGCCATATAGCCGACAAAGGCGGCGGTACCCATTCCCCCGGTGAAGTTCTCCAGGCTTACGACCATCGCGAGCCATGCCGAGGAGGGGCCGGTATAGGACAACCAGGAGAAAGCGGCGGTGGAGATGCCCTGGAGTATGCCGAAGACAAACAAGGACCGCATAATCCCCAGGCGCAGGATCAACGTCCCGCCGAGCACGGCCCCGGCGATGATGGCCCAGAATCCGAATAGCTTGACCACGATACCGATGGTCTCGGTATCGAAACCGAGTTTGAGAAAATATACGGTGCTCAGGCTTGCCGCCATGCTGTCGCCGAGTTTGTATAGCAAGATAAAGCCGAGTATCAACAGGGGACGGTAACGGTTACGGAAAAAGTCGGTGAGCGGATCGACTACGGCCCGTAACAGGCTTGTCGGGAGTGTGGTGGGACTCGGGGGTTCGCGGGCGATCAGGGTGGGAATGATACCCACTGCCATTGCCCCGGCCATGAGGTAGAACACCTTGGAAAAACTCATATTTCCCGCAAGGATCAGGCCCCCACCCGCTGCAAACAGCATGGCCAGGCGATAACCCCAAACATAGAGGGAGGCACCGAGGCCTTGTTCTTCATCGTGCAGCGACTCGCGCCGATAGGCGTCTATCAGGGTATCCTGACTAGCCGAGAAAAATGCCACTGCAAATGCGGCCAGCGCGATCGTTACCAACCCCGGCAGGAGTCCTCCCAGCGCGTCCAGGTAGCGTCCCATCATCTCGGGCAGGACGGCGAGCAGGGCGGGGTCGAAGGGATGATCCGCCAAAATGCGCGCCGGGTCGGTAGCGTTGATGGCGCCCGCATTGGGCACCCCGATCCAGCCGATGGCGGCGATGGCAAGCACTAACAGGATCTGGATACCGCAAAGCCAGCCTCGGCGCCGCCCCAACAGGGGCAGTCGATAACGGTCAAACAGGGGTGCCCAGAGAAACTTGAAGGTATAGGGCAAGCCGACCAGGGCGAACAGGCCGATCACCTCGATGGAGACTCCCCGCTCGGTCAGCCAGGCCTGCAGCAGTGTTCCGATTAGTAGCAGCGGCAAGCCCGAAGAAAACCCCATCAGACCCGCGATGAGCATCCGCCGGGTGGCAAAGGCGCGGGCCAGGGCGAGGAGTGCGGCGCGGTTCACAGAAAGTAGTCGTAGCCCATTATCAATGGGGCGTGGTCACTGAAGCGCTCGGCCTTGTAGATCTGTTCGCAAACGACTCGTTTCCCGAGATCGGGACTCGTGACCTGGTAGTCGATGCGCCAACCTACATTCTTTTCCCAGGCCCGTCCGCGGTGGGACCACCAGGTATATTGCCCCGGGTTGGGGTTGATTCGCCGAAAGGCGTCCACGAAGCCGGACTCGCTGAATACTCGGTCCATCCAGGTGCGCTCGTGGGGCAGGAATCCCGAGTTTTTCCGGTTGCTTTTCCAATTTTTTAGATCGATTTCCCGGTGGGCGATGTTCCAGTCCCCGGCGATCAGGTATTCTCGCGGCGCGCGCCGGAGTTTTTCGAGGTGGGGTAGAAAAGCATCCAGAAAGCGATCCTTGGAAGCCTGGCGCCGGGGACCGGAGCTGCCCGATGGAACATACAGGGAAACTACGGCGAGGTGATCGAACCAGGCCTCGAGATAACGTCCTTCCCGGTCGAATTCGGCTACCCCGAAGCCTTCGATGATGCGTTCGGGTTCCTTTTTGCTAATGAGGCCGACACCCGAGTAGCCCGGTCGTTCTGCTGGGAAATAACGGCTGAACCAGCCCTTGGGGTAATGCTCGGTGGTGAGTTGGTCATGCCCGGCCTTGATCTCCTGCAAGCAGCAGACATCGAAATCCTGGCGGCCGAGCCAGGTGAAGAAGCCCTTGCGGGTGGCGGCACGAATCCCGTTGACGTTCAGCGTAATGACCTTCATGCGAGTGAATCCCCGGTTTCTGGCGTTATCATAGCGGCGAGTGTCGTCCATCTTCGGCCATGCCTGTTATTGAAACCCACAAAAAAGACTTTATCGAGTTTATGCTTGCCGCCGGCGTCCTTCGTTTCGGCCGTTTTATCCTGAAGTCGGGCCGCGTAAGTCCGTATTTCTTCAATTTGGGCGCCATCACCGCAGGACGGGCGCTGGATCGGTTGGGCGGATTTTATGCCCGCGCCCTGGCCGGAAGTGGTCTCGAGCCGGATCTTCTTTTCGGGCCGGCCTATAAGGGAATCCCGTTGGTAACTGTAACCGCCGTGGCTTGTGCCCGGGAACTGGGGCTGGATCTCCCCATTGCTTATAACCGTAAAGAGGCCAAGGATCACGGCGAGGGTGGGCAGCTGGTGGGGGCACCACTCGGCGGGCGGGTGGTGATAGTAGATGATGTGGTTACCGCCGGTACGGCGGTGCGTGAAGCTTTGGGACTGATCCGTGCCGCCGGTGCCCAACCCGTCGGCCTGCTGGTTGCGATAGATCGCGAAGAGCGCGGCAGGGGGGCACAGAGCGCCGTGCGTGAGTTGGCCACGGACGAGGGGCTTGCGGTGCATGCGTTGATCGGTCTGAGCGATATCCTGGCCTGGCTCGAACAGAACCCGGGGCGGGAGAAGGATTTGGCGGCCCTTGAGGTTTATCACGAGCGCTATGGGGGGGCGCCCTGAGATCGTCGATCGGGTTTCGGAGGATGGTAAGCGAAAATTGGCACTGTACCTTGAGTCTTGGCGAGGACCCGGCGGGTTATTGCCGCCCGGTATGCCCAAACCCGCCGGAGCCGCGTTTACTTGGGGTAAAGGCATCGACCGGCATGAGCTTGACTCGGGCGATGGGGATGAAAATCAACTGGGCGATACGCTCGCCGGGTTCAATCGTATAGTTCGATTGTCCCCGGTTCCAGCAGGAAACCATCAGTTCACCTTGGTAATCCGAATCGATCAGGCCGAGCAGGTTGCCGAGCACGATGCCGTGGTGATGGCCGAGTCCCGAGCGTGGCAAGATTATGGCGGCGAGGGTGGGGTCGGCAATGTGGATGGCGATTCCGGAGGGAATCAGCTCCGTGGCTCCAGGTGCAAGCGGCAGCGGCGTATCGAGCAGTGCCCGCAGGTCGATACCGGCGGAGCCGGAGGTGGCGTAATCGGGCAGGCCCCAGCGAGCGACGAGATCGGGGCGCAGAATGCGTAATTCAACTCTTTGATTCATGCTTTGCAATCCGTTGGCTGATGTATTGAATCAGGTGCTCGGCCAGAATCCACTTGGGCGCAACTCCCAGGTTGGTCTCATTCCCGGGTTCGATCAGTACCAGCGAGGATTTATCGTGGCCGAATACGAGGCCATCCCCGACCTGGTTGGCACAGATCATGTCCACCCCCTTGGATGCCAGTTTGGTGCGGGCCTGCTCGAGCAGGTGCTCGGTCTCGGCCGCGAAACCGACGCAGAATGGGCGCGGATGCCGCGCCGCGACGTGGGTCAGGATGTCGCTGGTTGGTACCAGCTCAAGGGTGATATGGTGCCCGGTTTTCTTGATTTTCTGTTCCGAACGGATGGCCGGTGTGTAATCCGCTACCGCGGCGGCGGCGATGAATACAGCGGTGCCGTCAAGGTTGGCCTCGACCGCCTCGGCCATCTCGTGTGCCGTGTTTACGCGGATCAGGGTGCAGCCGGGGGGGGACGGCAGGCTGGTCGGGCCGCTGACCAGGGTGACTTCGGCACCGGCATTGGCGGCCGCGCGGGCGATGGCGTAACCCATCTTCCCGCTGGAGCGATTACCGAAGAAACGCACCGGATCGAGTGGTTCTTCGGTGGGGCCGGCGGTCACCAGTACGTGTTTACCGCGTAGCTCGCCTTCGCCGTCGAGCCGAGCGGCGATCCGGGTAGGCTCGCTCATGCGGCCCAGACCGGATTCTGCTTCGGCGAGCGGGCCTTCCTCGGGACCGATGAGCCGTGCGTTCCGCCCCAGGAGAGTCTCGATGTTGGTCCGGGTTGCGGCGTGGCACCACATCCGTTGGTTCATGGCGGGAGCCAGCACCAGCGGCGCCCTGCTCGCGAGTGCCAGGGTGGTTAGAAGATCGTCGGCCAGGCCCAGGGCTAGGCGCGCGATGAGGTCGGCGGTAGCCGGGGCGATGAGCAGGAGATCGGCCCAGCTCGCCAGTTCCAAGTGTGGCATTGCATGGGGGGTACCGACACTCCATAGATCGCTGCGCACCGGACGATGGGAGACCGCTTGGAAGGTCAGCGGGCTTACGAATCGCTTCGCTGCGCCGGTCATGACGACTTGAACCTTGGCCCCGCGTTCGCCCAGGCGGCGCACGAGATCCGGCGCCTTGTAGGCGGCGATTCCCCCGCCGATTCCCAGTAAGACATTTTTGCCGTGTAGCCGTCCCATGACTTCCCTCCAGCCAGGTATTGAGGTTATGGTAGCCCGAACCGGAGCGGGAGAGAGGTGGTGTCGATTCGTGACTGGCCGGAAAACGAGCGTCCACGGGAGAAATTGCTGGCACGGGGTGCGGCTGCATTATCCGATGCAGAACTGCTGGCGATCTTTTTGCGCACCGGAACGCGAGGGAAAAGCGCGTTGGATCTCGCCCGCGATCTGGTCGCGCATCATGGGGAATTGCGGGCATTGTTTCGTGCCGATCAGAAAACTTTTACCAGGATTCCCGGCCTGGGCCCGGCGAAGTATGCTCAGTTGCAGGCGGTTCTCGAACTCGCCCGGCGCCACCTGGCCGAAACTCTGAATCGCTCGGAACCGTTGACAAGTCCCGAGGTGACGCGCACCTTTCTTTCCGCGCAACTGCGCGATCGCCCCCATGAGCTGTTCTGTTGCCTATATCTCGACACCCGTCACCGGGTCATTGTGTTCGAGGAATTGTTTCGCGGCACTATCGATGGCGCTAATGTTCCCCCGCGCGAGGTGGTGAAGCGGGTTCTCAAAGTCAATGCCGCGGCGGTGATCTTTGCTCACAATCATCCCTCCGGAGTTGCCGAGCCCAGCGAGGCGGACCGGCGCCTGACCCGGCGCCTGATCGATGCGTTGGCGCTGGTGGATGTACGGGTTCTTGATCACTTCGTGGTGGGAGATGGCGAGGTCATCTCTTTTGCCGAGCGGGGGCTGCTTTGAGGTGCTGTTTTCAAGTGGATTGGCGCACAGGAAGCCGGTTTCAAGAAGGAGTCTGTTTGTGTCGTTTAAGCCAGTTACCGTCAACCCGGGGAGTGGGTGAGGATGGATGAAATCCTGAGGATTTCTCGTGGACAGGTCGATTCCGGACCGGGGCCTGTCGCCCGGCCCTGGCGGGTAGGGGCGGTGCTGCGTGCACGGGTAATGACCGCGGGTTCCGGAAATGGACGGGCGGTTGTTTTGCGCATCCAGGGGCGGGACTACACGGTCGATCTGGGTTGGCCGGTTACCCGGGGGGAAGTCTTGCGCCTTCGGGTGATCGGCGATGGCGAAAATCCGCTATTGCAACGAGTGGTTGCGGCACCGGCTTCCGAGGGTGGGACAACGCTGCAAAATATTTTGCGCGAGCTGATCTCCAGGCAGATCGACCTCGTGGCCGGGGCGGCGGTGCTTTTACGTGCGGCGGCTCGCGGGGTATCCGAGCCGGGACAAAGCCTGTTGCGCCAGGTGCTGGCCACGCAGGCGACTTTCTCCCAGGTTGCCGATCCGGGCGGATTGAAAGCAGCGGTTCAGGGGGCGGGGCTTCACCTGGAGAACCGGCTTGCCGCCGGCTTGGCCCCATATACAGGCGAGCGCAAGGCGTTATTATTAAGCCTGACCGATTGGCTTGGTAATTCGGATTTGGCCGCCGGGAAGGGCCATCTGGAAATCTTGGTAAAAACCGTGCGGGGGCTTTTGGCCAGACACGAGGTGGCACAGATGCTCAGCCGGGGGACGGACGGGAGATTGTTATGGGTGATGGAGTTGCCGCTGGTGGTCGCGGGGGGGATGAGCCTGCTGTCCATGGAGATCGAGGTGAAGCCGGATTCGGCGGCGGAAAAGGAAGATGGGGTTCACCGGCGCACCTGGCAAGTGCGGCTGAACGTGGGGCTGGAGCCGATGGGATCGCTTGATATCCGGATTCGCAGCGAATTCGGTACGGTTTCCGCACGGTTTGTCGCCGAGCGGAAGCACACCGTTCGCCAATTATCCCAAGCGTTACCCGATCTGGCCAGAGATTTAAAGCGCCAGGGAATCGTTCCGGGGCGATTGACCTGTGAGCGAGGTTCTCCCGCGGATTCGGTTGTGGCGACGGTATGTCGTGGCCTCGCCGCCGTGGATATCCGGGCATGAATACCGGGGAGGGCAGGAAGGGTATGGAACGGCGCTTGGCAGTTGCGCTGTACTACGATGGAGTGAAGGCGCCGACGGTGAGCGCCAAGGGCTGGGGTTTGGTGGGGGAGCGTATCATCGCCCGAGCCAGGGAACTCGGCATTCCGGTGCGTGAAGATCGGTTCCTGTGCGCTGCCTTGGCCCAGGTGCCGCTGGACGAGGAGATTCCCGAGGAATTGTACCTAGCGGTCGCCCAGGTGCTGGCTTTCGTCTATCGTTTGAGTGCGCAGACAATCCCGGAACAGGATGGCCGACAGTGACGGGCTGCGTCGCGTAAACTGTTACCGCGTTTTCCCGGCAAGACTTCCATGACCCAGCATTGGCTTTGTCCCTCGGTGCTTGCCGCCGATCTTGCCCGTCTGGGCGAGGATGTGACTGACGTATTGGCGGCGGGCGCGGATCGAATTCACTTCGACGTGATGGATAATCACTACGTGCCCAACTTGAGCTTTGGTGCTCCCGTTTTGAAAGCGCTGCGTGACTACGGCATCGATGCGCCGATCGATGCGCATCTCATGGTGACGCCTACCGATCGGTTGATCGAGGATTTTATTACCGCCGGGGCATCCAGTATCCTGATCCATCCCGAGGCGACGCAGCACATCGACCGGAGCCTCGAGCGTATCCGGAAAGGTGGAATCCAGGCGGGGCTGGCACTGAATCCCGCAACCCCGACCGAGGTGTTGCGCTACGCCTTGTGGCGGCTCGATTGGGTGCTGATCATGTCGGTAAATCCGGGGTTTGGTGGCCAGCGATTCATTCGCGAGAGCCTGGTCAAGATTGCCGCCGTCAAGCGCCAGATTCAGGCTTGCGGACGGGATATCCGGTTGGCGGTGGATGGCGGGGTCGATATGGCCAACATCGCCGAAATCGCCCGGGCCGGTGCCGATACCTTTATCAGCGGATCGGCCATCTTCAAGAGCGGGGATTATTCCGTTACCCTGGGGCGGATGCGCGCTGAGCTTGTCCGGGATACGCTGCATGGTTGAGACCCGGCTGGTGATTTTTGATCTCGACGGCACGCTGGTCGACAGTGCTACGGACCTGGCCGCCGCGGCGGACGCTGCGTTGTGCGCCCGATCCTTGCCCGAGGCGGGTGTCGCCCGGGTCCGAGGTTGGATCGGTGATGGCGCGCGGCGGATGCTCGAGCGGGCCGGTGCCTGGGCAAGCGGCGGAGACTCGATTGATTTTACCGCCCTATATGCGGATTTTCGGTCTTATTACGAGGTGCATCTGGTAGATCATACTCGCCCTTATCCGGGCATGGTGCAGGTGCTGGATGAACTTGCGAGGGCGCGGCTGCAGCTTGCAGTGGTGACGAACAAAGGCGAGATCCTGGCCCGCAGAATGTTGGGAAAACTGGGACTTTTACCGCGCTTTGCAGCGGTTATGGGGGGCGATAGCTTGGCGCGGCGCAAGCCCTCTCCTGAGCCATTGCTAGAGGCTGCGCACCGGGTCGGGTGGGATCCGACCGCCACGGTTATGATTGGTGATTCCGCCCTCGATGTCGAGGCGGCAGCCAGTGCCGGCATGCGTGCACTCGCCGTGAACTGGGGGTATGGAGATCCACGGATGTTTAGCGGGCAGGTGGACCGGGTCGTTAGTCGTCCCGGCGAAATTCTGACCTGGTTGGCGGGAAGTGTTCCGAGAATCTGATTCGGGTTCCCAGGGCTGAATAGTATTCTCGGAAAATACTCCATGGAAGCCTGTGGAGTGATGGGCGTGATCGCGCGGACAAAAAAGGGCAACCAGGCGTGTTGTTCTTAATCCCTGGAAGCGCCGTGCAACGGGAACAATCGGGAAATGAGTAGGCTGCAGATCATCATGGGAAAAAATCGCCTATAATTTGACAATCTTCCAGGATTTGAAATCCGCACATATTTTTTGGAGGATGAGTGATTGCCGGTTCAGCAAACAAAACGATGGCGGCTGCATGGTTTTAACAACCTTACCAAGACGCTCAGCTTCAATATTTACGATATCTGCTATGCCCAGACCATAGAGCATCGCACCGAATATATCCGCTACATTGATGATGCCTATAACGCGGAGCGCCTAACCCAGATATTAAGCCAGGTGGTGGAAATTATTGGCGCGCATACCCTTAGTATTGCGCGTCAGGACTATGAGCCTCAGGGGGCGTCGGTGACGATGCTGATTTCCGAGGAACCGGTGACGCAGGACAGCGCCCGGAGATCTCTTCGCGAGGAGATGCCGAACCCGATTCCGGAGGCGATCGTAGGGCATCTGGACAAAAGCCATATTACGGTACACACCTATCCGGAGAGCAATCCCGAAGGCGGGATCAGCACGTTCCGGGCGGATATAGATGTCTCCACCTGTGGCCATATCTCGCCGTTGCGGGCGCTGAACTACCTGATCCACGAATTTGAATCTGATATCGTGACGATCGACTATCGAATTCGTGGATTTACTCGGGATGTAGCCGGTTACAAGCATTTCACCGATCATACCATCAACTCAATACAAAATTTCATGAGTGAAGATGTGCGTGAGCGTTACCAGATGGTCGACGTGAACGTCTATCAGCAGAATATTTTTCACACCCGGATGTTGCTCAAGTCGTTGGATTTGGACAATTATCTCTTCGGAACCGATGATGATGAATTAGAGCCGCGGGAGGCGAAGCAGATCCGCGACGAACTGCGCCTGGAGATGCTGGAGATTTTCTATGGCCGCAATATGTCGCGGGTACCGGGTGATGGCGACGAGGCCGATTGAAAGGGGGGCTCTTGCTGTCTCGTGCGGGGGCATAAGCCGGGGCGGGGCCAGGTGGATCAGATCCAGTAAGCCACGGTGGTCATGACTCGGGCAGTAAGCCGCATCGCCGCGCGTGCAGCCAAGGGTGGCCTGGCACCTCCGGCAACGCGGGCATTGCGGCTGTGCCGGGCTTCGTCGAAGCGCATCTGGTGGAGCACTTTGGCGGAGGCTTCGTCCTGTTCGGGCAGGCGCTGCAGGTGTTTGCCCAGGTGCTTGACTACCTGTTGTTCGGTCTCATCGAGAAATCCGAGGCTGATGCGGTCTCCCAAGGCACTGGAAAGAACGCCGATGCAAAACGCGCCACCGTACCAGAATGGATTTAGCAGACTGGGGCGGGTTTCCAGGGCCTGTAGCCGGTTGTGGCACCAGATCAGGTGATCGCTTTCTTCCCGGGCCGCACGCTGCAACTGGGCCGCGATAACAGGGTCGCGAGCCCCCAACTCCTGGCCATGATAAAGCGCCTGGGCGGCTACTTCGCCTGAGAAGTTGACCCGCATCAATCGCCCGGCTTTCTGGCGATCGGGATCGGTCAAAGGTGCGGCGTCCGGGACTTGGCCCGGGTCCGCTCGCCCGCTGCCGTGGGGTATCCCGGCGAGGGTGCGCAGCACCCGATCCATGCCGAGCAAGCAGTGGTCGGTTAGCTTCGGTGAGACTGAATTCATTATTAAAATGTTACTCGCCCTCGATCCGATTTGCGAGCAGGGTGTTTAGGTGGACGATCGGAATGAGCGGCGATTCGGTATCCAGCCCGGCCCCAAGATGTAGTCGGCAACCCACATTAGTGGTGACTACGTAGTCAGGATGCGTATTGCGGATCACCTCAATGTGGCACGCACGCAATTGTGCCGCATCATCGGGGTGATCGATAAAATGGCTTCCCGCCGCGCCACAACAGGTGGCGGGAAGTTCTATGATTTCAATGTTTGGCAGGGCGAGAAGGCAACGGCGGGCGGCGTTGCTGTGAAGTACATTACGTGCCGTGCAGGGAATATGTAATGCCACCTTAAGGGGGGATTTTTCATGCGCTTGGAGCCGCCCGGATTCCAGGGCATCGGCAAGCAGTTCGGTAATGTCGCGTACTCGGCGGGAAAAGGATTCTCCTGCTTCCAGCAATTGCGAGTATTCGCTCAGCTGTGCGGTGCAGCCGCTTGCCGTGGCGACAATGAACGTGGAATCGGCGAAAGCAGCGGCATTGCGCGCCGCGAGCTTACGGGCCGCAGGGCGTTTTCCGGCATGATTGGCCAGCGCGCCGCAACAGGTTTGATTGTGTGGGACATCGACCCGGTAGCCGGCGCGGATGAGCAGCCGAACCCCAGCCTCGATAGCCTCGGTATCGAGCGCCCGGGCGACGCAGCCGAGGAACAAGGCGATCGGCTCGGCTTCCGCCGGGCCCCGGGGAAGCGGGTGAAGGCGTTTCAGGGCGGCGAGATAGGCGCGCCAACCCCGCAGGCGAGGCGGCAAGGGGAGATGTGCCAGGATTCGCAACGGTGGCAACAGTCCCGCGAGTAGTCGCGGCCGAGTGGCCATTTGCCGTAGGCTTCGTGTCAGCCATGAGGCGGCGGGTTGGAACAGATCGGCCCGGGCGCCGTCGATCAGGCGGCCGTAGCGTACTTCGGCGGGGCATACCGCTTCGCAGGCCCGGCAATCGAGGCAACCGTCAAGGTACCGTGAGGACTCGATGTCGGGTTCGAGTGTCCCTTCGGCAAGCGCCTGGATCAGGGCGATTCGGCCGCGCGGGGAGTCGGCCTCGTTGCGGCTGAGTCCATAGGTGGGGCAGTGGGGCAGGCACAGAGCGCACTTCACACAGCGCTTCGCTTCGGTTATCAGGAGAGTCTCGGGCGCTCCAATCGCATGGTTACTCATGATTGTTATCATAGGTTATTCCTCTAAGCATAAAGATTGTCGAATGATTGCTTTACTGTGGATGGCCGGCTTATTGAACGCCGGGATCAATCCCGGCCCCCGGGGAGTCGGCTACTTTTTTATGGACAAGAGGCTGGTCACCCCCGCGCTCGGGCCCCCTAAAAAGCTGGGATTCGGCGCGAGTACTACGCTTGGGTATCTGGCCACGCACGGTGCGGTCGCGACGACCAGCCTCAATGCCGAGGTCAAGCTGGGTTACAACACCCCGGCATGGCAGCAGCGGCTTGAACTGCAGGCTATCGGTGCCGGCACGGATGGGCAAACTACCGCCGAGCAGTACTACGTTGCGGGCCAATCCAACTATCGTCTCGGCAAGCGAGGTTACGTATTTGGCTTTGGCGGCTATCTGCACGACCGGTTCAGCGGTTACCGCTACCAGGCTTCCGAGGTGGGGGGTTACGGTATCCGCTGGTTCGATACCCGGACCCAGTTGTTGGAGACCGAGTTGGGTTTGGGTGTTGCCCAGGCGAGAACGGTGGCGGGCCCGAGCCAACTCGCAGAGGCGGAGTCGAGTTTCGTCATGCGGGCCCGGGTTCGATATAGCTGGAACTTCAGCCGGGGCGGTACATTTACCCAGTCCGTAACGATAGAGCGAACCCGCTTTAATACATATACAAAATCGGTCAGCAAGGCGACCGCCCAACTGTTCGGCAATGTCGCTCTCGCCATTGGTTATACCCTGCAGCGTAATTCCAATGTCTCCCCCCGGGTGCCCAATACGACTGGCTACACCTCGATAGCCGTTCAGTACACCTTCGGCCCGATATTTTCCCGGGAATAGGTCTTTGCCTAGGGGTTATTTCCCTGCGGGTAAAGTGGTATTCGGGTAACTCCAAGTGCCTGCCCGTGAACCGGTCGGGAGGTCCGGGTTGTGATGATATTGATAGCGGCGGTGCATATCGTGGGTCGCGTGGTGACCGAGCGGGTGCTTGCGTCTCCCCGGTTTGGGAAATCCCTGTCAATGCCAGGCCTTGTCATTGAAGGCGGAGTTGGGATAGACTAACGCGCTAGATTGTTCAAGGTTTATTCGCTATGAGGACGCTTTCCGCCAAGCCTGAAACCGTATGCCGAAGCTGGTATGTGATCGATGCCGAGGGCAAGGTTCTTGGTCGGCTGGCTACCGAAATCGCACTCAGGTTACGGGGAAAAAATAAAGTGACCTACACCCCGCATGTCGATACAGGGGATTATATTATTGTGCTTAACGCCGAGAAGATTCGGGTAACCGGGCGCAAGCGCAAGCAGAAACTTTACCGTCACCATACGGGTTATATCGGGAACATGAAGGAAATCAGTTTCGAAAAACAGATAGAAAAAGATGCCCGCCGGGTGATCGAGCATGCGGTTCGTGGCATGCTGCCTAAAAATTCCCTCGGGCGTACCATGTTTAGGAAATTGCGGGTTTATACGGGTTCCGAGCATCCGCATAGCGCCCAGCAACCTGTAGAACTTAAACTTTAAGGATATACCATGGCTCCTGGCGAACAATATTACGGTACCGGTCGCCGCAAGACCGCTTCCGCACGGGTTTTCCTGCGTTTGGGTAGTGGGCGCATCGTAGTTAATGACCGGCCCATCGAAGAGTATTTTGGGCGCGAAACCTCACGCATGATTGTGCGTCAGCCATTGATAGCCGCCGAGGCGGCCGAACGCTTTGATGTGTTCGTAACCATCAAGGGCGGTGGCGGTACCGGGCAGGCGGGCGCTATTCGTCATGGTCTTGCACGGGCGCTGGTTGCTTATGACGAAACGCTACGGGTACCATTGAGAAAAGCCGGTTTTATCACCCGCGATGCGCGTAAGGTCGAGCGCAAAAAGGTGGGTTTGCACAAAGCACGGCGAGCACCGCAGTACAGCAAGCGGTAAAACGCTCGGCTTCGGGTCTTCACTCTGGCTGCGGCACCAGTTCTTGGGGGATCGTCTAGCGGTAGGACTGCGGACTCTGACTCCGCCAACCCAGGTTCGAATCCTGGTCCCCCAGCCAATATAAATATAACAAAAACAACAAGATATATTAATTAAGGGCGCTACGGCGCCATTTGTTTTTGCCTTTTGCCATTTCTCTGCCATAATCAGATTGGAGAATCTAGGGCTGAAGTGGTTATGGCGGCTATACGCAAGCGCACAGGGCCAGGCGGACGTACCGTCTGGCAGGCTCAAATCATCAGGCAGGGGCAACCGCGCCGATACCGCACCTTCGATACGAAGGGAGAAGCCCAAGCCTGGGCGCGTGAAATTGAGCGGGCCATGGTCCGCGGCCATCTGGTGCTGAGCAGGGAAGAAGAACGGATTACGTTCGCTGATGCGCTTGAGCGTTACGTTCGCGAGGTTACACCGCATAAGCGAGGAGCCCTCCAGGAGGCACAGAGGGCTAAAAGGATCATTAAGTCGTCATTGGGCCGTGTCTACCTCTCGAATCTCGGCGGGAAGGAACTGAGCGCCTACCGGGACCGGCTTATCGCGGAAGGCAAGGCTGCCAATACCGTGAGGCTCGATCTTGCGCTGATTTCTAACCTCTACACCGTGGCCCGGACCGAGTGGGGTATGGGTTCGCTGGTCAACCCGGTGGAATTGATCAAAAAGCCTAAACCGTCGGCCGGCCGGGATCGCCGATTGCTACCAGGTGAGGAAAAGCGGCTTATTAAGGCCGCTGCCCGCTACCGGGAGTTCCCCGAACTCATCCGCTTTGCACTGGAAACAGGCATGCGCCGAAGCGAAATCATTTCGATGCGCTGGGAGTATGTCGACCTTTCGCGTCGAACCGTCTTTATTCCGGAGGTCAAGGACGCCAAGGTCGTTCGGAGCCGTTCCGTGCCTCTCTCGTCGGCTGCGGTCGATATCCTTAAAAGTCTTCCGAGGCAACTGGATGGTCGGGTATGGACTTTGTCCACCAGTTTCGTCACGACCGGCTTTGGACGGGTGGTGAAGACAGCTCGTGTCACCTATATCGAGGGGTGCCAGAAAGAAGGGCAACAAACCGAGCCGGGCTATTTGGCAAACTTACGGTTCCATGATTTAAGACACGAGGCCACAAGTCGATTCTTTGAGCGAGGTCTTAATCCTATGCAGGTTGCCGCCATCACGGGGCACAAAACGCTACAGATGCTTAAGCGCTACACGCACCTGAAGGCAGAGGATTTGGCACAATTGCTTGGCTGAGGAATAGCCTATTTTGGGACTCTAGCCCGATGCCCTTATTGGCCAAGAAGTGCCGGACGCGGGATCCCTCCGTTGCAGCCGCTCGCAGCACTTGCGCCGCAAATAAGCGAATCACTCTCTTAGAAGGATTGTATACGGCAACCGTTCCGACTGAGGCATTCTGTCGAGACCGAGATGCAGAACCAGTCTTTTCCCTGGTCCGCCAACGACTTTCATGCGAGCGGGCACAAATTCCGCGGGCCCGTATCTGGGCGGCTCTCCGTCGGTGACTAGCCCCAAAGCTTTGAGGTGGTTGAAATCCTGCAATATCGATACGAGTAAACTCTGATCAGTAAATGTCTTCTTTTCTCCGGAGTAGACTCTGTCCCTAAGGCCCAAGGGATGCTGCTCGTTACCAGCGATCACGCTAAGAAGCACCAGTTCCTGGTAAGAAAGAGTTTCCGCTAGATGCACCAGTTGCAGGGCGATGGGTCTCGAAAGACCTTCATCCAAGAATACTTCCTTCCCGAGGTTCATAAGGTATGGCAACTTACGTTCCTCATACTCGTCCTTCGCTGCTTGTATAATTCCCTCTAAGACTTCTTCTCCCCACGCACGTTCTTCGCTCCCAACAGCGAAGAATCCGTCAGTCCGTAGGACATATCCTTGCTGCAGCGCAGCTTGTACAAGAGCGTCTATTCCACCTAGCGTCGCGCCGACTCGCTCTGCTTCGCGGGGACTAAGAAACCTACGGCTGAATTCTTCGCCGAGTTGTAAAAAAAGCTCATTGGCAATACTGCCAGCCGCACCACCCAAAAGCGCGCCCGGAAATCCAGCTACTGCACCAATTACCGATGAAGTCCCGCCACGCAACATGCGCTCACCAGCCGCGATCAAGCGTTTCAGCTCTTTGCTTTTGTCCGTGCTTTCTTCGCTCATGTTGCAAGTTTCCGTGTTAGGGACTCCTGCTTAGGACGGAGCCGCCAATCCGTAGCCCATTAACAAAAACCCAAGCGGAAGGGAGGCTCATTCCCGGCTAACAAGTAAGTGGCCTGATCGTCTTCTGGGCAAGTTCTACAGTCTCCCTGACCAACCCCATTGGCGCCACTATCGCTAGCCCGGAATTTTCCTCGAATATTATCCGCGATCGGCCAGTTTGCTTGCTCACTGCTACCTCTTGATAAGGAATATAACCGGAAACGATGCCTATCACCTTCGACGACTTAACCGGCTTGGTTTCCCCTATCGATGCTGCCTCCGGCTTGCTAATCACAGGCCCGCCGCTATTGCCTGGAAAGTTCGACGCATCGACAAGAAATGTATACGCTCTCTCATGCAGGCAGTCCTGAATCCGGGCGATCCCTCCGCTTCGAACAATAGCGTAATTGCGCCCTTCCCCAACTAACTGCATGGGGAATCCCAGCAGGAAAATTCCGTCTCCCTCGCAGAGATTCTGGGCCTCTATATCATCGAGGAAAAGAATATCTTTGTCGTCCCGAAACAGCGTGATCGGAACGATCCCTGCGTCCCTGAATATCTTGGCTTGTAGTGGCACAACAGCGACGTCGATTTCCGCCTTAGGGTGGGCTACCCAGAGCGGTCCCTTGTCGTCAGTAACCGGGAACTCGAACTCCTTAGCCTCACCCCCTTGACTGGGGTTAAAGCGAAGAATTACGAGACCCTGAACATCTTGCAGTACATGCCGGTTGGTCACAAAAAATATGGAGTAGCCGTGGGGTTCATACTTCCCATATAGCAGGCCAGACGCCACGTATATAGGAATTCCGCTGGCGTCGTACCTACCTACACCTACAACACAATCTAGAAACGAAGGAACCAATAATGCCACTTATAATCCCCCATCCACGTCGTTCCGTTGCAGGCTCACGGAGTGTGCCCTGGCTGTCGATCGCTACCGCATAACGTCGTCTTGTGAGAACCGAGCCGCAACAGATCTCCGAAGCCAGTATACCCAATGGGAAGGCGCCCGCCTTTTCGCGTCGCGTGAATTCGCATCAATCGGCCAAGACGAAATGCGACCTAAGTCCGCTGTCATTGCGGATGGCCACTTTCAGTTGTCGGCAATGTTGATTACGGGTCGCTTTTGCCTGTCCAGCGTTTGAGAAAGCAGACATTTGAGGCTTCTCCCTATGGTCGCCCCTCTAGTGAGCCAAACTATTCTAACTACCGACAGCTGGCGTTGACGCTATCAACCTATTTGCTTAGGTGGCGGATTTTACCCCGAAATCCGTCACCCGTGTGCTCATGAGCGAAGGGGCTCAAATGAGCCCCCGCTCCGCGAAGGAGACGGCATCCACGCCGCCGATCACGAAATGATCCAAGACGCGGATCTCTACGAGCGACAAGGCGTCCACCAGCCTGCGTGTGAGCTGCCGATCGGCGGCTGAAGGCTCTGGAATGCCTGAGGGGTGGTTGTGCGTGAAGATCACCGCCGCCGCGTTGACTGCAAGTGCTGCCTTCACCACCTCTCGGGGGTATACCGAGGCCCCATCTATGGTGCCGCGAAATAGTTCCTCGAAGCCGATGACCCTGTGGCGAGTGTCGAGGAACATGCAACCGAAGACCTCGTATTCGAGGCCGGAAAGTTTGGCGATCAGCCATCGGCGCACGGCGGCCGGGGACGTTAGGGCTGTCCCCTTGTCACAGCGCTGGCGGAGGATCTCCTCCGCGGTGGCCACAAGCTCCTCGTCGGTGATGGGCCGTGCCGTCCTGTAGCGGCCTTCGGCATCCTGAATGATTGCGGTGGAATTCGTCATGGCGGTCTCCGTTGGTGAATGACGGAGCGCAAAAGGCACGTTGCTGCCCGGCGTCAGGGCCGCGAAGCGCCGTCAGGCTTGGCCTTGACGCCATCAGGGCACGGCGTGCCAGGCTTCCAGGCTCATTCACCAGGAGATCGGCATTGAATTCCCACCATTAGACGGGCACCCTTCGTGGCCCCACGACACGGCATAAGCCGTCGGACGACGCTCGTGACGGCGATGCGAGGACCCGCGCAGTCGCCAGAAACCGGGGAGTGGGTTATGTTACGGGTAAACTATCGTAGTGGCGGAAAGCCATACCAAGCATGGTGTAAAGCAGCGATCCGCTGCGAATCCGAAGTCCCGGAGTTAGGAAAGAAGGTGGTGAGTAAGCCGACGCAGAAGGACGCCAACGGTAGCAACGCTGTATACAAGTCCGCGCCATGGAAGATGGCCGATGCCTTTCGGTGCGGGGTGACCGTGGTGAAGAGCAGGCTCGCGATGCTCAGACTCATTTCCCTTAAGACCTGCTCGCGTCCCTTCCTGGAAAAGCGGATCGAGCTTAAAAAAGGACAAGGCGAAAGCTGTGAAAGTTATGTTCAGAGGGCAGGTGTGCCGGGTACTCGGCACGGAAGAGCTTGGCTCGCGTCAACTCTTGTCGTTGCGTGACCTGGAAACTGGGGAGTCGCTGGAAGCGCTGTGCCCGCCGGAAGAATTTGAATCGCTCGTCGAACCGGCGCCCGTACTCGACCGGCGTGCGTTGACGCCCTTCCGGCACTGGCGTCAATTGCATGGCGCCGTGGAAATCCAGACGCCCCCGCAAGGCGCTTATGCCGGGCTGGTGGCCGGGCGCATTTCGCCCGAACCCTACCAGTTCGCCCCGATTGCACGGTTGCTTTCCGGTCCGCGGCGAGGCTTGCTGATCGCCGACGATGTCGGTCTCGGCAAAACCGTCGAAGCCGGCCTGTGCCTGCTGGAACTCATGGCGCGGGGCATCGCGCGGCGGGTGCTGCTGGTGGTGCCGCCGGGCTTGATTCCGCAGTGGCTGGACGAGATGTGGGACAAGTTCGGGCTGCGCTTTCAGTCCATCGAAAACTCGGCTGCGCTGGATCGTGCCCAAACCACTGTTTCCGAAGGCCTGCAGCCGTGGGTGTACTTCGACCGGATCGTGACCTCGACGGAATACCTGAAGCGTCGCGACGTGATGGCGGCGGCACTGGCCCGGCCGTGGGACGTGATCGTGGTAGACGAGGCGCATTACCTGGCCGAATCGGGCACCCCCGCCAATCCCTATTCCACGGCCCGCACGCGGCTCGGCCGGAAATTGCGCGCGCAGGGGCGAACGCTGCTGCTGCTGACCGCCACGCCGCACAACGGTTACCGGCACAGCTTCCGCTCGCTGCTGGAATTGGCCGACCCGGCTGAAGCCACGCTGCATGGACGTATCGAGGACGTTCAGCGCCGCGTTGGGCGCACGATGATCCGTCGCCTGAAATCGCAGATCGTCAAGCATGACGCAAGCGAAAAGGAAATACCGGCTTTTCCCCCGCGCGAACCGGTGGGCCGGATCGCAGTCACGAACCTGAGTCCCGACGAGCGCGAAATCTTCCGGCTCATCACCGACTACTGCACGACCACCGTGCAGGCCGCGGAGCGCGGCGAGGAAGCGGACCTGGTCTCCTTCGCCATGCAGATCGTCAAGAAGCGCATGCTTTCGAGCCGCGCGGCGTTGCGGCAAACGGTGGCCAATCGTCTCGCGGCGCTCACCAGTCGGCAACGCGAAGAACCGCCCCGGCGCGTCGAACTGCGCGAGTTGCAAAGCGATTTGCCGCTCAGCGAAACGCAGGCCGAGCGCACCGCCGAGCGCGTGTTGCGCGCGGCCATCAACCGTAACAATCGGCGCCGGGCGTCGGAAAAGCGCCAGCTCAAGCAGGTACAGAAGCTGCTCGATACGGTCGCCGATGCGCCCGATCCCAAGATCACTGCACTCATTGCCGATCTGGAACGCGATGTGTTGGCAGGCCCGGACGAGAAGACGATCATCTTCACCGAATACCGCGACACGCTTGCGGCGCTGCGCGATGCGTTTGCCGCCCACCCGCAATTGCAAAACGCCTGCGCGGAACTCACCGGCGGCATCTCCGCCCGCCAGCGTCGCCGGCGCATCGCCCGCTTCCACGAGCCGGATTGCCGGATTCTGCTCGCCACCGATGCGGCCAGCGAAGGGCTGAACCTGCAGGAGCACTGCCGCCGCCTGTATCACGTCGAGTTGCCGTGGAATCCCAACCGGCTGGAGCAGCGCAACGGCCGCATCGACCGCCACGGTCAGACGCGCGCCCCGATCATTCGGTATCTCTACTACCCGGATTCGCCCGAGGATCGCGTCCTCGACAAACTGGTGCGGCGCATCGCCACCATGCGTGAGGACCAGGTCGTAACGCCCGACATTCTTGGCATTCTGGAAGGCAGTCGCATCGAGGACCGAATTGTCGCCATTTGCTCCGCGGAGGATGCCGAACGCACCAGCGAGGCGCTGATCCGCGACGTGGACGAGCGCCAGCGCGAATTCTCCCGCGAGATGGCACCGCTTCTGATTTACGGTGAGAGGCAAGACACCTCGCAACCGTTCGCCAATGCCGTCTCGGCCGATCCCCTGCTCGATGACGATCTTGCCTTTGCCGACGTGATGCGCGAAGCCTTGCACGCCGGCCTGCACGAGAGCGCCTTACCCGGCACCTGGCGGATCGCGGTGCCGCGCATGTACCAGGGCGCGGAGGTCGAGCCGCGCTACGACTGCGCCACTTTCCTGCGCTCGGTCGCGGCGCGCTATCCCGCCGATCAGGTGACCTATGTTCATCGCCTGCATCCGCTCGCTCGCGCCGTCGCCGAACACGCCCTGCGCGAATTGACGCTGGAGCCCGCGCGCAACCAGCTTCCCGCACGCATCGCGGTGCGCCGTCATCCGCGGGCCGGCGCACCGCTCGCCCTGTTCACCTTTCTCGAACGCCAGACCCATCCGCAGGGCCGGGTGTTTCCCGTTGCCATCGGTGCGGATGGCGAAATCCTGCCGCAGGAAACCACCGAACGACTGTTTGCCGATCGGGACAGCCCGGCCGGCGAAGTGCCGTGGAGCGAATGCGAGTGCATTTTCACGGCGGACTTCGCGGCTTTGCAGGCAAAGGCCGCCGAAGAGGCCCAGGCCGTGCTGCGGCAAATCGCCGAGCGCGAGCACGCGCGTATGGACACGTTCGCCGAAACGTTGCGCGAGGAAGCGGCGCTCTACAAGGTGGACCGGCTGGCTGAAATCGACGATCAGGAAGGCGAGGAACGCGCCGGCAGTCGCATGCAGGCGGAACTCTTCGGCGAGACAAAAACCAACTGGCGCGCACGCCGCGCGGCGGTCGAAACCATCTATACCCGGCGCCTCAGGGAAATCGAGCGCCTCACCGCAGTGAACGAACCCGAACCTCCGCAGCCGCTCGGCGTGTTGCTGGTCTTTCCGGAGGAATAACCATGCCGCTCGCCGCCCTCCACAACCACAAGGGATTCTTCTCCGACTACTGGCTCGGCACGCTTGCTGCCGCACGGGGTGCGGCCGGTGCGCGCCTCACGCCCGCCCAGACGCGCAAGGCGTTGGAGCGGCTGCGCCGCGGGGTCGAGGCCGTGGATGGCGTCGAACCGCCGGAGCTGACCCGCCTGCGCGAACGCCTCGCGCGCCCGTTGTTCGAGGAAGTGTTGGGGTTCGCGCTCGAAGAAAACGCCGACGAACCGCGCCTGCGCCCGCTCACCGCGACAACGGACGGTGCGGCGCCGGCACGCGTCGCCTTCGCCTGGCTTCTGCCCGAGGCCGAGGCGCTGGACGCCCCGCAACCCCGCCGGCGGCTCGAAGACGCGCTCCTCTCGCACGAACTCGATTACGGGTTTCTCATCACCCCGGAAAAACTGCGACTCGTGCGCCGACCGGGACAGGGCCAGCGCGGCGCGGCCTTCGATCTGCATCTCTCCGCGCTCGTCGAAACCGCCGACGCCGACTCCCTCGCCGCCGCCTACCGCGTGCTCGCGGCCGAAAACTTTCTGCCCGGGGCGGACGGCGTGCGCCCGATCGAGCGGCTGGAAGCGGAAAGCCGCCGCCACAGCGCCCGCGTCTCGGAAGACCTGAAGCAGGCGGTGTTCGAGGCCGCGGAAAGAATCGTCGCCGGGTTTCTCGCCGATGTCGGCGAACGGCCTGACGCATTCGAAGCCACACCGGGTCTTGCCGAGCTGCGCGACGCGGGCTTTCTCGCGCTCTACCGGCTCTTGTTCATTCTCTATGCCGAAGCCCGCGACGATCGGCTGATTCGGCATCGCTTCTACCAGAAGAACTACTCGCTCGACGGTATCGTCGCGCGCCTGCTGCGCGCCGATCCTCAAATGTTGCCCGCCAACCGGCACCGCCTGTGGGCGCACCTGCAGGCACTGTTCCGCATCTTCAACGAAGGCATCGAGCCGCACCTGCCGGAGCTGGAAAACATCCCGCCGCGTGGCGGGCGCCTGTTCAGCGAAGAGACGCCCGAAGGGCGCCTGCTGCGCCGGCTTCGCCTCGACGATCGCACCGCCGCCGCCGTGCTGCTCGCGCTCGCCGCCACCCGCCCGCGCCGCGGTGTGGGTCGCGAGCGGGTGTCCTTCCGCGAACTCGACATCGAGCAGCTCGGCAACGTCTACCAGGGCCTGCTCGAATACGAACCCGCCGAGGCCGATCGGACCATGATCGAATGTCGCGCCGCCGGCCGCGACCTCGTGCTCGCCCCCGATGATCTCGTGCGCCTAGCCGGGCAGAAAGGCCTCGCGGTGCGCGGCGATCTGGCGCTGGTTACGGGCACCGCGGCCGAGCACCTGCACCCCGACGCCGTCAGCGAGGACGAGGAAGCCAACGACGACGATGCAGAAGAATCCGAAGCCGACGCAGGCACCGACGCCGACGGGCCCGCCGACACCGGCGTCAAACGCGGCGCGACGCTCAAGCTCCTGCGCCGCCTCGAGCCCGGCGCGTTCTATTTCAAGCCGGGCAGTGCACGCAAGGCGAGCGGCTCCTACTACACGCCGACGCCCATCGTGGACTACCTGGTATGCGAGGCGCTCGAACCGCTGGCGGCCGACAAGAGTGCGGCCGCAATCGAGCGGCTGCGGGTGATGGACCTCGCCTGCGGCTCGGCGCACTTCCTGGTCGGCGCGGCGCGCTTTCTCGGCGACAAACTGAACGCGGCCTACACGCGCGAAGGCGAGGGCGAGCCGCCGCCGGCCTTTTGTCCGGACCACGTTGACGACAAGGTGCGCGCACGCTGGGAGGCCGAGGGCCGCGACTGGTGCAAGCGCCGCGTTGTCGAGCATTGTCTCTACGGCGTGGATTTGAATCCCGCCGCGGTGCAACTCGCGCAAGTCGCGCTGTGGATCGAATCGCTCGCCGGCGACCGGCCGCTGTCGTTTTTCGCCCACCACATTCGTTGCGGCAACTCGCTGCTCGGCAGTTCGCTCGACCGCTTCGAGCAGCCGCCGCATCCCGGCCTCGGCAAGCCGAAGGAACGCCACACGCGCGGCCTGTTCGAGGCCGAACTGAAAAGGCGCCTGGCCGAAGCGCTCGACCAACGCCGCCTGATCGACGCGCCGCTGCCGCCCGAGGTGCGACGGGACACACCCGAAGAGTACGCCTACAAGGACGACCGTCTGCGCCGCGCCGAAGCCGCCACGGCGGAAGCGCGCCTGTTGCTCGACCTGCGCAGCGCCGCGCCTTTCATGCCGGCGATCTGGCGCGAACTGCCGCAGCTGATGTCCTCCATGGACTTGAAGGCCGATGCCCGCACGCGGCCCTGGTGGAGCGAATTCGAAGCCGTGCGCGCGCGCGAACGCTTCTTCCACTGGGAACTGGAGTTTCCCGAAGTGCTCGCCGACGGCGGCTTCGATTGCGTACTCGGCAACCCGCCGTGGGAAAAGGTCAAACCCGATCGCAAGGAGTTCTACGGTGCGCACGATGTCCTGATCCGCGCCTGGACCGGCGGCGAGCTGGACGCCCGTATCCGCGAGCTCACGCGCGCCGACCCCGACCTCGCCGAGCAATTCGACGCCTACAGCGAGCACCTGAAGACCGTCGCCCAATGCCTCAAGCGCGGCGGCGACTACGACTACGCGGACTGGGAGATCAACGGCCGCTCCACCGGCGGCGACCCGGACCTGTTCAAGTTCTTCGTCGAGCGCGCCGCCGGCGTGCTCAAGTCCGGCGGGCGCCTGGGCTATCTGGTGCCAAGCGCCGTCTACAACAACGAGGGCTGCACCGGCTTGCGCCATCTACTGCTCGAGGAGATGCGCATCGCGCGCTTCTTCGGCTTCGAGAACCGCAAGAAGATTTTCGCCATTGACTCGCGCTACAAATTCGTCTGCCTTGCGGCGGAAAAGGCTCCCCCCGCGCCGGAGCATCGTTTTCCCGCCTGTTTTATGCGCCACGACCTGGACGAACTCCAAGCCGGCCCACCGCCGGGCGTGACGGTGGCGCTCGCCAAGGCGGAGATCGAGCGGCTCTCGCCCGGCACGCTCGCCTTGCTCGAATTCCGCAGCGAGCGTGATCGCGCCGTGGTGGCGAAGATGTACGGCCTGCGCGACGGCGACACCCCGCGTCCGCTTCTCGGCGCCGACGGCCCCGGCACCTGGAACGCGCATTTTTATCGCGAATTCGACATGACCAACGACCGCGACCTGTGGACAAAGTCCAACGGCCAGCTCTACACGTCGTGCGAGATCTGTGGGCTCGACTGGCCGGTGAGCGGCATGCCCTTCGCCGAGGTGCGCGAAGCGATGGCCGAGCGCGGCTTCTGGCCGCTCTACGAAGGCAAGCAGATCGACCAGTTCCGCGTGGACACCAAACCCATCACGCGCTGGCTCAGCCTCGAAGCCGCCGAGCAGAAATACCACCGCCGGCCCAGCGCTGCACCCAAGCTGGTCTTCCGTGATATCGCCCGCAACACCGACGAGCGCACCTGCCTTGCCGCTGTCCTGCCGGAGCGCTCGTGTGCCAACAACAAGCTGCCGATCCTCGAAATAGACACGCCGTCTGCGGACATCGCCTGCACGGTTCTGAATTCCTTTGCCTTCGACTTCCTGCTCCGTTTCCGCGTGAGCTCAACGATCAACTTCACCCACATCAGCCGCGTCGCCGTACCGCCGCCGGCCGCGCTACAAGACATCCCGACCGTCCCCACCCGCTCCGCGCCGAACGCCCCCGAGGACACCGACGACCCCGAACGCTTCGAGCCCCTGTGGCAAGCCAACCGCGCCGTCGCCGAGGCCTACGGTCTCGACACCGCCGACCTCGCCCACATCCTCGCCACCTTCTCCGTCTTCGCCCGCAAACGCCCCGCCTTCCACGCCTACCTCCGCGACCGCCTCGCCGAATGGGTCGCCGAAGCCCGCTAGACCGGTCGTTCCAACCTCTTGACCAGTCGATCCGGACGCATCTTGCATTTTTTGTTTTGCAAGATTAAAATGCACATGATCAGACACCAGAGGAACTCGCCATGCCCCGCAAAACCGTACCGTTCAACCGACAGGGAATCGCCAAGGCGCCCAATGATCGGCCAGCTACCTATCGCATCCAGACAGAGAGCGGCAAGACGAATTACGTCGGCACGGCCAAGCGTGGCCGTGTGCAGGAACGTCTGGGCGAGCACCTGCCCGGTGGCAAAGACTACATACCGGGAGCGAAGGTCGTCGTTGAACAGCAGCCGAACATCGCCGCCGCGCGCGACGAGGAAGCGCGTGCAATTCGACGCTCGCAGCCCAAATACAACAAGCAGGGGAAGTGAGGTCCCCATGAGCGACGTCATTGCCCGCCGGCTGAAATACGCCCGCGAAAAATCCGGCCTGACGCAGGCCCAGCTTGCCAAACGCTTTGGCTTCAAGGACCGTCAGACGCTGGCGGCTATCGAGGCCGGGCAGCGCAAGATCACGGCCGAGGAGCTGGTGCGCGCGCTCGACATCTTCAAGCTCGATCTCGACTTTTTCACCGATTCGCTGCGCCTCGTCGGCGAAGGCGCCTTCAATTGGCGCGCGAACCATGAAGCCAGCGCCAGCTTGCTGGATGAATTCGAAGACAAGGCCGGGCGCTGGATTGCGCTCTACCGCAAGCTCGGGGAGAAAGCGGACAGAGCGGCCAGCCCCTTGCAGGTGCGTCTTCCGTTGACGCAAAAAAGCAGTTTTGAGCAGGCGTGGGACGCCGCCGAGGCGCTGCTGCGCGAGTGGGAGCTGGGTGCGATTCCGGCACTGGAACTGGAGGGCGCCATCAAGACGCACCTTGGCGCGCTGGTGTTGTACGTGGATGCGCCCTTGGGCATCTCGGGTGCGGCCTGTCAGTTGCCTGGCCTGAACACGATTCTGATCAATCGCAACGAGCCCGAGGGGCGTCGCTATTTCGATCTGGCGCACGAATGCTTCCATCTGTTGACCTGGGAGCAGATGACGCCGGCGCACCGCGAGGCGATCAACGGTGATTACCACGGCAAGGGCCGGCAGAAGCGCATCGAGCAGCTTGCCGACAACTTTGCGGGGGCGTTGCTGATGCCGCAGCAAAAGCTTGCCGTGCGTTGGCAAAGCCGCTTGGAAGAAAGCGAGCTGCATGCGTGGCTCAACAAGACCGCAACGGAATTGTGCGTCTCAGCCCAGGCCCTGAAATGGCGCATGTTTTATCTCGGCCTGCTGCCCAGGACCGATCTCCTGGATATCGAAGACCAAAAGCTCACGGCCAACGGCCGGCCCACGCAAAAGCAGCCGAAGCCGCGCCTGTTCAGCGCCGAATTTGCGCAACGCTTGCACGCGGGCCTGCTGCGGGGTGCGTTGTCGGTGCGCCGCGCCGGCTCGCTGCTGGGGATGACTTTCGAGGACATGGAGGAGTTTTTCGAAAGCTATGGTCTGCCCGCTCCCTTTGACTTGTGAGCGGGGCAACGGGCGATGCAGCACGGACAGATTGTACTGGTGGATACCAATATCATCATCGAAGCGGTCCGGACGTGTTGTTGGAATGCGGTGAGCAGCCATTTCACCATTGAAACGGTCGAGAAGTGCATGGAAGAGGCGCGAACCGGCGACCCGATGCGCCGTCAGTATGTGCCGGTGACGGCCGAGGATTTGGGACGCATTGGCGGGGTTCACGATGTCGACCGTGGCGAGCAGGTGCGGCTTGCCGCGACATTGCCGATGGCGGATGAGCTCGACGCTGGCGAGCGGCATTTGTTTGCCCATGCGCTCGGCCGCAGCGATGCCTGGATCGCAAGCTGTGCCGATCGCGCCGCGCTCAGGGCAGCTTTCGCGTTAGGCTGGAAGGATCGAATGGTTTCGCTGGCATCCTTGGCGCACGCGGCGGGTTCGAAACCCGACCTCAAGGAACATTTTTGTGAACGCTGGCTGTCAGACCTTCGGACGGCGTTCGTGCTGGAGGAGGGGCTGAGATGAACCGCTTCTCCGTCCTCGAAAGCGTCCGCCACGTCAAGGAGCAGTACCGCAGCTTCATCCTGAGTTCCTACCGGCTGGCCGATCCGAAGCTGCGCACGCAGTTCGAGACGCACGTGAACAGCGCCGACGTACTGATCAAGGGGCCGTACGTGATCCTGGCGCGCGATTTCGCACCCGGAAAGCCGCTTTCCGCGTTGCTGGCCGACGGCAAGGGGCATGCCGACCTGGCACGCCTCAACTGGCCATTCGGCGAACACGCGCTGTTCGCACACCAGGAACAGGCACTGGGTGCGGTTGAGGGCGGGCGCAACGTCATCGTCAAGACCGGCACGGGCAGCGGCAAGACCGAGGCGTTTCTGTTGCCGATACTTTCCGGCATTCTGCGCCAGCGCGTGCAGGGGATTCCGGGCACCAAGGCGATCCTGCTGTATCCAATGAACGCGCTGGCCAACGACCAGTTGGGGCGGCTGCGCGAACTGATCCGCGATACCGGCAGCCCGGTCACCTTCGCGCTCTACACCGGCGACAGCGAGAGGGTGACCACGGCGCTGGGCGAGCACGTCGAAGGCAACGAGCTGACGCGGCGCGAACAGATCCGCCAAGCGCCGCCGGACATCATCCTCACCAACTACAAGCAGCTCGAATACCTGCTGGTGCGCAAGGCCGACCGCGTGCTGTTCACGCCGGCGCTGCGCTATCTGGTGCTGGACGAAATTCACAGCTATCGTGGCGCGCTGGCGACCGAAATGGCCTGCCTGATCCGCCGTCTCAAGGCGCGCTGCGGGTTGCAGGCCGGCGAATTGCACTGCCTCGGCACCTCGGCCACGGTTTCGCAGGACGCCGGCGGCGACGAAGCGCTGGCATGTTTCGCCTCCGACCTGTTTGCCGAACCGTTCGCAGCCGCGGACATCATCGGGGAAGCGTATCTGCCGCATCCCGAGCCGCCGCAACCCTACATGCCGTCGGCCGTCGTGCTGGGTGAGGACGAAATCGCAGGTTTGACCCAGGACGACGACGTGAAACTGCTGGCGCTGGCCGAACGGCTATGCGGCCGCAAGGCGCCGGCGCAGGGCGACACGCATGCCCGCTTGACCGGGCTGCTGGAGGGGAATGAAATCGTCGCTGCGTTGCGCGAATTCGGTGAATCGCCGCGGAGCCTGGAGGAGTTGGGCGCTTCACTGCGCGAACATTTGCCGGCGTTGGAGACGCTTTCCGAGGACGACCTGCAACGCCTGATTGCGGCGTATCTCGTAATCGGCAGCTACGGCGATGACGATCATCCGCCGCTGCTCCGGCCCAAGCTGCACACGTTTTTCCATGGTGTGTACGACGTGGGTCTGTGCCTGAACCCCGAGTGCCGCAAACTGCTCACCGACGGGGCCGACCGTTGCCCGGAATGTGGCAGCGTGGTGCGCCCGGCGGTGCTGTGCCGCACCTGCGGGCAGGATTTCGTGAAGGTGCGGTTCGATCCCGAACATCCGGGACAAACGGTCCCCAACGAGGAGTTCGCAAGCGACGATGACACCGCCTTTATTACACCGGAGCTGATCGGGGAGCGGGACGAGGACGAGAGCGAGGATGACGACGTAAGCGATGCGGCTACGGTGAATGCCGCACGGCGTACCCGGCGTCGTCGTCAGACCACGGCCCGCAAAGCATTGAGCTGCGAATGGGTGGATCATGCGAGCGGTTGTGTGTACGAGACCCGCCCCGAGGGAATTCCGGCGGAGAACCTGAGCGAACAATACGTGATGCGCCGCAAGGGCTCCACCTGCCCGGTGTGTAACAGCCGATCTTCGCGCGGCGATGTATTGAGTCTGTTGCGTACCGGCGTCGCTTCCAGTGTCTCGGTGTTGGGGACGCACCATCTCGACGAAGTGCCTCGGGATCAATGCCGTCTGCTGGTGTTCACCGACAACCGTCAGAATGCCGCGCACCAGGCCGGTTATATGGGCGACCGGCACCGTCAGTTTGCGCTGCGCCACGCCATCGAAAGCGCTGTGCGGGCAGCCGGATCCGACGGAATCGCGCTGGAGTCTCTGCCCATGGCGGTATTCGAGATTTTCCAAAACATTGGTCTGGCACGGCGCAAACCCAGCAGCGAAGAATGCAAGAAATGGCAGAAGACGTTGAGCTACGAATGTGCGGGAGAGTTTTGTCGCAGTTCGCAACAACGCATCGGGCTGGAGAACCTCGCCCTGATCGAAGTGCAGTACGAGTTTCTCGATCAGTTGATCGAGGATGCACGTTTTGCAGACGCCTGTGCCGACGCATCGGTCAGCACCGAGAAGGGTGCGGTATTGGTCCGTTCGATGCTGGATTTCATGCGCCGTAGGCGCGCGGTGTCGTTCGATTTTTACGGGCGTTACCTCAATCCCAATCGCACGCCCTGGAGCTGGCTTGCCGAGGAGCCCTACAACCTCGCCATTCCGGAGTACGAAAAAGGCGCGACCGTCTTCGTGTTCGACCGGCCGGAAGCCCTGCGTAGCCGGCCCGTTTCCGGCATCAAGTGCGAGGCGTTGGTCAAGGACGCCGAGCGCGGTGCGCCCGGGGGCATTGCCCGCCTCGTGTACAACAAGGCCGGGCTGGGCGCGCATGCCGGCGAGCTTTGGATTCGCGCGATGTTCCAGTTGCTGAAGGACTACGAGATCGTCGAGGCGATCCATCTACCCGATGGCGTGCGCCGCCATCTCGGCGGGCGCCCGGCATTCCAGTTGGCGAAGCGCGTGGTTAAACTGGTTGCGGCTGGGGACGGCTGGCGCTGCCGCAAGTGCACGATCTGGCGGCCGTACCATACGGAAGCCTGTTACGCGACAACCAGTTGTTCCGGGGTGGAGGAGGATCTGCTCGAAAGTCGCGCTGACCACGAAAACTATTACGTCAACCTCTACACCCAGGACCGTCCGCGTCGTCTGCGCGCGCTGGAGCATACCGCGCAGATTGATCAGGAGGAGCGTGCCAAACGCGAGCAGGATTTCAAGGACGGCAAGGTCGAGGTGCTGGTGTGCAGCCCGACGCTGGAACTTGGCGTCAACATCGGCGATTTGTACAGCGTGTTGCTGCGCAATGCGCCACCGGTTCCCGCCAATTACGTACAGCGGGCCGGCCGCGCCGGACGCAGGCTGCGCATCGGATTCATTTCCACCTTCTGCGGCATCTCGCCGCATGACCGCTACTGTTTCGAGAACCCCGCCTGGCTGGTGCGCGGTGAGTTCCGGCCGCCCACGGTGCGCATGCAAAACGACAAAATCGTCGCGCGGCACATTCGTTCCTTCGCCCTGGAGGAGTTGAACGAGGACTTTTCCTGGCTGATGGGCGACCTTCTGCAGGACGAACAGAACCCGGCAAAGTTGCGTGACGAGCGCTTCCAGCCGTTGCTGGAGAAATTGCGTGAACAAGGATCCACTGTTCAAGCGCGCGCGCAAGCTGCATTCGGTGACGTTTCAGGTATCGAGGAAACAGTCAATCAGTTTCCCGCGCTGATCGAGGAGACTATCCGGCAATGGCACGTGCAGGTTCAGCGTTTGCACCGTGAATTCAACGAATATTCGCTCATCGTCAGAACCCGCGACAGTGAGCAGAAGCGGCGCGCGCGTATGCGGGCCTACATGGAACTGACCAAGGATCGTCAAAAGGCCTTCAGCCTGACCTATTTCGCCGACGTGGGTCTGCTGCCGTCCTACCAGTTCCCGACGGACACGTTCTCGCTCGATCCCGGTGTGGCCGACACGCCGATGCTGCGCCGGCCGGCATGGATCGCCCTGTTCGAGTTCGCGCCGGGCAACATGGTGTACGCCAACGGACACAAGCTCAAGACCATCCGTGCCTTTTTTGAAGGCGGAGCACGGTCCACGGCCCGTGATCGTGGCGCCGAGGGCTCCGGCCGCGTCGAGGCATATTATTTTTGCGAGCCTTGCGGTTTTGCCACCACCAAGGTTCGCAACGAATGCCCGAAATGTCATGAACCGCTGCGGTCCCCTGCCGAAATCGCGTTGATCGACGCGTTCGAAGCCGAGGAAAACACCCAGATCACCTCCGCCGAAGATGCCCGCCAACGTCTGACCTTCGAGCGACGCGAACACCTGCTGGAAAACGGCGACATATCGGTCACACTTTTCCCTTATGAATTCACCACGCTCGAACTTCGCCCCCACGCTGACTTGCTGGTCAGCAATTGGGGGCACCAGCGTCGCTGGGGCGGCGAGGGCGAGCCTTTCGAACTTTGTCCGAACTGCGGTCGGCATCGTCCACCTGGCCTCAACGCACGAGCATTGGCGCGTTGGAATGAAAATCACCAAAGGTTCTGTATTGGGGAGCCGCGGCCCTATGTACTCGGTTACCGCTTCTCCGCCGATGCCCTGATTCTTCCTGTGGCGCCGGGCTGGATGCCGCCGGATGCACAAGCTGCAAAGCCGTTCTGCAAGACGCTAGGCAAGGCGCTGGTGGTCGGCGCCCAGGAAATGCTTGAGATCGAACCGGATGAAATCGCCTATTTCCACTTCGGCGGCGCAGCTTCCGGATGGAACCTGGTGCTTTATGAGACGGCTCCCGGTGGGGCTGGCTATCTGGAACAACTCGCGCGGAATTTGCCTCACTGGGCGCGCTCGGCACAGGATCGGCTGTACGCCCATGAATGTGAACGTGCCTGCTACCGCTGCCTCAAGTCCTCGCGCAACCAGATGGATCACGCGCTGCTCGACAAGGAACTGGTGCGCAGCGCCCTGTTTCATATGAGCGAAGCGCAAACAACCGGGGAGCCGAGATCCGGAGCGGTCGGCGAAGCCCAGTGCTCGGCAGCCAAATGGTCGGCGAAGACATTTGCCCAAGCGCCAACCTACGACACCCCCATCGAGCGGAAATTGGTGCAGGCCATCCGTTCCGCCGGGCGCTTGCCGGAACCCACGGCGCAGTATGAATATCGCAAAGACGATGGCACGCTGATCACCGTCCCGGATTTCGCCTACCCGGAGCGCAAGATTGCCATCTACTGCGATGGCTTTGCCTACCACGGTAATGCCGATGCCTTGAGTGGGGATGCGTCCAAGCGCAATACCCTACAGGCGCAGGGCTGGGCGGTGTTAACCTTCTGGGGAAAACAGATCCTGCGCAATCCCGTGCGTTGCGAAGAACAGATCTGGCACTGCTATCAATTTCGCGGCAGTGTGAAAGGAGCCAAGTAGGCGCCCGACTTTGGCTTGCTATATCTTGGGGTGAAACTTTCATCTGATACTTCTGACACTTCGTCGGCTGTACGCTGATCCAGGAGCAACCAAGAGCTTGGGTTTTTACCTCTGAATGGGATAAAATTACCTATACATATATATAAGTAATGGGTTTATTATCCGTGACTTCGCGCAAAACATTTTCCGAAGCGCCTATCAGGGCGACTAGGCTGATTCAGGAGCGTGGCGGCCAAATCCGAGCCAGCGAGGCGCTAAAAGCTGGCATTCATCCCCGAACCCTATACCAGCTACGTGATGATGGGGTTCTGGAGGCCGTGTCCCGTGGCGTCTATCGACTGGCTAATGCACCGCCCCTCAGCAGCCCGGATCTTG
>Ga0256829_1000350_pt1 | contig 49531 bp, 35 predicted proteins | sample 131447metaG_FD_185979 | JGI IMG/M metagenome (GOLD analysis project Ga0256829, IMG submission 185979) | Hydrothermal vent microbial communities from Lau Basin, Pacific Ocean - 131-447 | ecosystem: Environmental > Aquatic > Marine > Hydrothermal vents | place: Pacific Ocean: Lau Basin | collected... | reverse complement strand
TAGCATCGTAGAAAATTGCTGCTATAGTCGCAGCGTTTCAAATGATGAACATGGAGATGAGTATATGAAAAAAGCAATGATCGCCGCTGTATGTGTGGCAATGCTGGCGGCCTGTTCTCAGCAGGCGTCAGAGAAAAAGGCCGAAGTCAAACAAGCCGCTCCGGCCGGCGTGCAGCTTAGTAGTGATAAGAGCAAGCTCAGCTACGCCATCGGCATGGATATCGGCGCATCGCTGAAATCACTCAACGCCGATCTGGATCGTCCGGCGCTGCTGGCCGCACTCAACGATCGTCTGGACGGCGCCAAGCTGAAGTTGAGCGAAGCCGATGCAGCCAAAGCCAAACAGGCATTTTTCAAGAAACAGGCTGAACAGGCTGCAGCGAAACAGAAAGCTGCAGGCGAAAAGAACAAGGCTGATGGCGCTAAATTCCTGGCCGAGAACGGCAAGAAAAAAGGCGTCACAACCACCAAGAGCGGTCTGCAGTATGAAGTACTGAAACAGGGTGATGGCGCCAAGCCCAAGGCGACGGACAAGGTAACGGTGAATTATCGCGGCACGCTGATTGACGGCACCGAGTTCGATTCATCCTACAAGCGCGGCCAGCCGGTCACTTTCCCGCTCAACGGCGTGATCAAGGGCTGGACGGAAGGCGTGCAGCTGATGAATGTCGGTTCCAAATACAGGTTTGTGTTGCCATCCGAATTGGCCTATGGCGCGCGTGGCGCCGGTCCGAAGATCGGCCCCAACAGCGTGCTGGTGTTTGAAGTGGAATTGCTGGGCATCGGCGATCAGAAGCCTGCGCAGGCCAAAGCAAGCAAATAAATCAACGGTCTGACGTAGATGCCTCTAAGTGGGGCGATATAATGCCGGGAACCCTTCTCACAGCGACAACGTGAGGAGGGTTCTTTTTTGGAGTGGAAATGTTGCAACGATATAAAGTATGGGATGCGCCGACACGGCTGTTTCACTGGGTGAACTTTATCAGCGTGGTGCTACTGGCGCTGGTGGGGATGCTGATGCTTTATAAAAAAGAGCTCGGTATCGTCAGTCTGGATGCCAAGGTGGCGATTAAAGAACTGCATGTCGTGATCGGTTATGTGTTCGTGTTGAATCTGCTGTTCAGATTGGTTTGGGGTTTCATCGGCAATCGATTTGCACGCTGGAGCGCCATTGTGCCGGGCAGGGGTTTTCGTGAGGCGATGTCTGCTTATCTCTCCAGTATCAAACGCGGTGAGCGTCAGCAGTTTCTCGGCCACAATCCGATGGGGCGACTGGCTGTGGTGGTATTGATGTTGCTGCTGATGACGCAAGCGGCCACCGGGCTGATTCGCGCCGGCACGGATGTCTATTATCCGCCCTTCGGTTCGATGTTCGCAGCACAGGTGGCGGCGGAAGGCGTTGATCCCGCCACGCTCAAACCGTACGACAAAACAGGCGTCGATGCCGAAAAACTCAAGGCACTGCTGGATTTCAAGCATATCTACGGTGAAATCCATTACTACCTCTTCTTTGTTTTGCTGGTGATGATTGTGCTGCATGTTGTTGTGGTGATTCGTCTGGATAGCCGTGAAGGCAGCGGGCTGATCTCCGCCATGTTCTCCGGCAACAAAACATTATCGCGTAAGCCGGCAGATCTGGATACAAGGCAATAACACTGGTTCTATAATTTGCGGGCTGTTCATTGGATGCTGATTGGCCCTGTGTTAAATCGCGCTGGCCGGAACCTGTATGATGAAATCGCTGAGCATGCGAACTTCAGTGGATTGGTTAATGACAATGCCAAAGGGCAGTTGCTGTTCCTGGACAAAGCGCGTCAATGCAATGAGCTGCTTCAGGCGGGTGGATGTGCCGAATTTAATTTCAATCGGCATCAGGCCAAAGCTTCCTTCCAGAATCAGGTCTATCTCGGCGCCATTGCGGGTGCGGTAATAGGAATAATCCCATTTGGCGATATTGCTGGCATGCATGCCCTTGAGGATTTCTTCAATCACAAACGATTCGAATATCTGCCCGACCAGTGGCGAGCGCACCAGTTGCTCGCGGGTGGTGATGTTGCCCAGGTAGTTCAGCAGCCCTGAATCGCGCAATATGCCTTTCGGCATTTTTACAACTGCGCGGGCGGCTGTGCCGGCATAGGATGGAATATTGCGCCAGATCAATGTCTGATGCGCAATATCAAGATAGTCACGGATGGTGACTTCAGATACGTCAATGGCACGCCCGAGCTGAGCCTTATTGATAATCGTGCCGGACAGGCTGGCCAGCATTGAGATGAAACGACGGTACTTCACCATATCCAGGCGAGGAAACAGCCTTCGTACATCACTGGCGATATAGGTTTTGAAGTAGTTATCCATCCATGCAAAAAATGCATCGGGATGGTCGGCCAGAACCGGCTCGGGATATCCGCCTCGCAGCACTGATGATAACAAATCGCCACTGCTTACGGAGAGGTGCTTCAGTATTTGCAAGTCGTTGGCCTCAATGGGCTTGGTGAATATCTGATAAAACCCGGACAGCGGCTCACCGGCAATTTCATTGCGCTTGCATGTGCCAAGCTCAACAATAGCAACACGCCCGGCAAGCGAATCGGAAATGCCGGAAAGCATTTCAGGTGAGCTGGAACCGGTAAGGATGAATCGGTTTTTCTGTGTACGATCAGCATCAATCACGCCGCGCAATTCACGAAACAGCTGTGGTAATTCCTGAGCCTCATCAATGATGACATGCGCGGGATATTCACGGAAAAAGAAATCGAAGTCGTTGGTGATAAAATCGAAATCGCTACCGCGCTCCAGATCGAAGTAATGCCAGTCAGGACGACACATTTTCGCCAGCGTCGTTTTGCCAACCTGCCGTGCTCCCACAATCAGGACAACCGGAAACAGGTTGAGTAGTTGATTGATAACCTGCGATTGATCTCGATTCAAACCATTCATATCCAAATATTATACTTGGATTTTACTTATTACAAGTTTCCGTATGTTTTATTCATCGTGTGCCTCCACGTCATTGATAACCGCCGTAGACCAACAATATCTTGGGCAGGATCACATACCATGCCTGTTGCCTGCACAGGGCGATGTATTGTTCATCCGAGGCATCGTTGCGGTAGCGGCGCACAATCGCCTGCACCCTGACCGCTTTGATGCCCCAGCCCTGTTTCGTTTTTTGTTGCAATCGTTGCAGGGCGCGGCGGCTGAGCCTGCCAACTACCTGTTGCTGCCAGTGCAATGTGCCATTGGCTTGGTTGAACTCCAGTTTGTCATTTTCATGCAGGGCGGTGGTGTTGATCGCCTCGACCAGTCGCCCGGCGAAATCGATATCCACATCTTTCATGCCGCAGTAAAATACATCGCTGGATTGCCCTGACTCTCTTGCTTCCAGCGGCAGTGATTCAGCTTCAATACCGAGGTGTGTGAACCAGTTTCCAGTATCCTGCATCAGCATCAGATTGCGTTCGGCGCGGGTCATGGCGACATAACGCAGGCGCAGTTCTTCACAGAAACTATCCTGATGGCCGGGTTTTCCGGCAAAGACGATAACGCTGTCAAATTCCAGCCCCTTGGCGCTGTGCATGGTGCCCAGCCAGATACCATGACCGGTTTTAGCGCCCTCGGTTTTGGATAATTCCCATAGCTCGCTGCGCCACTCCTGCGCAGGTCGTACGATACGCTCTGACGTATGCGACGCCAGCCAGTCCCATAACGGCGTCACGGACGGGTGCAGCTGAATCGATTCCGGCAGCGCCAGCCACGCCGCCCGAATCTCGCCTGCGCTGAGCATGCCGTGCCCCTCGCATATGCGCGTCATGGCATGCACTTCGCGCAGACGATCCCAGCGGTAGGGGGTGTCGTTGCGGTTGATCTGAATGGGTAATTTGGCCGAGCGCAATAATCTTGCGATGGGTTCGTAATCCTGATGCTGGCGACAGAGGATGGCGATGCGCTCCGGTGGAGTCTGTTGCGCCATCAAATCAACACAGCAGTCCAGCGCTTTTTGATGCAGCGCGGCCAGTGCGCCCTGATATACACTGACGCTGCCGGGCAGGTCGGGATGGGCGGCGGTAACCGGATAGACGGCCTTCAGGCGATCCGGGTGTTGTGCAATGAAACGGTTGGCGGCCTCAATAATCGCCGGGCATGAGCGGTAGTTCTCCGTCAGATAGGCAATGCGGGCGCTGTAATCGCGCTCAAACTGGTGAATATAACGATTTTCTGCACCGTTCCATGCATAAATATTTTGATCGTCATCGCCGACGGCAAAGATGCTTAATTGTTCGGCCTCGTTCTCCAGCGTACGCCCGGCCAGTGCGGAGAGGAAACGGTATTGAGCCTCGTTAATATCCTGATATTCGTCCACCAGAATAAAGCGGAATCCGGCAGTCAAACGCTGCCTCAGATCGTCGCCGGGCTCCTCATCCATCTCATCATCTGCATGGGGGCATTCGAGCAGCGCCACTGCTCTTCGCATCAGTCCATCCGACCAGTTTTGAAAATCATCATGATCTTCAGGCGGCAATTCGCCCAGCAGGCGCATGGCCAGACTGTGATAGGTGTGAATTTGCAAACGCCATGCCTGTTTTCCCAGCATATCATCGCGGCCAAGGCGCGTACGCAATTCGCTGACCGTGGCGCGATTGAATGCCAGCACCAGAATGCTCTCCGGGGCTTGTCGCCGGATGCATGACAGCCACGCTACCCGGTGTACAATCAAACGCGTTTTGCCGGCGCCGGGGCCGGCCAGCACCAGCATATTCTGCTGGCTGGATTGGGTGACAATATCACGCTGGGTGGCAGATAAAGCGTCGTCGCCAATAATATCGTTGACGCGTTTCCTGCTGGCCGGAATTTCCAGACTCTGCTTGCTGCGGCGGGCAAAATAGCGTTGCAGCAGATTCTTTTCAGTCAGATCAAAATAATCATTGAGCAAGGCTTTTGCCGATGCTTGCTTGCCATCAGCCATGCGCAAGGCCCATTCGCGAATCACATGAATCTGTCTGATCTGCGCCTTGTAATGCTTCTCCAGCGGCTGAAAGGCGCGCTTGCCCGGTCGCTTTGCACCTTTGGGAATATGCAGGGTCATGGCCGTATGGAAAATCGCCGCGCCGCTCTCCAGCCCGATTAAATGATGCTGTTGCAGCGCCAGCAGCGCCTGTTCGGAACGATTGTCCAGCCCGCTCAGATGGCGGGTGGTTAAATTGTTTTCCAACGCATCTTGCAACGCGCCGAGTTTAAAAGGGATGCGCAAATGGCCTTTCTCGCCGTCCGGAATCCGGGTATAGAGGTGATCGATGCTGACATCCGAACAGTGCTGCCGCTGTTTGATCTGCTCCGCCGCCTGCTCGAAATCCCGTTTCCATGTCAAGCGGTGCATATCCCGCCCGACCGGCGTGCTGCGCACCAGTTTATCCAGCCGTGTCCACAGCGATAACAGTTGCAAGACCAGCGGCGGGGAAATATCGGCCTGACCGCTCGCCTCGCGCAGCAGATGGCAGGCCTGAACGATGTTCAGTTGAAATGGGCTTTCATGATCGCCCTGCATTGCATCACGGATCAAATCGAACAGGGTGGATTCCAGCGCCGCGTATTGCGCCAGCATCATGCGACTATCTCCGGCCACATGCGCCTTGAGCCATGCCACCAGCGACATATCATGATCCATCACGCCGGCATGCTGCAGTCCTGTAATGGCGCGAAACACAGCTTTCGGATCAAGGCCGGTCTGTTCGGCCAGTTGATCGGCGTTAATGGTATCGCTCTGCTCATGCTGCATGATGGCGTGAGCCACCCGCAACCATCGTTCGGTATCGGCGGCGCTGATCTGTTGCTTGTTCAACTGGCTGCGAATCAGATCCATGGCGGTGAGTTTGAATGTGCCTTCAATTACACCGGTGCGATTTTCCTGCCGCTCCAGCAAGCCCGCTACTTCCAGCCAGGCGATGGCGGTGCGCACTTTGGTATCGTATTGCCAGTCTTCGGCGCCGAATCCGGGCGCATCGTCCTGATGATCTGAGCTATGCGCGATGCGCAGAATATCACCGCTGCTGGCCTGAATGGTGTTTTCGCTGACTCCACGTTGCTTGAATGCCCGGCACTGCTTGCGAATCGCTTCAAACAGGGCGACGAAATCACGCATTTCAATCTGCTGGCTGCGCCGCATCTCAAACTGTTTATCCACATCGGCCTCATCGAACAACAAAATACAGCGTGCCGGCTCGCCATCGCGTCCGGCGCGTCCGGCTTCCTGTAGATAATTCTCCAGCGAATCGGGAATCTGGGCGTGAATCACCAAACGCACATCGGCTTTATCCACCCCCATGCCGAAAGCGTTGGTGGCGGCCATCACGGCAATGTCTCCATCCATAAATGCCTGCTGCACCGCCCGCTTGCTATGCGGATCGCGTCCGGCATGGAAGAAATCGCTTTTGATACCGTTATTGCTCAGGAATTCAGCCATTTCCTCAGTATATTTTCTGCGGTTACAAAAAATAATGACAGCGCCATCGCCGGTGAATTGCCGCTGCTCTTGCAGCAGGCTTAACACCTGCTCGCGTTTCTGCTGCGCCGGGCAGTGCAATACCTGATAGTCGAGATTGCTGCGTTGGTGGCCGCCGCTGAGCAGAGACAAACGAACATCCAGCGATTGCTCCAGATGATCGAGGATCTCCTCTATCACATCGAGCCGGGCGGTGGCGGTAAAGGCGTGGACGGGTGGTATGCGCTGCTGTTGGCGTTTTGAAAAGGCAGCGACGAATTTGCCGATATAGAGGTAGTCCGGCCGGAAATCGTGCCCCCATTTCGACAGACAATGCGCTTCATCAATAATCCACTGACCGATTTCCCGGCTTTCAATTGCACTGATAAAAGAACGGTTGCGCAGTTGTTCCGGCGCGATGTAGAGCAGGTGGATATCACCCATGCGGATGCCTTCGAGCACGCGATGACGCTCCGGCATGGTTAAACTGCTGTTCAGCGCCGCCGCATATTGATAACCGCGTTGCTGCAATTGCCCCACCTGATCATTCATCAACGATTGCAGCGGTGAAATAATAATGCTCAGCAGGCCACGATTGCGCGCCATCATCATGGCCGGCAGTTGATAGCAGAGCGATTTGCCGCCACCGGTGGGCAGGATAGCCAGCGTCGGCGTGGCGCTGGCAACGGCGGCGACAATGCGCCGTTGTAAGGGTTCTTTGGCACCCCCATCTGTATCGGAGGCGCCGAAATGGCGAAACTGTTCATAACCGAAGAACTGCGTCAGGCTGGCTTCCAGATTGTGGTGGGCATGGCAATAACGGCAATTGGATTCGCCGCATGCCTGATTGCGCAAGCGATCCAGCATATCGGACAGTTCGGGGTGCTGATGGCGCACCCAGGCAGGCAACACCGAATTTGCGCCCGCCGTATTCAGCCATGCCAGCGCATAAGCCATGGCGCGCTGGCGTGTGGCATCGTTGCTGCGAATTTCATCGATAATCAGGTGGCGCGACTGTGCGCAAACGGCATCTTCATTCAGGCAGGCATCAATGCATTGTTTGGCGACCGAGGCTGTCACAGGGGCATTCAGCAGCATATTGAACAGGGTTGGGTAGGCGGCTCCGCTGTTGAGCAGCAACAGCGCGAAGACAGCGCTGAAATCGGCTTGTTGCCTGAATGTGGCGCATTGGTCGGTAAACAGAATGGCGGTCTGCTTGCAATCTTCAACCGGGTCATTGACCGATTCGCGTTGCAGTTTGTAATCCTTCACCAGCCGGTGGTAGGGGTTGGCCGGAAAAGCCAGCGGATTGAGCACCAGCGTATCAATCAGACAGAGAGAAAGCTTTCCAAAGGCGGCATCTTTCCCACATAAATATGGCCAGTCATGCTGCGCAATATTGTGGCCGATGATAAAGCGGGACTTGCCGATAAAGGCCAACAGTTCGTGCAATGCGGCCGTTTGATTAAACTTGCCCTGACGGCGAAACGACGCGTCATCATGCGCACGCCAGGCGCCGATTTTGAGCAGTTTCTGTGTTTCCGGGTGAATCTCCAGATCGACAAAAACGGCAACCTTATGCACCGCATCCTCCGGATTGAGATAATGGCTCAACGGCGGGTCGCCATAAATGCCTGAAAAAGCCATGGGCTTCTTTTTTGCAGGGCGCTGCGTCCTGAAATATCAATTCCGTTACCCTGTTCACGGGCCAGTAATTCGGTGAGCTGTTGATAGCTCCGCCATCCTGATGTGTGGGCGGCATGTTCGAAGATGGTTGATTGCGGTGTATTCGCACCGCACCGAAGTGCAATCAGGGCGGGAAAGTATTCAACGCCGGGCGCAGTCTCCAGCTGCGAAAATTGTTGCCATAAACGATGCAGTCCGCAGCCGTGCAGGTCAGCTTGATCCAGTGACTGGCTGGCTGAATCAGGGTGGCACCAGCAATATACCATCCATCCTGCGATTTCCATATCGTGTTCGCGCATGGATGCGAGTGCTGCAATGCGTCGTTCATGCAGGCAGGGGTACGCGTGCCAGTTGGGGATTTGCAGCACCTGAGCCTGGCAATCCTCCCAGTCATGCGCCAGTAACAAGGCGTGGCTGGCATGCTGTTCTGGATGGGCAGGGTTGAATGGGGTATCACGCATGGCGTTGGCGAGGGCGCGCCACAGGGGCGCCATGATATCGATGGCACGATGCGAAAACTCTTCATGGGCTGCTGGCGCAACGGTTTCATTCAAATGGATGAACCATGCGACGGGATCTTCGATGCGCGGTGATAAGAGTGCGTTTCGGATGATGTTGAGCCGAGCCAGCGCCGGTTCTTCAGCGATTTCATGTTGGGCCCGATGCAAGAGCGCATCGTATTCATCGCTTCGATCCAGCAGTGCCTGGCGCAGCCGGTTGCGTAAAATGGTATGCGGGGCATCCATAAACAGATCAAGCTGCGGTCTGTTGCTTCTGGGTGAAAAGCATCGCTGAAACCGGGCATTTAGCTGATGATCGTAAAACAGTTGCAGTGTTTTGCCGGACTGTTTTCCCCATCCGCTCCAGGTAAACGCTGCGCTGGCCAGGTCCAAACTTCTGGTATGCAGCAATGCTGCTTCCAGCATCTCCAGCGCATCCTGTTTGCTGCCGGAAATCACATCCTGCAGGCAAGCCGCATCGCCCATGCGCCAGGCTTCATAATTACTCTGACGCAGGCGGTGGCTGAGTAGTAAAAATGATACGGCATCCCACATGCCATAGGTGGCCAAAGTTTCCTCCACCAATGCGGGCGTGTCGCGCCAGATGTGGTTATCCATATTTAACCCCATATTACCAGTCTTCAATCAGGTAATCGTAACCCTGTTCAGCCAGAAAACGTTGACGATTGATGGCGAATTTTAGTTCTTCGCTATCGTCAGATACCAGCGTGTAAAAATAGGCCGGGCCGCCTTTGGGTCTTAAAATTCGACCGAGCCGCTGGGCTTCTTCTTGCCGTGAACCAAAGCTGCCGGAAATCTGGATGGCAATCGAAGCATCGGGCAGGTCAATGGCGTAATTGGCGACTTTGGATACCACCAGCAGGCGGATATCGCCGGCCCGGAAGGCAGCGTACAGGCGTTCGCGCTCCTTGCTGCTCATGCGTCCGGTGATGACCGGCGCGCCAAGTGTGGCAGCGATACGTTCGAGTTGTTTGATATATTGGCCGATGACCAGAATGCCTTCGCCATCGTGTTTTTCGATCAGGGATTGTGCCACCGTATCTTTGACCCTGTTTTCAGCCGCAATGCGGTAGGCTTTGCGTCTATCTTCAGCGACGGCGTGGGCCATGTGATCGTCTTTGGACATCGGTACGCGGATCTCAACACAGTGCGCTTCAGCAATATGACCTGATTGCTCCAGTTCGCGCCAGGGCAGATCGTAGCGTTTGGGGCCGATCAGGGAGAATACATCTTTCTCTAAGCCATCTTCGCGGATCAGGGTAGCAGTCAGCCCCAATCTGCGGCGCGCCTGAATCTCGGATACAGCGCGAAATACCGGGGCCGGCAGCACATGCACCTCATCGAAAATTATCAGTCCCCAATCATGTTTGGTAATCAGATCCATATTGGGCATGTCGCCATCTTTTTGCGAACGGTAGGTGAGCATTTGATAGGTGGCGATGGTGACCGGCAGAATGTCTTTGCGGGAACTGGTGAATTCGCCCAGGTCAGCGGTATCAATGTGGGTTTTATCGCGCAGTTCGGCATGCCACTGGTGGGCGGCTGCGGTATTTGGGGTGATGATCAGCGTGGTCATGCCGATACGCGCCATGGTGGCCATGCCGACTACTGTTTTCCCTGCCCCGCAGGCCAGCACAATCACACCATGTGAACCGGATGCGACAAAGGATTCCACCGCCTTATGCTGATATTCGCGCAGCTCAAATGGGTTTTTATCGGATAACGTATAGTTGCGCAGGCTGAGCTCAAACTGACCCGCATCTTTGAATCCGGCCTGATCATCAACAGGAAAGCCCAGTTTAATCAGTGCATGTTTGAGCACGCCGCGCTGGGCCGGATCAATCAGGAAAGTATCGTCGGCAATTTGCTGGCGGATTTTATCGGCCAGGCTTTTTTCTTTGGCGACCTGTGCGGCAATGAACGGATCAGAGATGGTTAATCGCAGGGTCTGTTCATCATCTTTGGTGAGAATGAGTTGCCCGTAACGGGCAAAGGTGCGCCGCATCTCCTCCAGTACATTGTCCGGAATGGCGTATTTGCTGTAGTCGTGCAGCGCCGCTTCGGCCTCTTCCAGGCTATGCCCGGCAGCAGCGGCATTCCACAGGCTTAACGGATTGAGACGATAGCTGTGAATATGTTCGGGCGATTTTTCCAGTTCGGCAAACGGGGAGATGGCATCGCGTGCGGCATTAAATTGCGGATTATGCGTTTCCAGCAGTAGCGAATGATCGCCTTGCACAATGAGAGGACGTTCGGGATGGTAGGTCATGGCAGTAAATCCAGATCTAATTCGCCGATTTCGGCATCATCCAGCTCTCTTAAGCGCAAGATATGTTTGGGTTGTAGCTGTACTGTGCTTTTCAGCATGACATAACCCTGTTTGGTTTTGCGTGCGCCCTGAATGCGGATGGAGCCGTAATAGTCATTTTCGATGCGGGCGAATAGCTGTTTGGGTTTGCTGCTGCGTGTTTTCTGGTAGGCGATTTCGAGCCATTCATTTTCTCTGTCCACATCATATTGCATCCATGCATTGATCGAAGCCGTGCCGCTAATCCATTCAACCGGTTTGATCAGCGTGTTGAGCATAATGCCATCATCCGCACATGCTTTGAGCAAGGCGTGAGCATCAGCCGATGCATCGAGCAGGACAATTTCCGGCCTATCCTTGAAGGGTTGAGAAAACGCGAAACCGGTTTTACGCAACTTATGCATGGCGGAAATATCATGGAGTACAAAAACCAAGCTGGCAGCGGCAACGTCGGCGACCGGCTTTTGCGACTGTTGCTTATCAAACACATAGCTCACGGCCTGGGGCAGGGGAGATTGCAGCGATTCCAGCGCCGCCCGCGTTTTTTTCAGTTTGGCTTTGTTGCTGCCCATGCGCTGCAGGGCCTTCTGATCCAGTTGCAGGGTAATCATCTGTTCCACAGCAGAGATGGAACAGAATGCAGCAAGCTTGTCCAGAATGCGGTGATTGCAATCTGGCGGTAGCTGGATCTCGCCGGAGGCGGAAATAAAGCCGTGGATTTTGGCCTTCTTGTCGGCGCCATGCCAGCCGGGTGCGGTAAAATTAACCACTTGATTCTTCAGCAAGGCTCGAAACTCCGGCAACAGGTAGATGCAGCGCTGACGCGCATTCAGGTGATGCAGTAGAATGCTCTGATAGCCGGAAAACAAGCGGTTCCAATCGGCCATAACAATTCTTCTGCCCGATTGCGCTCGCAACCACTCCATTACTTCATCTACTTTCAACCAGCATTCCACGGGCAGTTTGGATAATAGGGTTAACGCCTGTTGCTCATCCTGTTTGCTCCAGTTTTCCCAGCCGCGAATAGCTTCGGTAATGTTGGCCAGGGTTGCTTTGCGCCATGCTGGCCAGTTGATCGGCAATGGTAATAACTTGTCACCATCCTGTTTAAGGAGCTCTCCCTTTAACATGCAGATGATCAGAAATTCAATGCGGCCAAGATCCTCCTCTTTTAACACGGAGAGTATTTTTTTCAGATCATTTTTTCGCATCTTCCCCTGTTGGGTGATCCCCAGCGGCAGAAAATGCAGCACGATCCATACACGCCAGATCTGTTGATCCATTGACCATGCAGCAGGGTATTCGATGTCGCATGGTTTTGCCTGCCAGTGCTGTTCCAGTTGCGCAGCAATGCGTTTTTTCACGCCTGCCCAGTGCGGTTTCAAGGCTGCTCTCGCTTCTTTACAGAGGGTTAATGTTGCCGATTGATTATCACCATTGTGGGTGATAATCCCGATCAGGCCAAGGCGACAGAGTTTGCACAACTGTTCCGGTATATGTTGCTCCAGCGACTTGCGCAGGCTGTATTCTGTTTGATGATTGTAATAATAGTGCCGGGTAACCTCAACCGGCGGCAAATCAGAATAATGTTGTTGCAGGGTTTCGAAATCATTCAGGTCGCCCTGCTGCAGGCTTAGCAAAATCGCCCAGTCCGAATCATCCAGTTGGGCGACCAGATTGGCGGATCGCGCCTGCTGGCCGTGCAGCACCAGCCATGTGGCCAGTTCATTGCGAATTGGCCTGGGTTTGAGCATGCTGTTTTGCGCATCTTGCGGCACCAGTTGATGCAGCATGGGCAGCGATGTTTTGGCTGTCAGCGTAATCCAGCTATCGCCCTCGGCCTTGCTGCGAAATTCAACGACGATCTCGGCAGGCAGGTGATAGCGGCCATCGCATTCAAATACAATGCCGCGCTCCTGCAACAAGGGAATGGATTTGGCATACTGCTGGTGCGCTTGATTGACCGGCATACTCCCATCCTGATCAGCCAGCTCAGTGCAGAATTCCTTGCCTGCATCAATATCACTGCCCCACAACGAACTGCCCCGGATATAGTCCCGCGTTTTGACCGCGTCATGCAACACTTTGCTGTTGATCAGGGCGCGGTGGTAACTGCCATGGTAGCGCGCCTTCAGGTTGGCCTGGCTGATCACGCTGCTGCCGCATTGAAGGTGCAATTTATGATCAAACCCCGTCAGTTGTTGCTGGCTGCATTCTGCCCGCCATTGCTCCAGACTTTTCAGCATTACCCCAGACTCCCTTGCTTGCTCTTGAACATATCAATATGGATCATCAATAGCATCCAGTTCAAGCTCTTCCTCATTATTTATATCCATAAGGTGCCACAGTTCATTCTGATGCAACCAGATGGGATCAGCATTGCGTCGAATAAATTCATCGACATCCATTCCTTCTATTGTTGGCGGTCTTTGTATTTTGATCCTGACCTTCTTTCCGTGCATAAAAACCCACTTATACTTTTTCTGTCGCTCTGCCTTGGCTTTTTTTCGGGCACGCTTTTGTGCAGCAGAGTATTTCTTACCTTTGCCATGTTGTCCCATTGTTCAGATCGCTGACGCAAGCCAGGATTTTACATCCTGATAGCGATATTGCTCCAAACGCCCAAAGTCTGGCAAGCTGCGTGCTTTGAGGCGGGTGAATAGCGGGTTGCTGATGCCGCATAAAAACGGGTCAGCATATCGTTGGATAATGGTTCATCGCTTGCTGCTCGAACCGCCCGGCATAGTTCATGCGGGTTGAAGTCGGTGAGTGTGGAGAGATGCAAGTCGCTGGGGAGTGTTGCAGATGCGCGACCCCCCTTACAAACAGAGCAGTGGCCGCAATGCTTTGTTTGACGCTGGTCGCCAAAATAGTGTGCCAGTTTGAGGCTGAGACAGTCGCTGCTCTCGAAAAATGCAATCATCTGGCTGATGCGGTCGATTTCGTTGGATTCCTTCTGCTTGAACGAAGCAAACAGTTCATCGGCGAGTTTCTCAATATTAAAATCCGTACCGATTACTTCAAATACATCGGTCATCTGTTTGCTTTGCAGTTCGATATATTGCTTGTCGCTGAAATACTCCAGAGCCGTCACCACGCGGGCGCGATCACCCCGATAGCTGCTGGCGATGGCATCAATATCCACAGTAGCCCAAACCCGCGCCTGCTCTGAACCATCCAGAATCGCTTGTACAAAGCTTCGCCGCTCGCCCTGAAAATGCGCCAGTAAATCCTGTTCGGAAATCAGTAACTTGTAACGATAATCGGCATAATAGCTGTACAAGGGTTTGATAATGTGGCGCATTTCAAGATAGACGAGCAATGTTTTTAACGGCAAGGGGCGAATATTGGAAAGGCGGGAGAGCGTGTTGACCATCACTTCCCACTTCGAGCCGGCCTGGCTGATTTCCAGCAAGACGCTGCGAATGCCAGCCAGTTCCGGCGTATCGCCATAGACGAAATTTTCCAGCACATGCACGCCGTTGCGATTGGCCAGCATCAGGCAGTCAGCAGCTAAGCCGTCGCGACCGGCGCGGCCAATTTCCTGACTGTAATTCTCAATCGATTTCGGCAAATCGTAGTGAATCACATGGCGAATATCGTTTTTGTCGATGCCCATGCCAAAGGCAATGGTGGCGACGATGCAGTCACATTCCCCGCGCATAAATTGCTGTTGAATGGACTGACGCAGATCATGCCCCATGCCGGCATGATAGGCGTGCGCACTGATGCCCGACTGGATTAATCTGGCCGCCACATCTTCCGCACTGTGTTGCAGGGTGACATAAACAATGGCGGACTGACCACGATGCGCCTGTAACCATTCAATCAGATAACGGTCTTTGTCCGCTTCGGGCAAGGCGTGAACATGCAAATGCAGATTGGCGCGATAAAAGCCGGTGGTGATGACGTTGGCCGGTTCAATGGCGAATTTCTGGCGCATATCCCTGATGACAGCGGGCGTGGCGGTGGCAGTAAGCAGAAGCACTTGCGGGATGTTTAGTGCCTGCTGGTAGTGCGGCAGTTTCAGATAATCGGGACGAAAATTATGCCCCCATTCGGAGATGCAGTGCGCTTCGTCAATCACCAGCAGGGATACGGGAACACGGGCGATGAAGTTGCGGAAATGCTCGTTTTTCAGCCGCTCAACCGAAATCATCAGGATTTTGATCTGTCCCTGCCTGACCTGCTGCATCACCGCACTGGATTGCTCGCGGCTCTGGGTGCTGTCAATACTGGCAGCGGGGATGTTTTGGGCTTGCAAGAATTCCAGTTGATCCTGAATCAGTGCCAATAGTGGTGACACGACCAGTGTCAAATGTGGTAAATGCAGTGCAGGCAGTTGATAGCACAATGATTTTCCCGAACCAGTCGGAAAAATAGCTGCCGCTGACTTGCCTTCAACGATTGCTTCAACCACTTCGGCCTGACCTTCACGAAAATCATCAAAGCCGAAATAGTGCTTTAGTGTATGTCTGATGGACATGATTAATGTATGTTTGACGTGTTAAATATCTTGATAAGCAACATTTTTAAATCCTCCATTATCCATGGCCGCACGGATAATGGTAGATTGGAAGAGCATCTCTTTTTTTGAAGAAAAAGGACGGTTCTGCCCTATCAATTTCTCGTGGATGTTCTTTTGCAAATACGGAAGTAATGCCTGATATGTTTGATTAGCCAGAGGGATAACCGCACCGGTGAATACACCCCAATCGCTAATGGGGATGATTCTGCTCGCTACCCCCAGATTTACGACTGCTGATAAACTCATGCCGATATCCATAATTGGGAATGTATTTTGCGTGTACAAATCCTGTATCAACACACCTTTTCGAGGAAAGACTTCCAGGACTTTAAATATCGAATAGAACGATTCCCGCACCCCTGTAAAGATACATTGATCCAGGGCGTTGGAGGGGGCCGGCTGTCTGTTGCACCATCGCAAGGCTATGCTGCCAAAGGGGTGAAGGTGTGAAAATAACGCAAATTCAGTCAGCGCATTAGACTCTTCACTGCTATCGCACACCACAATGTTCTTATGTGCCATATGCAGTTTTTTGGCAGCTCGCATCATTTCCTTCCGCGACATGGAATCCAGCATTTGCGAGGCCATTTGGTCAGCAAGGCGTTTCTTGCATTGATGATAATCCTTCACATGGGATGAATAATTAAATGACGACATTGTTTCTCCTGCTAATGCACAGATCGACCAGCAGCACCACAGCATTTTTTGAATTTCTTGCCCGAGCCGCAGGGACAGGGTTCATTGCGACCAACCTTGGTGCTGCGAACCGGCTTATGCATTGCAGCGGGATGGTATTCCGCACCACTGTCGAAGGCATGATTGATCAAGGTATTAATGGCAAATGGAAGATTTTCGAGGCTTCCTGTCAGTAGTTTTTCCTGCTCTACAGGTGTAACTTTTTTACCCGACATGATCAGAAGATCATCAGCCTTATGTTGATCAGACAGTACCATGATGGTTGTGATGGACTCCGTGAAAACGGAGATGGAATGGGGATCTTCTTGCGTCAGCCAGTATTGCGGACGTAGTGCAATGGCACGCGCAAATCCCCGGCACCACTCTCTTGCCACAGGTGTCAATTCTTTGTCCACACTATTCGCCGTATCGAACGGGCTCTGAATGAACCCATCAAGACGATCATTATTCAATCGGTTGTAGAAGCGTAGTAAGCCTTGTTGCGCAACCTCGTCCTCCTTCTCGGATTGAAACTCTGGCATGCCATTGTTAAACAGGATTGGATACCATTCGCTGGGCAATATCAGCGCGGGGGTGATGACAATGCCAAACATGAAACCATGTAGAAATTCAGGTATAAACTTACCCACTTCCTTGGTTTCCCTGTTCTTTTGAAACAAGGGCATAAGCGTATCAAAATCATCGCGCTCAAACATGGTAAACAGGACGGTTAAATAACTCCGCGCGCTACATTCAGCAATTAAATTGACGACATCATGCACCGGAGCAAACAATCGCCGGGTAAAATCCGAAATTTCTGCATGCGGCAGTTCATCTTCAATATCTTCAATCGTGATGGCTTCAGCATCAAGGTGTCCGGATTTCAGGGCGGCGAGCAAATCTTCCTTGAGTTCCTTCAATGCAAGCAGCATACAAATATTGGCCAGATAACCATATTCCTGTTGATTGAGCATATCGCTGCGTAGCCATGTACGAAACCATTCGACCAGTTTCTGACGCGGAAAATCATTTTGGCACATCAGAATGCCCATCGCATCTAAACAGGACATGCGTGCAAAGCTGTCCATGCCATCTAACTCGGCAAAAGACTTCAATGCGCAGGCATCGCCATTGCACACCGAGGCCAAAATTCGTCCCATATCTCTGGTGGATATATTGCCAAGGCAGTCCCACGCTTGTTCTCCCTGCGTGGAAAAATAATCACGGATGAGAGGGAAGGCATCGATATCACGTGTTTCCGCCGCCAGATACATGGCGTAAAACTTCAGCTTGTAAGCTTTTTCAGCAGGTTCTTCTATATTTTTGATTTCATTGATGCTGAGTTTCAGGGCGGCGTGCAATGCGGGTTTAATGTCGTCATAATGTTTGATGGCATTGTGCAATGCGTCCTCCGGCAAGCTATCATCGGGGAAGCTTAAAGCCTGAATAATAGCTTGATGGCTCGGCTGCATGGTTTCAGTCATGAACAGAGGTAACCACATCAAAGCAGCGCGGGCAGAGTTCGTTATGCACAGCGTGATCGGGGTGCGCAGCTGGGCCGAAATTCCAGCAGCGAGGGCATTTGACCCCTTCCGCAGCCTTGATGGTGATGGCGTCGCCATGCGTGACGCTGGCGGCGATGAACAGCTGTTCCCAGCTTTCGCCAATGGATTCGGCGAAGCTCTCATCCAGCCCCGGTACGGTGATGGCGGCGGCGATGGAGGAGCCGACCACCTTCTCCTTTTTGGCCTCATCGAAAGCGGCATTAACCTGTTCACGAATGGCGAAGAAGGCTTCCCATGCCGGCTCATCAATCTCGATATCGGCGACCGGGCGGAAGGTTTGCAGGTGGATGCTGCCTGCATCCGAGCCGGGCAGATATTCCCACGCCTCCTCCGCTGTAAATGGAAGGATCGGCGCGATCAGGCGGATCAGTGTGTCGGCCAGATCATAGAGCGTGGCGCGGGCCGAAGCGCGGCGGGTGGAATCGGCCGCATCGCAATAGAGGCGATCCTTGATGATATCGAGGTAGAAGCCGCCCAGGTCGACGGCGCAGAAATTGTGAATTTCCTGGTGGATACGGTGAAACTGGTAGGTTTCATTGCAGCGATGCACATGGCGTTCCAGTCGCGACAGTCGATGCATGGCCCACTGATCCAGCGGCACGCGATCGGCCAGTGCAACCCCATCGTGCTTGGGATCAAAACCGTTCAGATTGCCGAGCAGAAAGCGGATCGTATTGCGAATGCGGCGATAGGCTTCGGCCAGTTGCTTGAGGATTTCATCGGAGATTCGGATGTCTGCCGAGTAGTCGGAGGCGGCAATCCAGAGACGCAGAATATCGGCGCCCATCTGCTGGATAACCTTCTGTGGCGCAATCACATTGCCGCGCGATTTGCTCATTTTGTTGCCGTTTTTATCGACCACGAAACCGTGCGTCAAAACGCCCTTGAACGGCGCCGCGCCGCGCGTGCCGATGCTCTCCAGCAAGGATGACTGGAACCAGCCGCGATGCTGATCGGAGCCCTCCAGATAGAGATCGGCAGGGCTGCGCAAATCGGCGCGTTGCTCCAGTACGCAGGCGTGGGTGGAGCCGGAATCGAACCAGACATCGAGGATGTCGGTCTCTTTGTCGAAATCGGAACCGCCGCAATCCGGGCAGGTGGCTCCTTCAGGCAGAAAGTCCGCCACATCTTTGGCGAACCAGACATCGGCGCCGGCCTGCTCCACCTGTTTGGCGATGCTTTCCACTACCGCCGGCGTGGTTACAGCGTGCGATTCGCATGCAGTGCAGCGGATAGCGGTGATCGGCACGCCCCAGTTGCGCTGGCGGGATACGCACCAGTCGGGACGTTGCTCAACCATGGCATTGATCCGATTCTCACCCCATTCCGGCGTCCATGCGGTCTTTTTGATTGCTGCCAGCGCCTTGCTGCGCAGATCGTTATGATCCATCGAGATAAACCACTGCGGCGTGGCGCGGAAGATTAGCGGCTTGTGGCAGCGCCAGCAGTGCGGGTAGGAGTGGCTGATCTGGCTGGTCTGCAGCAGCGCACCGCAGTTTTGCAGGTGCTCGACCATGATGGCATTGGCCTGATAGACATGCCGGCCTTCGACGATGGGGGTGCCCTCGACAAATACGCCGGTATCGCCAACCGGATTAAAGGCTTTGAGGCCGTATTTCATGCCGATCTCGTAATCCTCCTGGCCATGGCCGGGGGCGGTATGCACCGATCCGGTGCCAGCTTCGAGCGTTACATGGTCGCCGACCAGGATGGGGGCATTTTGATCGAGATAGGGGTGGCGGAAACGGCGCTTGTCGAGTGTGTTGCCCCTGAAACGGGTGATGACTGTGCCGGTTGCACCAATCTCGCGCATCACGCCTTCGCGCAACTCCTCGGCCAGAATCAGGATTTCACCGGTTTTGAGGTTGTCATTATCGCCGGTATCGGTGATTTTCACGGCTGAATATTCGAAATCGGGGCCGACCGACACAGCCAGATTGGCCGGGATCGTCCACGGCGTCGTGGTCCAGATAACAATCGAGATGTCGCCGTTCAGTTCCGGCGCGATATCGGTCAGATCCTCGCCGGCAGCGAATTTTACATAGATCGAGTGGGAGGTGTGATCCTCATACTCCACCTCGGCCTCGGCCAGCGCGGTGGCGCAGGAGACGCACCAGTGCACCGGCTTGGCGCCTTTGTAGAGGCCGCCACCTGCGAGAAACTTGCCGATTTCGCGTACCGTATTGGCCTCGAAATGGTAGTCCATGGTGATATATGGGTTGGCCCAGTCGCCGATGACGCCGAGACGTTTGAACTCCTCGCGCTGCACATCGATCTGTCCGCTCGCATATTCACGACAGGCGGTACGGAATTCGGAGTCGGAGATATCCTCTTTCTTCCGCTTCTTCTTTTTGAATTTTTCTTCCACCTTCAGTTCGATCGGCAGGCCGTGGCAATCCCAGCCCGGCACATAGGGGGCATCGAAACCGAGCATCGAGCGCGAGCGCACCACGATATCCTTGAGCACCTTGTTGACGGCGTGACCGATATGAATGCTGCCGTTGGCATAGGGCGGGCCATCATGCAGGATAAACTTCGGCGCATCCTTGCGCGCCGCGCGCAGCTGTTGATACAACTTTGCATCTTCCCACTGCTGCAAGCGCTTCGGCTCGTTGGTCGGCAGGTTGCCGCGCATCGGAAAATCCGTTTTCGGCAGGAATACAGTTGGTCGGTAATCAAATTTTTCAGTCAAAATAAAACCTCATTTTTTTAGACGCGGATGAACGCAGATATTCGCAGATGGAAAAACATATTAACAAGTGCGCCTCTTACATTCGTATTTATCTGCGTCGATCTGCGTACATCTGCGTCCAAATATTTTAACCCCTGCTTTGGATCTTGCGCCGGATTTCTACACGTTCTCCGGCAAAGTTTACTAACAGGCCAACCTCGATGCCTGTGGCTTTGAGGTAGTTGACCAGTTGAACTTCGTGAGCCGGCAGGATATGCGATACGGCTTTCAATTCCAGTATGACTTGATCATCCACAATCAAATCGGCGAAATATTCGCCAACGCAGATGTTCGCAGATAGAAAACCATTACGTATCAATCATTCAGTTAACGCGCATGGACTTTTTCCACCCCGTGATATGAAGAAACATTATCACAGGGTGGAAAAAGTCCATGCAAGCGCGTTGTTTGTTTCATGTTAAGTCTGAAACTTATACTTACCTCATGTCTGAACATCAATTTCCTCTGTTCTTTGCCTTTATCAGCGTCAATCAGCGTTCATCTGTGTCAAAATATTCTTTGCTGCTTTGCAGTCTTTGGCGATCTGGGCGGCGAGGTCGTCGTGGCCGGTGAAGGTGCGATCTTCCCGGATACGTTTCACAAACGAGACATTCAGCCATTGATCGTAGAGATCCACATCGGCGTCGAGCAGGTGCGTCTCCAGCAGCAGCGTACGTCCGTTGAAGGTGGGGCGGTAGCCTAGATAGGCTGCACCATGCCACTGTTGGTCTGCGCTTTCGGCATGCACGGCATAGATGCCAACCGGCGGGTGGGCCAGGTCGGCAACATCGATATTGGCGGTTGGAAAATTCATCTGCCGCCCCCGCTTGTCGCCATGCAACACTGTGCCGGCAATCGAGTAGTCGCGCCCGAGCAGCGTATGCGCCAGCTCGAAATCGCCCGCTTCGACCGCCGAACGGATGCGGGAAGATGAGACCACTGCCCCCAGCATCTCGAATGCGGCGGCTTCCGTCACGGTGAAGCCGCTGGCATCGCCGAGCCTGCGCAGATCATCCACATGCCCCTGGCGATCATGGCCGAAGGCGAAATCGTAGCCGACATGGATATGTTTAAACTGGAAGGTGTCATGCAACTGTTTGGAAAACTTGCCGGCAGACCAACCGGCCAGTTCCATATTGAATTCCAGCAGCAGCACGGCATCGACGCCTGCTTCTTCAAGATAGTGCATTTTTTCATGCACATGGCAGAGCCGGCGCGGCGACTCTTCCGGGAACAGCACGGCGCGCGGATGCGGCTCGAAGGTCACCACAATCGTCGGCCCGCCCGCCGCTTCGGCATGGCCGCGTGTTTCCGCCAGCACTTGTTCATGGCCCATATGTACGCCGTCAAAATTACCGATGGTGATGGCGCCGCCCTTAAAATCCGCTGTGTCGGCAGCTTCCTGCCAGGAGTGAAAAATACGCATCGGCCAACTCTAGCGCGTTTGCCCGCATCCATCACTGCCCGGAGACCAAAAAAGGTGTCAGGAACCTTTTTTATTCTGAATAATGTGCTATGCTGGATCTATGGGACGACCGAAGAGAATTGCTTTGGGTGGGTATATCTACCATGTGATCAATCGTTCGAATGAGCGAAAGCAGATTTTTTTCTCGGAAGGCGATTACAAAGCATTTGAGCGGGTGTTGTGGCAGGCGGCAGATCGCTTTGAGGTGAATGTGTTGTCTTATTGCATTATGCCGAACCACTGGCATTTGGTGCTGCAACCATTAAAGGATGGCGAACTATCCAGGTTTATGGGCTGGCTTACGCTGACGCATACACAACGCTGGAGGGCATACAGAAAGAGTATTGGTTCCGGACACCTGTATCAGGGGCGTTTTAAATCGTTTGTTGTGGAGTCCAATGCATACTTTCTTTCGCTGTGCCGATATGTTGAAAGAAATCCTTTGAGAGCCGGGCTGGTGGAGCAAGCAGAAGCGTGGCGGTGGAGCAGTCTGTGGTTGAGGGTTTCCGAAATATCTCAAGGCAGATTGGCCCAATGGCCGGTAGCGCGGCCCGATCACTGGTTGTCTCTGGTGAACGGCTTCGATGAACGGCATGATACGGATAGCGCCCTGACACAAATTCGCAGTTGCGTGAATCGTGGTCGCCCGTTTGGCAGCGACTCCTGGGTTGAACACACATCAGCCACGCTTGGTTTACAATCCACCATCAGGTCGAGGGGAAGGCCAAGAAACAAAAAAGGTTCCTGACACCTTTTTGGGCCTGACACCTTTTTGGGCGGCGGGTTATTGCAGGGGGGTGGATTTTTCCGGCCAGTGGCATTCGGTGGCGACAGGGCACTCCGGGCATTTCGGTTTGCGCGCTGTGCAGGTGTAGCGGCCATGCAGAATCAGCCAGTGGTGGGCGTGCTGCATGAACTCTTTCGGGATGGCTTTGAGTAGCCCTTTTTCGACATCCAGCGGGGTTTTTCCGGGGGCGAGTCCGGTGCGGTTGCCGACGCGGAAAATATGGGTGTCCACGGCCATGGTCGGTTCGCCGAACAGCACGTTGAGCACCACATTGGCGGTTTTACGGCCAACGCCGGGCAGCGCTTCCAGTTCCTTGCGGGTGCGCGGCACGTTGCCGTCATGCCTTGTTACCAGCATTTCGCAGGTGCCAATCAGGTGTTTCGCCTTGCTGTTGTAGAGGCCCAGCGAGGAGATGTAGCCTTTCAGCTTCTCCTCACCGAGATCGAGGATCGCCTGCGGTGTGTTGGCGACGGGGTAGAGTTTGGCTGTCGCCTTATTGACACCGACATCGGTGGACTGGGCCGAGAGCATCACCGCCGCCAGTAGTTCGAATTCATTGCTGTAGTTCAGTTCGGTGACCGGCTCCGGGTCGGCGGCTCGCAGCTGTTCAAAAAAGCGCCGGACTTCGGCGGCTGTCATGGTGGCGGGCAAGGTTTATTCGTTCACTTCTTTCATGGTCAGGGTGACCTGCCGGTCGATGATGTCGCCGGCCGGGTTGAGCACCTGTTCGACGAGAAAGAGGGTGTCGGCATCAATTTTTTCGATTTTGCCGTTATGCTTGCCCAGATAGCTGCCGCGACGGACGATATAGCCCTTGTGCTGCGCATCTTCGATCATGGCGACACGTTCGCCGCCCATGCTGAAAATGGCCACCAGTTTGAGCGCATCGAGATCGTAATCCTCCAGCTTTTCGCGTTTGTGATTGTTCAGGCGCATGCGGTTTTCGTGCAGGGTGGTGCGCCCCTGCGGAGCCACGCGGGCAAGATAGGAGGCGAAGGGGTCGCGAAGGTTGGCGAAATCGATCTCCGGCGCCTTGACCATGTGCTGCATGGCGTCGGGGATGTCCGCTTGAACAGTGGCCGGCGCCGGCGCAGCCAGCAGCGACGTCACAGTCATGCATAGTCCCGCAATCAGCCCTGTCAGATATTTCATGCTTGCCTCCCTGCGTCAGCTATTCCTTCATACATGCAATTACAGCAGAATAATGAGTTATCTGCAAAGTATGATGGCTCTATTGTGATTACTGCAAGAGTAGCAAGTAGCAGGCCATCCGAGCAAATGCTATGCGACGAACTGTTTTTGGTCTTTTTCGCAGGCGGCTCACTTTATAGTGCATCCAGGTGATCGAACTGCGTCAGATGGGCCGGTCTGGCGGCCTGGACGCCTTTGGCTTGCACCAGCAGTTTGAACACTTCGCCCATGCCGAACGGCATCAGCATGCGTTTCAGGTGGGCCATCAGGTGCATGCTGACGTTGTCATTTTGCGTGGATAAAGATTGAATCAGCGATTGCACCGATGGCGATTGGCCCAGCCAGCCGCCCTGGCTCATCCATAACAGCGGCTCCAGTCCGGCACGGCGGCCAGCCTGAACCAGGGCGGTGAAATCGACATGGGCGGTGATATCGCGGCTACCCGGCGCGGATAACACATCTTCGCAGGCGGTTTGCCCGACATGCGCCAACAGCGTGCCTTCGACGCGCGCCTGTCGATAATACTCCCGCTGCGAATAGCCGTAATCGACCGTGAACACGAAACCGCTAACGATGATGCGGCTGAGCTGTTGCTGCCATGCGGAGAGGGCCGGATTCCACTCGGAGATATAATCATCCGGCCATGCAGCGATCAGTTCTGGCGCGATATCGGGAGCATCCTGCATCGGCTCGAGTGCATCGCGCCAGCCAAAGGCATTACCATTCAAGCCCACGCCGCGCTCAAAAAAAGCGCCGTTATGATAATGAAAACAGCGCACCGGAAAGGCGTCGGGTAACTCATTACTGAAGTAGACCACATGCTTCATGCCGCCCACATTCTCCAGCGCCGATTCGATCTGGACGGATAACTGTTTCTCCTCAAACAGCTGGCTTTGCCGCGCTCTGAGCTGCGCGCAGCGCTCGACTGAAATTACGGTATCGGGCTGCTGCATAGTAAACTGGCTGAGCAGATCGAGCAGGGAAGCCAGCTGCCGGCCGGAGCCGGAACCCTGTTCGATCAATGTCCAGCACTCCGGTTCGTCCATCTGTCGCCATGCGTCAAACACCAGATCGGCCATGGCCAGCGTCGACCACGGGCCGAGTTCGGAGGCGGTGACAAAATCTCCCTGTTCGCCGAAGACCGTTTTTGTTTCATAATAACCCAGCTCCGGTTCGTAGAGCGCCGCCTGCATAAATTGATCGAACGGCAGAAAACCGCCGGCCTGCTGCAGCCGTTGTCGGATGATGTCGTATAAAGCGCGTTGTCTGGCCATGGTTGACGCTGTTATCCCCCCGGACTACGTTTCGTTCATTCCATCATAAACGAGGAAACGATATGTCTTCAGATTTAATTATTCATGTTAGCGACGAAAGCTTTGATGCCGATGTGTTGAAAGCGTCCGGCCCTGTCGTTGTTGATTTCTGGGCGCCATGGTGCGGCCCGTGCAAACAAATCGCGCCGATTCTGGACGAAGTGGCCAGCGAGAAGCAAGGTCAGGTCACCATCGCCAAAATCAATATCGACGACAATCCCAATACGCCGGGCAAATACGGCGTGCGCGGCATTCCCACCCTGATGCTGTTTTCCGGTGGCAATGTGCAGGGCACGAAAGTCGGCGCGGTCAACAAAGCCAAGCTGATCGAATTTATCGACGAACATCTGGATTAATCACCCGTACCGGGCTGATTCTTTCATTCACACCAAAAAGGCAGGGGTTATCCTCTGCCTTTTTGGTTGCCGAATGCTGGCCAAATAGTTGACTTGAACTTTGTAAAAATTTTGCGTAAAAACAGCCGGAAGAACAGATGACAGTTGTATGTTGCTTCTGCACAGAGTTGAAATGCTGCATGGCTTTAAATACATGTACCTCCCCTAGCCCGGCACTATTCTGTTTCAGTTTTCCCCGATCATAATGGTTTTCAAAAAGGAGAAAGAGGTGATTCGCATCATATCCATTAGTATATTCATAGTATGGATGAGTCCGGCATATGCTGCTGTGATAAATAGATCATTTACGGCTCCGATGGCTGCCCATGATCCTCTCTTATGGCAACAGTCCAATGGCTGGAGCAATGGTGCGCCCTTTCAGGTGGGGTGGCGCTCTGATCACATTTCATTTGTAAACGGGCGACTGACTTTACAGTTGGACAACCAACCGGGTTGTAGCTTGATTTCCACTACGTGCTCGAATCAACCTTACGCATCCGGTGAATATCGTAGTGTAGACTTTGTCTCGCATGGGCAAGTGAGTTTCCGTGCAAAGGCGGTCAAAGCCAGTGGCATAATCACCAGCCTGTTCTTATACACAGGTCCAAGCGATGGGCAACCTCATGATGAAATCGATTTCGAGTTTTTAGGTAAAGACACCACAAAAGTACAAATTAATTATTTCACTGCAGGTGTAGGGGGTCACGAAGTATTGCTCCCTCTGGGCTTTGATGCTTCCCTGGCTTTTCATGACTATATGATTGAATGGTTGCCCAATGCGATTAATTGGTACATTGACGGCATATTAAAGCATAGCGTGTTGGCAGGGGGTGGTGTTACATTACCCAGTTATGCCCAGCATATTTTTATGAATTTGTGGGCGGCAACAGGCGTTAACCTCTGGAGTGGCGCCTTTACCTATAATGCACCGCTACAGGTTCAGGTGGATCAGGTGAGTTATATACCAGTGAATAGTATCAATCGCCCTCCCGTTCCAACAGCGCAGGCTATCACAACACCTTCAAACAGGTCAGGCACAAGCCAGATTATAGCCAATGACCCTAATGCAAGGGACACTCACACCTATATTATCTCTACAACGGCAATGCATGGAACAGCATCTGTCAATGCTGTGGGAGTGACTGGCTACACGCCAAATACAGGTTATACAGGTACAGACAGCTTTGTGGTAACAGTGACAGACAACGGCACGCCACAAAAATCTGGCGTAGTAACGATTAATGTAACGGTAACGGCACCTGTAGTCGCTGCATCTGCAGTCGGCGGAGGCGGTTGTTCTATCAATTCATCCTCTCCTTTTGATCCGGTTATGCTTCTTTTGCCTTTATTTGCACTCATCGGCCTGATAAGACAACGAAATAAAACTTTACAGTTTATGCTGTAAATGCAATTTTAAAAGTGAGTTCATGGAAGTTCCTGTGTTTTCCCCAAATGCATCTTCTAAATTCTTATGCCGCAGTTGTGGTTGACAGTTCGGGCCGGTTCCATAGTTTGACTCGTTTTCTACTTGGAGGGGATGCGTGATCTTTACGAAAAGCAGTACGCTGAAAAATCAGCTGACCGAGACGGTTGCGCTCTGGGGGATCTGCTTCTTTCTGTTGCTGGGGCTGGGGATTTACGTTTTCTTCCATGATATCGAAACATTTCTGATCAATCGGGACGCCGATCAGAAAATGGCATCGGCTGCGTCTGAACTGAGTCAGTTGCTGGAGCGCGGGCGGGCTGCGCCCATCGATGCGCCGGTCAAGGCGGAACTGAAAGCCTATACCCACGATGCATCTGTGGCGGCGGTGGCGCTGATCGATGCGAACGGTATTCGCTATATCGCCGTGGGAGATCAACTGCCGGGGCTTGCCGGCGCTGCAGGGTTGCATGATTATGAGCGGCTCAGAAGGAGCGTCGAAGCTGATCCGGCGCTCTATCTCTATAGCCGCAAATTGTATGGCCGCCCCGATACGCTGGTCATGGTGATGGATAGCTCATCAACGACGGCGTCGCTGACAATGACGACAGAGTTCACTCTGGTGTTGATGATGGTGCTGCTGCTGATCTCCATCAAAGCGTTGCATTTTGTGCTTGGACGGCGGCTCGTCAGCCCGGTGGATAGTCTGAGCAGCGCCATGGAGAATCGGCCGCCGGATGATTTCGCCGCCAGTATGCCACAGGAAATTGCCCGGGCGATGGCGGTGTATGAACAGCTTCAGCAGCGTCATGATGTGATGAAGATGCAGTTTCTGAATCTGATGGAGGCGTTGCCGGGCTGTTTCTGGTGGTCTGAGGATGCCGCGTGCTATACGGGGGTCTCCGATAAGGCCGAGAGCCTGCTGTCGAGCAGTGTTGAGGGTTTAACCTCGGCGCGGTTATGGTCGTGGCTGCAATCGCCGGCGCAGGCGCGTATTAACCGCCAGCGCCTGCAGGCGGCAGTCAATAAAAGAGAGCCGGGCATCGATTTCGCCTATCAGGCGATGTCGGGCGACCAGCTCCGCTGGTTCGGTGAAACAGTTACGCTCTCCTATAACAGCGCAGGCGAGCTGGCGGCAGTGTATGGCATCATCAATGATATCAGCAGTCGCAAGGAGCGTCAGAAGCAGCAGGCCGAGAAGCTGGAACTGGCGCAGCGCATGAAAGCGACAGCCACGCTGGTGGGCGGCATTGCGCATGAATTCAACAATGCGCTGGCCGGTATGAATGGCAACCTGTTTCTGGTTAAGGCCCGGCCGGATGATCCGATGACCACTGAGCGGATTGAGCGGATTGAGAAACTGATCGATCATGCCGCCACAATGATTGAACAGATGCTGGCCTTTGCGCTGCAGAGCAACCTGACGCCGGGTCCGGTGGTGATGACAGATTTTCTGCATCAGTTTCGGAGCCATGTGTTGCCGATGCTGGGTGGCGGTCGGGCCTTTAGCCTGACGATCGATGAGGACGCTGCCGAGCCTGCAAACTGCACCGTGCATGCCGATGTGACCAAACTGCAGGAGGCGCTCATGCAGTTGATTGAGAACGCCATCAATGCCACAGCAAAGACGGCGCATCCGGAGATCGCGATCCGCCTCTCCTGTTTTGAAGCAGGCGCCGATTTTGCCAGCCGTTTCAAAGGCGCAGGCGGCAGGAAGCTGGTGCATATTCGGGTGTCGGATAATGGCTGCGGCATGTCGGATGAGGTGCGCCAGCGCATTTTTGAACCATTCTTCACCACCAGCGAGGTGGGCGCAGGCACAGGGCTGGGGCTGCCGATGGTTTATGGCTATGTACGCCAGATCGGCGGTTATATCGATGTTGAAAGCAGTGAAAATGAGGGCGCCGCCTTCCATCTCTATCTGCCGCTAACGCAGCAGGTTGAAGATCGGGAGAACAATACGATTACCCACGGCCACAAGGAGACGGTGCTGGTGATCGATGACGAGGCGATGTTTCTGGACTCCTGTTGTGATGTGCTGACGGAGTTGGGTTATCTCACGCTGGCGGCCCATAGCGGCGAAGAGGCGATGCGAATTTTTCGTCAGCACCGGGATGTGATTCAGTTGGTGCTGACCGATGTGGTGATGCCGGGAATAGGCGGCGTTGAATTGTATCGGCGTATTCAGAAGCTGCAGCCCGGCACGCCATTTCTGTTTTTCACCGCGTATGATCAAACCTACCCGCACGCCACGGATATTTTCAGCGGCAACTGCGAGATTCTGGAGAAACCATTCCATATTCCTGCGCTGAGTCAGGCGGTAGAGCGGGCCATCCAGCAGCATCATTCGGCCACCACTTAACGGTATTCTGAAACACGACGTCCATGTGGGTGAGCGCGCCTGTTTGCCTTGCAAGCTCGGGGGGCTGTCCTAGAGTGCCGCGCCCCGAGGAGTTTGCATGTTTCAGATATATTACGACCACGCCGCCAGAGCCAAAGACGATATTCTCTCCGGCCTGACCGTGGCCTTTGCGCTGGTGCCCGAGGCTGTCGCCTTCGCTTTTGTCGCCGGCGTGAATCCACTGGTAGGGCTCTACGGCGCATTTCTGATGGGGCTGGTGACTTCGCTGGTCGGCGGTCGCCCCGGCATGATTTCCGGTGCAACCGGTTCGATGGCTGTGGTGATGGTGGCGCTGGTGTCGCAGCACGGCGTCGAATATCTCTTTGCCACCATGGTGCTGACCGGGTTGCTGCAGATGATGTTCGGCGCGGCCCGTTTCGGTAAATACATCCGTATGGTGCCGTACCCGGTGATGCTCGGTTTTGTGAACGGCCTGGCTATCGTTATCTTTCTGGCCCAGATGGAGCAGTTCAAAAGCCGCGCCGCAGACGGGTCGCTGCACTGGCTCTCCGGCTCGCCGCTGTTGATCATGCTGGGGCTGGTGGCGTTGACCATGGCGATCATGTATCTCCTGCCCAAAATCACCCGCGCTATTCCGGCCGGTCTGGCCGCGATTATCACCATCAGCCTGATCGTGATTTTCGGCGGGCTGGACACCAAAACCGTCGGCGATATTGCCGATATCAGCGGCGGCTTTCCGGCTTTTCATCTGCCGTCGGTGCCGTTCAATCTGGAAACGCTGCAGATTATCCTGCCCTACGCTTTCATTCTGGCCGGCGTCGGCTTGATCGAATCGCTGCTGACAATGAGCGTGGTCGATGAGATGACCGGCACGCGCGGTCAGGGTAATCGCGTCTCCATCGGGCAGGGGCTGGCCAATACGGTGAATGGCTTTTTCGGCGGCATGGGCGGCTGCGCCATGATCGGGCAGACCATGATCAATGTCACATCCGGCGGTCTGCGTAATCTTTCCGGCATCGCTGCGGCGCTGTTTCTGCTGATATTCATCATGTTCGCCTCCGGGCTGATTGCCATGGTGCCGGTGGCGGCGCTGGTCGGGTTGATGTTCATGGTGGTGATTGGCACCTTTGAGTGGGGCAGCTTCAACCTGCTGAAAAAGATTCCGCGCGAAGATTCGTTTGTCGGCATTCTGGTGGCCGTGGTGACTGTGTTCACCAATCTGGCGACCGCCGTGATTATCGGCGTGATCGCCTCGGCGCTGGTGTTCGCCTGGAAGCAGGCGCGTCACATCTATGTCATCACCGAGGATCGCGACGACGGTTCGCGCGTCTATCGGGTGCACGGGCCGCTGTTCTTTGCATCGGCGCACCGCTTCAATGAGCTGTTTGATCCCGACAACGATCCCGACAATGTGTACATCGATTGCGCCATGTCGCGCATTGCCGACCATTCCGCCATCGAGGCGATCGACAATCTGGCCGAACGCTATAAACAGGCCGGGAAACATCTGCACCTGAAACATCTGAGTCCCGAATGCCGGCAGTTGCTGAGCACCGCCGCCGATCTGGTTGAAGTCAATATCAAGGAAGATCCCACCTACCATATTGCCGACGACAAGCTGGCGTGAATCAGATGGCGTGGCGCGCTTCAATCATGATTTCCACTCTGCGGAAGAGATCCGCACCGGCGGCGTTGGCTGTGGCGGCATAGAGCGATCGCCCGGTTCCTTTACTATCCAGGCGCACATCGGCGATGCCCTGTTGTTGCAGAAAACCGGCCACAACGCCGGCGCGCCTGGCGGATAACGCCATATCTGCTGAAGCGCTGCTGTTTTCTTTGGCATGCCCGATCACATGGATAACTGAACTGCGATAGCGTTTGAGCATGGCGACGGTCTCCTGGAGTGCGGCATGCGCCTGTGGTCGCAGTTGCGCGGAACCGGGTGCGAAACTGGCCTGATGCGCCAGTATCAGATTCAGTCTGTTCAGCGCGGGGCGATAAACGATCAGGTTTTCCTGTGCGGCCGATTTGAATCGTACCGCCTCCTCTTCCTGCAGGCCGGTATATTTGGCAAGGTTCAACAGCCGGTCGGATATGGTGATTTCCACTCTGCGGTAGGCATCAGCCTGTGGATGGCGGCCGGCTATGTGATAGGCCGCTCTGCCTGTTCCACCGCTGTGAATACGCAGTGGACTCATGCCGCGCTGTTGCAGGTAGTCGGCGATGGTTTGAGCGCGTTGCTGTGACAGTTTTTTGTTTGTTTCAGCGCTGTTGTGATCATCGGCATGGCCGGTAATTTCAACGCTGGCATAGGGGTGCCGTTTTAGCATGGCGGCCAAATCAGCCATGACAGCATCAGCCTGTGCCGTCAGTTGTCTGGAGCTGTGTGGAAAGGCGGCCTGATGCGCCAGAGTTAACTTGAGCTGATCCTGGCCTGATCGTCTGACGATCAGATCATGCTGCCGGGTGGACGGGAAGGCGCGAACGCTCTGCTCCAGCAGGTTCATGTCTTTTTTCAGTTCGAGTAACTGGCTGCTCATGCTGAGATCCAGCGGATGGCGGGTGATGACGGCATGATTACTTGTCGTATCGGGTTTGTCATCCGCATGGCCTGTTGCAATGCGCCACGCTTCTACGCCCTGCTGTTGCAGGTAACGGGCGGCTGCATGGGCTCGGCGCGCGGTAAGATGGGGTACCGACCTGGTGGTTGCACGGTCGGCTGAAGCATCGCTGATGAGAATATTTGCATCGGTATAGCGCTTCATTGCAGTGGCAATATCATCCAGCACCATCCGGCTTTTTGGAGTGAGTTGATCTGATCCGGGTGAGAATCCGGCCTTATCGGTGGTGTAGAGGTGGAGTCGGGTGGGGGAGGGGCGTTCGATGATCAGGAAATCCCGAGCCGCTGACCGGGACTGCTGCAGTTCATGTTGACGTTTATCCAGAGAGATGACGACTTGATGTTTCAATATTATACGGGAACCGACACCGAATGCCACAGTGCCAACTCCGCCTTCATCCATGCTGGCGGCGGCGCCTCCTCCGCCTCCGGCGCCAATAAATGCCATGGTGATGCCCACCTGCGCCATTTTGGCAAATGTTTTTTTATCTTCTCTTGATAACGGGTGGGTGCATCCTGCAGTTAATATCAGCAGGCAATACACCACGGCAATTCGCCACCAGTCCATCATACCGTCCAATCCGAGATTACATCACTCATTCGACCTTATACCTTCTAACGCGCATGGGCTTTTTCCTCCCTGTGATAAGCAAACCGGTGAAGCAATGGGTGTTGCCTGATCCGGTGCGATAGTGCATTCACAATTCACGGGGTGGAAAAAACCGTGCAGGCGGGTGGTTTGTTCCATGTTAACCAGATAATGAGTCGATCTCATCGGGATGAATATTTCACGGGGGATCATCCAAGCCCTGTTGGGTGTTGCATGCATCACCGGATCAGGGTGCGGGAGTGTTTTTCCATGGTTGATGGCTTTGAAAGGCGTCGGTAAAATGTAAAAGAGATGAATGGATTTCTGGCGACTTGTCCAGCATTACCTGCGCCAGAAGAAAGGTGAGAAAATCAGCAACAATGTGAAAATTTCGAGGCGGCCGGCGATCATGCCGACGACCAGCAATATCTTGGCCATGGCCGGCAGGGTGAGATAGTTCGAGGCCGGACCGATGGTGGGCCCGAAGCCCGGGCCTGTATTGGAAATACAGGTGAGGGAGGCCGAAATCGAAGTGAGGATATCCACGCCGGTCAGCGAAACCAGGATGGACAATGCGAAGATGACGCAAATATAGAGGACGGCGAACGCCCATAGCGACTGAATGATGTTGTCGGGAACGGTGCGGTGGTTCACTTTGACATGCAGGATGGCGGCGGGGTGGAGGAACCGTTTGAGTTCCACAAGGCTCTGCCGGCTGAGCAGCATCATGCGAATAATTTTCAGACCGCCGGCCGTGGAGCCCGCCGAGGCTCCGACAAACATGGCGACAGCCAGCAGCAGTAGCGCAGCAGGCGGCCAGAAGCTGTAATCGGCGTTGATAAAGCCGGTTGAGGTGGCAATGGACAGCAGTGTGAATGCCATCTGATCCCACCGCACATGCGATGTCACGCCGACCAGCCAGAGCGCTGCGATCAGCGCCAGCAGCCAACAGAGATAGGTGAGAAATTCACCATCGCAGATATAGCTGCGATACAGGCCGCCGCGCAGGGCGGCGTAGTGCAGTGCAAAATTCACGCCGCCCAGAAACATAAACAGCGTGGCGATCCAGTTCAGCGATGGCTTGTCGTAAAAGCCGAAACTGGCGTCATGGGTCGAAAAGCCGCCGGTGGAGAGGGTGCACATAGCGTGATTGACCGCATCGAAGAGGTTCATGCCGTCGGCCCAATAGGCTGCAGCGCATGCTATGGTCAGCGTGCAATAGATCAGCCACAGCGCCTTGCCGGTCTGGCTGATGCGGGCGGTCAGTTTGTCTTTTACCGGTCCCGGCACTTCCGCCTTGAACATCTGCATGCCGCCAATTCCGAGAAACGGCATAATGGCGATGGCCAGCACAATAATACCCATGCCGCCAAACCACTGCAGCATGGAACGCCAGAACAGAATGGAAGGCGGCTGCTGATCCAGATGATTCAGAATTGTCGCCCCTGTGGTGGTGAGTCCGGATGCTGTTTCAAAAAAAGCGTTGATAAATGAGTGGCATACGCCGGTCACCATGAACGGAATAGCGCCGATTACCGACAGGAAGAACCACGACAGGGCGACGATCAGGCAGCCTTCGCGCCGGTTGATGGTGGTGGGATAGGGGCCGGACAAGACTTTAAGAAACAGGCCGAGCGCGATCACTGCAGCGCCGCTGAGCAGAAAGTGCGGCGAGTGGGCGGTGTGGTAGAATAGTGACACCAGCCCCGTTGTCAGCATGGCGATGCCGAACAGGGCGCACAAATTGCCCATGATCCAGGTAATTGTTTTAATATTCATCGAACAGGCAGGATCGACCACTCTCCCTTTATTATTTGTACGGCAAACAGTCGCTCGAACAGTACTCTTCCATGCAGGGGGCGAAAACCACAGATTGGCCAACACCCAAAATTGATGGCTGTGCAGGAAGTCGCCAGCGTATCTATGGCCGGACGTGACGCGTTATTGCGATTGCCGAATGCGAAGGATTCAGCTACATTCTGAAACGGCTTGGCGTTTCAGGCAGGGAGGGCGATTGAAAGGCGTGAGACTGGTGGTGCTGAAGGCGTTGGCGGATGCGATGCGTCCGCTATTCGAAGCTGCGCGCGATTTGACGCCGATTGTGCTGGTTATTCTGTTCTTTCAGGTGCTGGTGCTCAGACAGTCAATTCCCAATCTGGAGGAGATGCTGGTCGGTCTGGCGCTGGTGTTGACCGGTCTGGCGCTGTTTGTGCGCGGGCTGGATATCGGCATGTTTCCGCTCGGTGAATCGATGGCGCGCGCCTTTGCCAAAAAAGGCAATATCTACTGGTTGCTGGCGTTTGCTTTTCTGCTCGGTTTCGGCACCACGGTGGCTGAGCCGGCGCTGATTGCCGTGGCCGGCAAGGCCGCCCGGATCGCCGCCGACAGCGGCATGATTGGCGATACGCAGGCGGCCATGGATGGTTATGCCAATGGACTGCGGCTGACTGTCGCCATTTCGGTCGGGACGGCGATTGTGCTGGGCGTCTTGCGAATTCTCTCCGGCTGGCCGGTGCATTTCTGCATTATGGCCGGTTATGCGGTGGTGGTGGCGTTGACCATGTTTGCGCCCAAAGAGATTATCGGCATTGCATATGACTCCGGCGGCGTCACCACCTCGACGATTACCGTGCCGCTGGTGACCGCCCTGGGTATCGGTCTGGCTACCTCGATCCGCGGCCGCAACCCGCTGCTGGACGGGTTTGGTCTGATTGCATTTGCTTCGCTGCTGCCGATGATATTTGTGATGGCATACGGCATGCTGATTTTATGAACCATGCATCTGATTGAATCGTTTTTCGACACCTTGCAGTCCACGCTGGGCGATGTGCTGCCGCTGGGGCTTTTTCTGCTCGGGTTCCAGTTTCTCGTGCTGCGTCAGCCGATCGCCAACGCCTGGCGGGTGGTGCGCGGCTTTATCTATGTGTTGCTCGGGCTATCGCTGTTTCTGATGGGGCTGGAGAAAGCCATTTTTCCGCTCGGTGAAGTGATGGCGGCGCAGCTGACCGATCCGCTGTTTTTATATGGGACTGAAGCTGCCGAAGTCACCACTGTGCAGTGGCAGCATTTCGGCTGGGTCTATGGGTTCGCCTTTGCCATCGGGCTTGCGACGACGCTGGCGGAACCGGCTCTGATCGCGGTCGGCATGAAGGCCGAGCAGGTCTCCGGCGGCGCGGTTTCAGCCTGGGGATTGCGGCTGGCGGTGTCGCTCGGCGTGGCGCTCGGCGTCTCGATCGGTTGCTACCGTATTGTCACCGGCACGCAGTTGTGGCTCTATATCATGGCGGCTTATTCGATTGTGATTGTGCAGACCATGCGGGCGCCGCCGATGATTATTCCGCTGGCCTATGATTCGGGCGGGGTGACCACGTCGACGGTGACAGTGCCGCTGCTGGCGGCGCTCGGGCTTGGTCTGGCAGAGGCTATTCCGGGAAGAAGTCCGTTGATCGACGGTTTCGGTCTGATTGCATTCGCCAGCGTATTCCCCATCATGAGCGTGATGGCGTATGCGCAGGCGAGTCACTGGCTGATGCTGCAGCGGGAAAGGAAACAACAAGAGAAGCAGGGGGGTGGATGATGCGCTTTAAACTATTGATTGCACTGGTGGCGGATACCAAAACGGATCAGATTATGGCCGCCGCGCGTGAGGCCGGGGCGACCGGCGCCACTGTGGTGGGCGACGCCCGCGGCGAAGGGTTAAACCCAAAGAAAACATTCTTCGGGCTGGCGCTGGAGGCGCAGCGCGACATGGTGCTGTTTCTGGTCGAGGAGCATTTGAGCCGAAATATCCTCGAACGCATCGCGGCGGAAGCCGGTTTTGAGGAGCATCCCGGCTCAGGCGTGGCGTTTCAGATCGATGTTGAAGATGCGGTTGGCCTGGGCGGGCAGATTATGTGCCTGATGGATGAAGTGGAGGAGAAGCTATGAATGGCGATTTTAATTCCAGCCCTGATGGAGCGAATGTCATCACGGTCCGGGATGTGATGAAAACAGAGTATGATATGGTGGATGGCGTGGCTTCAGTGCGCCAGGCGCTGGCCGTGATGCAGCATGTCGAGACCAAATGCCTGATTGTCGATAAGCGGCATGAACAAGATGAATATGGCATCGTGGTGATCGCCGATATTGCCCGCCATGTGCTGGCGGCCAATCGATCCCCTGATCGGGTCAGTATTTACGAGGTGATGACCAAGCCGGCGGTGACGGTGCATCCATATATGGATATCCGCTACGCCAGTTCACTGTTCGCCCGACTCGGGTTGTCGCGTGCGCCGGTGGTGGAAAATGGCAAGGTGATCGGCATTATCAGCCATACCGATATGGTGCTCAAGGGGCTGGTGAAGCTGGTTTAAAATCGCCAGCTGCGCATTTTACGTGCTTTCGCAGTCTGGCGGGTTATAGTAAGGCGGGACACTACTTAACGCGCATGGATTTTTTTCCATCCCGTGATATGAAACATTATCACAGGGTGGAAAAATCATGCAGGCGCGTTGTTTGTTTCATGTTAACAGGGGTTTTAGTTATGCGTTTGCCAATCGTTCTGATTTTATCACTGTTTATGTTGTCATCCTGCGCCGCTCTTCGTTCAGCGATGGTGACAACGATGGATGTGATCACTGCACCATATCACTATATAATGGATGATGAAGACGATCCCTTTAATGATTGATCTTATGAAGGCCATGCACATGCTTCTTCAGAGCATCCATCATGCACAGGGGGTGGAAACAGCGTGAGTCAGTCGAAACGGTGGCAATCGGGCGATCAAATGTCAGATATTGACGAACTTTTCAGCGCCGGCGGGGCGTATCTGGAGCAGATGTACGCCCGCTATCGGCAAAATCCGGATTCGCTGCCGGCTGCCTGGGCCGACTATTTTGATGGGCTGGCTGATACGGAAGGATCAGAGCCGTCTTCGACGCATGCCGAAATGCTGGCGCGCATGGCGCCGGTTGCAGGCCGCTCGGCTGAAACGGCGTCGCACTACGATATCGAATACCCGTCGCGCGCTTTCTATCTGATTCACGGCTACCGTATTCACGGTCATCTGCATGCCGATCTGGATCCGTTGCATCTGGACCCGAGGCCGCCGAGTCCGGAACTGGAACTGGGCTACTACGGCCTCTCCCGCAACGATCTGGATCACCTGTTTCCCTGCGGCGACCTGGTCGGCGGCAAGCAGATGCGTCTGCGCGATATTCTCGATCTGTTGCAGGCAACCTACTGCGGCCATATCGGCCCGGAATTTATGCATATCACCGATTCGGCCCGCAAACACTGGATTCAGAACAGACTGGAGCAGGTGCGTTCGACGCCATCCTATGATACCAAAATGCGCAAACATATTTTCGGCCGCATCCTGCATGCCGAAGAGTTCGAGCGTTTTTTGCATACCCGCTATGTCGGCCAGAAGCGGTTTTCGCTGGAGGGCGGCGAAAGTCTGATTCCGATGCTGGATATGCTTATTCAGCGGGCCGGCGGGCACGGCACGCGGGAGATTATTCTCGGCATGGCGCATCGTGGACGGTTGAATGTGCTGGCCAATATTATGGGTAAATCGCTGTCGGAAATTTTCTCCGAATTTGAGGGGGCGCAACTCGAAGAGGCGGCCCATGGTCAGGGCGATGTCAAATATCATCTGGGATTTTCAACCGATGTGCGTACGCCGGGCGGCGTGGTGCATCTGTCGCTGGGCTTTAACCCTTCGCATCTGGAGATTATTACGCCGGTGGCGATGGGCAGCGTGCGGGCGCGCCAGTGCCGGCGTCAGGATAAGGCTCGTGTGGAAGTGATGAATGTGCTGGTGCATGGCGACGCCGCCTTTGCCGGACAGGGCGTGGTGGCCGAATCGATGGAGCTTTCCAAGCTGCGCGGTTTTCGCATTGGCGGCACAGTTCATATTGTCGTCAACAATCAGATCGGTTTCACGGTCAATCCGCATGATGCGCGCTCCACCACCTACTGCACCGATATCGCCAAGGTGGTGCATGCGCCGATTTTGCATGTCAACGGCGATGATCCCGAAGCCTGCTGCCTGGCCACCGAGATTGCGGTGGAATATCGCAACACCTTTCATGAAGATATCGTCATCGATCTGATCTGCTATCGCCGCCATGGCCATAATGAAGCGGACTCGCCGGAAGTGACGCAGCCGGTGATGTACCGCCGCATCGCCGAGCACCCGACGGTGGAGTCGGTCTATCGCGATCGTCTGATTGCAGACGGCGTGCTCAGTCAGTCTGACAGCGAGAGCATGGTCAAAACCTACCGCAACTGTCTGGAGCAGATGCGTCGTTCCGGAGAGCGCTCGCCAAGCCAGGTCAACAGCCTGCAGGGACGCTGGGAAGGCTATCTGCACGATAGCGATGATGAGCCCGACACTGCCGTGCCGGCAGTCATTTTAAGCGAGTTGGCGCACCGGGTGCACCTGTTGCCGCCCGGCTTTGATCTGCATCCGCGTATTGAGAAAATTTATGAAGGCCGCATGCAGATGATGGTCGGCAATCAGCCGGTGGACTGGGGTTGCGCCGAAACCATGGCCTATGCCACGCTGGTGAACGCCGGCGGCTGGGTGCGTCTCTCCGGCGAAGATTCCGGACGCGGCACCTTTTTCCATCGCCATGCCGTGGTTTACGATCAGAAAACCGGCAAATCGATGATGCCGCTCAGGCAGGTAGAAAACGGCGATCTGTCCCACTTTATTGTCATCGACAGCATGCTCTCGGAGATGGCAGTGCTCGGCTACGAGTATGGCTATTCGGTGGCCGAGCCGCGTGCGCTGGTGATCTGGGAGGCGCAATACGGCGATTTTGCCAATATGGCGCAGGTGGTGATCGATCAGTTCATTGCCGCCGGCGAAACCAAATGGAATCGCATGTCCGGGCTGGTGCTGTGGCTGCCGCACGGCTATGAAGGGCAGGGGGCGGAGCATTCATCGGCCCGGCTGGAGCGCTATCTGCAACTCTGCGCGGAAAAGAACATGCAGGTGGTCTATCCGACGACGCCGGCGCAGTTGTTCCATCTGCTGCGCCGACAACAGATGAGCCGGGTACGCAAGCCGCTGATCATGATGGGGCCGAAAAGCATGCTCCGAAACAAGTTGTCATTCTCGCGTCTGGATGATTTTACCGCCGGCCGGTTTCAGCCGGTGTTGCCGGAAAGTGATGCTGAAATCGATCCGTCGCAGGTGCGGCGGCTGATTCTGTGCAGCGGCAAGGTCTATTACGATCTGTTGGCGGAACGCCGCAACCGGGGGATCGCCGATATCGCCATCCTTCGTATCGAACGGCTATATCCGTTTCCGTATGCGGAAGTGCGTGAGCATATGGCTGCCTATGCGGCAGTAGAAGAGGTTGCATGGGTACAGGAAGAGCCCAAGAATCAGGGCGCGTGGATTCCGCTGAACAGTCCGATTCGGCGGGTGCTGCTGGCGCATCAGAAGATTTTTGCGGTGACGCGACCATCCGCAGCCGCGCCGGCAGTGGGCTCAGCCAAGCGCCACAAAGAGGAACAGGCGGCGCTGGTCGATGCGGCATTATCGGACAAGCCACTGGAGAGGGAGCAGTCACATGGCGGAAATTGAAATCAGGGTGCCCAGTCTGGGCGAATCGGAAACCGAAGCGACGCTGGTGGCGTGGCTGAAAAACGAGGGGGATTTTGTCGCCGTTGATGATGTGCTGGCGGAAATCGAGAGCGATAAAATTACCATGGAGATCACGGCGCTGGATGCCGGCGTGCTGAAAAGTATATTGAAGCAGGCCGATGCCACGGTTGAGCCGGGCGAAGTGATCGGCTTGATTGACGACAGCGTGCAACCGGAGGTTGAAACGGCTGCGCCGGCTGCGCAGCAGGAAGCGGCGTCCAACGAACCTGCCGTGGAGGCTGAAGCGACTCCGGACAGGGATAGAGCCGTAGAAGCTCCTTCAGAAGCACCCGCTGGCGAACCTGAAGCAGTTGCCGAGCTTCCTGCCCGCCCGGCGCCGCAGGTTACGGCTGAACGCAAAGAGGAACGGGTTCCAATGAGTCGGCTACGCCGCCGCATCGCCGAGCGGTTGAAAAGCGCCCAGAACACAGCTGCGATGCTGACCACCTTCAATGAGGTGGATCTGCAGGCGGTGATGGATCTGCGCAAGCGTTTCGGCGGCGCATTTCAGGAGAAGCACGGCGTGAAGCTGGGCTTGATGTCGTTTTTCGTGCGTGCGGTCTGTCAGGCTGCCTCCCGTTATCCGGTCCTGAACGCCTATATCGACGGCGATGATATTGTTTATCACAATTATGTGGATGTCGGTATTGCGGTGAGTTCCGACAAGGGGCTGGTGGTGCCGGTGCTGCGCAATGCGCAGTTGCTGGATCTGGCCGGTATAGAACTGGGCATTGCCACGCTGGCGGATCAGGCGCGTCATGGCGGTTTGACGCCGGACGACCTGAAGGGCGGCACATTCTCGATCACCAATGGCGGCGTGTTCGGTTCGATGCTATCGACGCCGATTCTCAATCCGCCGCAGAGCGGCATTCTCGGCATGCACAATATTCAGAAACGCCCGGTTGTGATCGACGATACGATAGTGATTCGGCCGATGATGTATCTGGCGCTCTCCTATGATCATCGTCTGATTGACGGCGCCGACGCGGTACGTTTTCTGGTGGCGGTGAAAGAGGCGCTGGAGTTCCCGGCAAGCCTGACGCTGGATTTGTAAAGGTTCGCGATATTCGCCATTGCTGGCTATGTTCGCCGTAATCTGTAGCCTGTGAACAATGAGTGAACTTCACACGCCGAAACAGTTTCGCGTGGTGCTGATAAAACCATCGCACTATGACGACGACGGTTATGTGATCCAGTGGCATCGCTCGGCGGTGCCATCGAATACGCTGGCGGCCATGTATGGGCTGACGCAGGATCTGATTGCGCGCCGGGCGCTCGGCGACGATGTTGAGATTATTGTCGATGCCTATGACGAAACCAATTGTCGGATTCCGCTAAAAAAAATCATTCGTCAGATTCAAACAGCCGGTTGCGGTCTGGTCGGTTTCGCCGGCGTGCAGTCCAACCAGTTTCCTCGCACCATGGACATGGCCAGGGTGTTCCGGGCGGCAGGTGTTCAGGTCTGTATTGGCGGCTTTCATGTCAGCGGTTGTCTGTCGATGTTGCCTGAACTGCCCGATGATATTCGCGAGGCGCAGGATTTGGGCATCTCCCTGTTTGCCGGCGAGGCGGAGGGGCGGCTTGAAGAGGTGTATAGGGATGCTTATGCCGGCGCTATGAAGCCGCTATACAATTATCTTAGCGATCTGCCCGGCGTTGAAAACCAGCCGACGCCGTTTTTGCCAGCCGATATGCTGAAACGCTCCATGGGAACCCTGACCAGTTTTGACGCCGGTCGCGGGTGCCCGTTCGTCTGCAGCTTCTGCACCATCATCAATGTGCAGGGGCGCAAATCGCGTCGCCGTTCAGCCGATGATGTGGAGAAAATCGTGCGTAGCAATGCTGCGCAGGGGGTGACGCGGTTTTTCATTACCGACGACAATTTCGCGAGAAATCGCGACTGGGAAGCGATATTTGATCGTCTGATTCAGATGCAGGAGCGTGACGGTATCTCGGTGCGTATGACCATCCAGGTGGACACCATGAGTCACAAGATTCCACGCTTTATCGAGAAGGCGGGCAAGGCCGGGGTGCGGCGCGCTTTTATCGGGCTGGAAAATATCAACCCGGACAATCTCAAGGCGGCCGGCAAGAAACAGAACAAGATCAGCGAATATCGTAAGCTGATGCAGGCGTGGCGCAGCGTCGGCGTGATGACCTGCGCCGGTTATATTCTGGGGTTTCCCGACGATACGCCGAAGCGTATTCTCAACGACATTGAAGTCATCAAGCGCGAATTGCCGGTGGACCTGCTGGAGTTCTTTTTCCTGACGCCGCTGCCCGGCTCCGCCGATCATCAGGATTTGCATCGCCAGAACGTCTGGATGGATCCGGATATGAATAAATACGATCTGAATCATGTCACCACTGGCCATCCGATCATGAGCAGGGAACAGTGGGAAGATGTCTATCAGCAGGCCTGGGATACTTATTACACGCCGGAGCATATTGAGACGGTGCTCAAACGGGCGCGCGCTTCGGGCATGAGCGTCGGCAAGATGATGTTTCTGATGCTGTGGTTTTATGGCTGCCATAAGTTCGAAGGGCTGCATCCACTGGAAGGCGGCTATTTCCGGCACAAGTATCGCCGTGATCGCAGGCCGGGATTGCCGGTTGAGAATGTATTGCTGTTTTATCCGCGACGTGTGTGGGAAGTGGTGCGCGTGCATGTCGGTATTGCCGCTATGCTATTAAAATTCGCCGGTGTGCGCCGCCGCATTAAAGCCGACCCCGAGGCGTTTGATTATACCGATGCTGCACTAATGCCGGTGACCGAGGGTGAGCAGGACGAATTGGAACTGCTGGTCGGCAAGTAATCAAAAAGACAACCATTTTGCCATGAAACGACTACAGCTACTGAGTATGCTACAGGCCGGATTTGTGCTGTGGGTGGTGCTTGGGGCGTTGTGGGGCTGGTGGTTTCCCGGCCAGGCCGCTGCCGGCAAAGCGTGGATCACCGAAGCGCTGATGCTGATCATGCTAGGCATGGGGCTGACGCTGCGCCCGGAGGATGTATCGGCGCTGAAACATGCTGGCGCGCCGGTGCTGCTCGGTGTTTTCCTGCAATATATGATTATGCCGCTTACGGCATGGCTGCCTGTCGATCCTGTCGCCCTGTTTGGCAGCGTGGCGCAGATAGTGTTGTTGCCAGTGGGCCTTGGCGTTCTGATCCGGCGGTTCTGGCGGCCGCCGGAATGGTTGATGGATGGCGTGTTGCCGCTGATCGCGATGCTGGCGATCGCCTGGATTGTCGGCGTGGTGGTTGGCCTGAATGTGGGCGGCATGGCGGCGATGGTTGCACCGCTGGTTGTGGCCGTGGTGTTGCTGAATGTGATCGGTTTGTTGATGGGCGGGGGTATTGCCGCCCTGCTCGGGCAACCGCGTCAGCGCAGCCGCACTGTGGCCATCGAAGTGGGGATGCAGAATTCCGGTCTGGCGGTTGCGCTGGCGATGAGCTGGTTTTCACCGCAAGCGGCGCTGGCAGGGGCGTTGTTCAGCCTGTGGCACAATGTCTCGGGTGCACTGCTGGCCGCTTACTGGCGTCGGTTCGGTAGCGGGTAAGTTGGCGGCGCTGCAGGGTTGAGCCTGCAGCGCCGGCCGGAACAGAATGGAGTGCTTACTTCACGGTCACGTGGATTGTTTTGCACCAATCCTTGCCGTAGGAGATGTGGCGTCCATCGGCGAACTGCAGACTCAGGCTGTGGACGCCGGGTTTCAGCGCGATGTAGGTTTCCTCCTGGCCTTTGCCGAAGTGGATATGGGTGGCGTCTTTGGCCACCGCTTCGCCCTGCTTGACGCAAGCGCCATCAATGATGATATGAAAATGCCCCGTGCCTTCTACCGGCGCGCCGGCTTTGTGGACTTTCATGCCTTCAACTTCCATTTTTACCTTGAAATTTTTGCCGACAGTGGCGCCATCTTCGGGTGTTTCAAATGACACGCCGTGTTCGTGGCCTTCATGGGCGTATGCTGCACCAGCCATGGCGAGCGAACCGACCAGAATGGCCGCCTGAAAATATTTCATGTTGTTACCTCTCATTTTGAGCATTGAATATTCCATGTTGTCTATGGAATTGAACTGCCAACACTAGGAAGGCATGGTCAAAAGATAAACCGGAGAAGAAATGTAGATTAGAAAGGGTAGTTAAGAGGGGGTAGATGAGATGGGCGCTGGCGCGGTTGGAGGCAGGGGCGAGAATCGAACTCGCGAAAAAAGGATTTGCAATCCTCCGCCGTACCACTGAGCCACCCTGCCGTTTACAACCGATTGTATCATACTGACGTGAAAATAAAAGGGGCCGCCAGGACCCCTTTTATATCTGGAGCGGGTAACCGGGCTCGAACCGGTGACCTCGACCTTGGCAAGGTCGCGCTCTACCAACTGAGCTATACCCGCGGAACGGGGCGAATAATGCCGAGTGAATGTGGGCTGTCAAGCATCATTCGTGTTCTGATTTATGGTATGACAATTCCGGCGAATCTGTCACAATGTGCATTGTCAAATGCACATACGCCATGGGGGGATGCCTTGAACGACGATCAGCAGCGAAAAATCTATATTCTTGATACCAACGTCATTATCCACGACCCAAGCTCACTGCAGCGTTTTGATGAACACGATGTGATTCTGCCCATCGTGGTGCTGGAGGAGATGGACAAGGTCAAAAAAGGTTTTGATGAGTTGGCGCGCAATGTGCGCGAGGCGTCGCGTCAGCTCGATGAGTTGAGCATGGAGTGCGAAGATCTGTCGAAAGGCTGCCCGTTGCCCGGCGGCGGCAGGCTATTTTTTGAACTGAACCACCGCTCGCTGGAAATTCTGCCCGATGCGCTGGCCAATGGCAGCGGCGATAATCGCATTATCGCAGTATCGATGGCGGTGCAGCAGGAGCATCCCGATCGTCATGTCATTCTGGTTTCCAAAGATATCAATCTGCGCGTCAAGGCGCGGGCGCTGGGCTTGAAAACGGAGGATTACCGTTCCGACCGCGTCGTTAGCGATCTGTCGGTGCTGCCCAGCGGCAAGGTGCGGCTGGATCACGCCGTCTGGGAGGCGATGGCCAACGAGATGGCGGTGCTGGAACATGATCACGGCAACCATTTTGTGGTGACGTGGCCCGAGGATATGGCGTTGCCGTTTATGAACTCATTTGTGATTTTGCCGGGTGATCGTGAAGTGGCTATGCGCTGCGGTGATATCGATACGGAAAATCGCACCGTACACCTGCAGGATACCACCTCCTACAGGAATGAGCGCCATGCCGTGTGGGGTATTCAGGCGCGTAACCTGGAACAGAATATGGCGATGAATCTGCTGATGGACGCCGATCTGGATCTGGTGGCGATGATGGGGTTGGCCGGTTCCGGCAAGACGCTTCTGGCGCTGGCGGCAGGGCTGCACCAGACGCTCGACATGGGCCTGTATGAAAAAATTCTGGTGACCCGGGCGACCGTGCCGATGGGGCAGGATATCGGTTTTCTGCCCGGCACCGAGCGCGAAAAGCTGGAGCCGTGGATGGGCGCGATCACCGATAATCTGTCGCTGTTGCTGGGCGATGAAGCGCAGAATATCTCCGATATTCTGGGCCAGCATCGCATCGAGATTGCGGCGCTCTCCTATGCACGCGGCCGCACTTTCACCAAAACCTGGCTAATCGTGGATGAGGCCCAGAATCTGACGCCGCACCAGATGAAAACACTGGTCACGCGCATGGGCGAGGACTCCAAGCTGATTATTCTCGGCAACAACGCCCAGATCGACACGCCGTATCTGACCGCCCACACCAATGGGCTGACGCAGGCGGTTTCGGCTTTTGCCGGCTGGGAGCATGGCGGTCATATCGCCCTGAAAGCCAGTGAGCGCTCCCGGCTTGCCGCCAAAGCGGTTGAGGTGTTGTGACGGGATTTCATGCAGTCAGATGAGAAAAACGTAGCCGTGAGTCGCCCAAGGGGCTGGCGCCGCTTGCTGTTTGTTGCGGTGGCGGTCTGTGCGGCGGCGGGAATCGTGCTGTCGCTGCTGCCCTACGCGATCGAACGCGGCGCAGTGGCATGGCTGCAGCAACACGGCGTTGAAGATGCCCGTATCGACAACATCGATCTGAACCTGTTCAGCGGCGAGGCGACGCTGGAGGGGTTGAAATCCGGCGACGGGCTGAGGATCGATCATTTCAGTCTCGATTTTGACTGGTTGCCGCTGTGGCGTCATATCGTGCATGTCCGCACCCTGACGCTCAATGCGTCCAGTCTGCATCTGCTGCAGCAGCAGGGCATCTGGCAGGTGGCTGGCATCACGGCCACAGGGCCATCCGACAAGAGCCCTGTAGAGGATCAACAGGGTGCGCTGTGGCGACTGGTGGTGGATGATCTGCTGCTGAAAGATGTGAAGTTGCAGGTGAAAACCGACGCGTTCCGCTCATCTGTGTTGCTGAAATCCTTGCGTGTATCGCTCTCTCCCCTTCTGCAACAAGTGCAACAGCAGCAACAGCGGCTGTCTAACAGTATCGAGATCGGTGAAACGTCATTTTCCGGTTTTGGTTACAGTGCAGAGGTGAGCGGCGGAAAAATCTCCGGCGAGGTGATGCTGTCGCTGTTATCGGACGATATTCCGGCTTCTGTCAGGAGCGATAAGCTGGCGGTCGCTTTGCAGGGCGTGAAAATTCGCAGCGCGCATGACAAACGACGGATCAGTGCAGCGGCATTAACATTCGATGGCATTGCAGTCGGTGGAAAGGGCCATCTTCATATTGCATCGGTGGGGCTGGATCATATCCGCATTATACATGCGCTGAACGGACAAGGTGATGTGAAGCTCGACCGTGCAGCCATCAGCGGCGTGGATGTCCGGCCCGGTGATCAACGCAAAGGAGCGTTTAGCGTGGCCAGTCTGGCGTTGAAAGGGGTTCTCGCCAGAGGCGTGGATGGTCGCCGCCAGTCACTGCGATTGGCGACCATGAAGCTGACCGGGCTGAAGGCCGGCATTGACGGCAGGGTGAGTGTGGCGAAAGCGACGTTGCAACAGTTGAAGGCGACAGATGCGAACGCCCCCCGGCGCACTTTACAACTGGCTTCCGGCAAACTCTCCGGACTGTCGTTGCAGAGCGGTAAACAGCTGCTACTGAAATCCATGAGTCTTAGCAAAGGCGATTTATATGTTCAGGAAAGACCGACGGCATCATCGCCCGGTCGATTGCTGGGCGCATTTGATCAGGCTGAGCTGAAGCAGTTCATGATCGGCGGCGCCGGTTCGGGTGGCTTTGAATCGTTTCAACTGGCAGGAGTCCAGCTGCCCGAAGCCGGCGATAAATCGCTGGGCTCGGTTGGACGCATCCGGGCCAGTCAAGCCCGATTGGCTAAAGACGGGACGTACCATGTCAAACAGTTGCAGCTGGACCGGGTGCAGGCGCAGATGATCAAACGGAAAAACGGCTGGCTGATGCCGCCGGAGATGCGCGCGAACGATACTGTGCTGAAGAAACCGGTGAAAAAACCGGTGCAAAAAACGACGGCAAAAGCGGGCGCTTCAGGGGATCAGGAAACAAGTTCGCAGGCCAGCAACCGCAGTTCCGCCAAAAAGGTGACGAAAGGGAGGGTGGTGATTGATGAGGTGGTGATTGGCGCTGGCAGTCGCATGGCGCTGCGTGATGAATCGGTGATGCCGACGCTGACGACAACGTTGCAGCTTGAACAATTTCGTTTTGCGCCGCTGGACAGCGCAGGCAGGCAAGATGGCAAGCTGGAGCTGAAGGCGAAGATGGACCAATCCGGATCGTTGCGAGCGAGTGGCACATTGACCCCTGCAGCGGGGGATCGGTTGCGCGCTGATCTGCATGTTTCACTGCACAACATCGGTCTGCCGCGACTCTCCGGCTATGTCGAAAATGACCTGGGCCGATCGATCAAAACAGGGCAACTGAATGTGGACAGCGATATCAGCATTGGGCGCAACAAGCTACAATCAAAAAACAAGCTGTTGATCCGCAAATTGCAACTCGATGCGCCAACGCATCCGGAAAATGTCAACCAACACCCCGATCTGGCCGGTGGCATGTCGATTGATATGGCGCTGGGCATGTTGCAGGATGATCGGGGCGACATTGCCCTGGATGTACCGGTCAACGGCCCGCTGGATGATCCGGATATCAATCTGGATCACATCATTAACAAGGCGCTGCTGGTCTCGCTAAAAACCGGCGCCATGACCTATGCGGCGCTGGCGCTGCAGCCGTATGGCAGCATCATTCTGCTCGCCGATGTGGCTGGCGGGTTGATCAAAAATGCAGCCAAACCGACATTGACGCCGATCCGCTTTAATGAACGTCAAAAGACACTCTCCGCAGCGATGCAAGCCTATATTGGCAAAATCGCAGCGCTGATGCAGAAGAAGGATTTTCGTCTGCAGGTGTGCGGCGTCGCCACCCGCATCGAGGGGGAAGTGGTGATGCAGCCGGCCGTTGCCAGTTCCGGGCAGCAGGTCGCGACCCATGCGTCGGTCGCACTACCGGCGCTCAACGATGCGCAACTGCTGGCGCTGGCGCAGGCCCGTTCCGATCTGGTGGTGGCCGCACTGCATGAGCGGGGCATCGCTGCCAATCGCCTGTTCAATTGCAGCCCCGCGATTGATAAAGCAAAGGTTAAAGCCGAACCACGCGTGGAGTTGCTGCTGGATTGAGCAGTTGTTTTCTGGTGGAATGTAGTTTGTCTTGAAGCAGAATCGATGCAAATCACTGCCACTCCAAAGAAGTAACGGCTATGGGTATGTTTTTCGAGGTTTGCCGGGTGGTGTATCATGGGTGAAGAATCTAAAAAAGAGAAAACAGGATATGCTCAGGCCATGCAGCAGTTTCTTTCAGCAGAGCCTCAGGCCTTGAAAGGCTCATCTGATTATCCTTCACGTGATCAGTTGCATGAGCGGTAACTGTTTCGTTGATACAAATATCCTTGTCTATTCGCGGGATAGTACGGAGCCCGAATAACAGCGCATGGCCAAGCAGTGGCTGACACAGCTTTGGCAGCAGGAAGCAGGTCGAATCAGCCCCAGGTGATGAATGAATATTATGTGACGGTGACGCAGAAACTAAAGCCCGGCCTTCCAAAAGATCAGGCGCGTGCCGATTTACGCGCACTCGCCGTTTGGCAACCGCTGGATATTTCAACCCATCTGATTGAATCCGCCTGGAATGTTCAGGATCAGTATGCATATTCATGGTGGGATAGTCTGGTGATTGCTTCGGCGCTATTCCTTGATTGCCAATATTT
>Ga0256829_1000349_pt1 | contig 49695 bp, 47 predicted proteins | sample 131447metaG_FD_185979 | JGI IMG/M metagenome (GOLD analysis project Ga0256829, IMG submission 185979) | Hydrothermal vent microbial communities from Lau Basin, Pacific Ocean - 131-447 | ecosystem: Environmental > Aquatic > Marine > Hydrothermal vents | place: Pacific Ocean: Lau Basin | collected... | reverse complement strand
CGAGGTGTTCTATAACCGTCAGCGGCGTCATTCCCATGTTGGGCAGATGGCTCCGCTGGCATTCGAGGCGGCCAACCTGGCTGCCGGCTAATGGTCCGTTAAACCGGGGAAACTTCAATCTGTCCCCGTTGGTAGGTGAGGGTGCCGGTGGTGGGGGCGTAGGTGGTCTTGAATTGGAATCAATTGGTACACTGTCTCCGAAATCCCCCGGGAATCGAAACGGTCGAAAGACGCGCATGCACACCGGCTCATGATGCCTCCCGCATTCTGATTCTTCTTATATCCCCCGCGCAGCCGGGCTTCCTGTGGCTTGCGGTCGTTTCTGCTTATGCTTCCGGCGCGGTGCGTTGCCGGTCTTGGTGCCGACGCGCGCTGGCTCGTGGTCATTTTGGAGGTCCCCGATGGAGGGCTGTCAAGCGAGGCGGCTGCGTTGTAGTGCACGTGGCTACGCCTTGGGCATCAGTACCTGAGTCCGTAGAGCGCGGTGGATGGTATAGGGGCTCTTGGCCCGGGTTCCAAGCGGGCGGCCGGGCAGTGCGCAGACGTAGCGGGCGGGGCGCTGCGCGCGGTCGGGGGCGTCCCCGCGCCGCTCAGACCGCCGCGCGGGTGGCGCGCTTGCGCTCGTGTTCGAGGAGGAGTTTCTTGCGCAGGCGGATGGCGCGGGGGGTGACTTCGACGAGTTCGTCGTCGTCGATGAATTCAAGGGCCTGTTCGAGGCTCATGCGCAGGGGCGGGGTGAGGAGGATGTTCTCGTCGGAGCCGGCGGCGCGGATGTTGGTGAGCTGCTTGGCCTTGAGGGGATTGACGACGAGGTCGTTGTCGCGCGAGTGGATGCCGACGATCATGCCCTCGTAGACCTCGTCGCCGGGGGCGACGAACAGCCGGCCCCGCTCCTGCAGGTTGAACAGGGCGTAGCCGAGGGCCTTGCCCATGCCGTTGGCGATGAGCACGCCGTTCTTGCGCTGGCCGAAGACGCCCGGCTTGAGCGGGCCGTAGCGGTCGAAGACGTGGTAGATCAGGCCCGTGCCGGAGGTGGCGGTGAGAAACTCGGTGCGAAAACCGATCAGCCCGCGTGAGGGGATGACGTAGTCGAGGCGCACGCGCCCGCGACCGTCGGGCGCCATGTCCCGGAGTTCGCCGCCGCGCTCGCCGAGCTTCTCCATGACCGCGCCCTGGTAGTCGTCCTCGACGTCGACGGTGAGCTGCTCGTAGGGTTCCTGCACGACGCCGTCGGTTTCGTGCAGGATCACCTCGGGGCGGGAGACGCCGAGTTCGTAGCCCTCGCGGCGCATGTTCTCGATGAGGATCGACAGGTGCAGCTCGCCGCGCCCGGAGACCTTGAATTTGTCCGGGTCGCCGGTGTCTTCGACGCGCAGCGCGACGTTGTGTTGCAGCTCGCGCTCGAGACGCTCGCGGATCTGGCGCGAGGTGACGAACTTGCCGTCGCGCCCGGCGAAGGGGGAGTTGTTGACCTGGAAGGTCATGCTGACGGTGGGTTCGTCGACCGTCAACGGAGGCAGGGCCTCGACCGCGGCCGGTGCGCACAAGGTGTCGGAGATGCGCAGGCCCTCGATACCGGTGAAGGCGATGATGTCGCCGGCGCGCGCCTCGGGCACTTCGACGCGCTCGAGCCCCATGAAGCCGAGGACCTGGAGGACGCGCCCGCTACGCTTCGCTCCGTGACGGTCGATGAGGGTGACCGGCGTGTTGGTGGTGACGCGCCCGCGGGTGATGCGCCCGATGCCGATGACGCCCACGTAGCTGCTGTAGTCGAGCGAGCTGACCTGCATCTGGAACGGACCGTCCGGATCCACGTCGGGCGCGTTCACCTTGGCGACGATGGTCTCGAACAAGGGCGTCATGTCGCCCGCACGCACGTCGGCGTCGAGGCCCGCGTAGCCCTGCAGCGCCGAGGCGTAGACCACCGGGAAGTCGAGCTGCTCGTCGGTGGCGCCGAGGCGGTCGAAGAGGTCGAAGGTCTGGTCGAGGACCCAGTGCGGGCGGCTGCCGGGGCGGTCGATCTTGTTGATCACGACGATCGGGCGCAGGCCGCGGGCGAGGGCCTTCTGCGTGACGAAGCGGGTCTGAGGCATGGGGCCGTCGACCGCGTCGACCAGGAGCAGCACCGAGTCGACCATCGACAGCACGCGCTCGACCTCGCCGCCGAAGTCGGCGTGCCCGGGGGTGTCGACGATGTTGATGCGGTAGTCCTTCCAGCGGATCGCCGTGTTCTTAGCGAGGATGGTGATGCCGCGCTCGCGCTCGAGGTCGTTGGAGTCCATGACGCGCTCGGGCACGACCGCGCGCGGGTCCAGGGTCCCCGACTGCTGGAGCAGGCGGTCGACGAGCGTGGTCTTGCCGTGGTCGACGTGGGCGATGATGGCGATGTTGCGCAGGTTTTCGAGCACGGTGGCCGTCCGCGATGTCCGCAAAGCCGGCCATTATAGGGATATTTCGTTACGCGCGCACCGGCCACGCGTTCCGCAAAGGGGACTGCCAAAGGGGACTGCCAAAGGGGACAGATTTATTTGAGCAGATGCTCAAATAAATCTGTCCCCTTTGGCTCCCTTATGGGTTAAATGCCATGTATTTTAAATAGTTTTCGGGCCGGCCTCGGGTTCGGGCGGGGCGGGGGGCGCGGCGGATCCGTGGGGGGCACGGCGGATGATGCGCTGGAAGAAGAGGTTGTTTGGGATCATCAGGGTGCTGCCGTCGGCCTCCTCGACGGTCGTGAACATGAGGCTGCGGTCGACGGCGCGGCCCTTGATCCCGTCGGGCAGCAGTTCGATGTGCTGGCCGATGGTGTAGGGGCGCCAGATCCAGATGAACAGGGTGGCGGTGATGTTGCTCACCATGGTCCACACGGCGAGCAGGCCCACGCCCACGACGGCGAGGACGCTGGCCAGGGTGGTCCAGAGCCCGTCGACGTCGATCCCCCAGAAGCGCAGGAGGATCAGCAGCAGCACGGTCCACAGGGTGATGCCGGTAATCTTGCGCACGGTCCGCGTCGTGTCTTCGGAGACGTGGACGTGGCGGTGGGTGCGGCGCAGGGCGCGCTCCAGGCTGCGCAGGATGAGCGAGATCAGCGCGGCGCCGGCCACGAGCAGGAGCAGGCTGGGCACGAGGGCGGCCAGTGGCCGGGGGATGTGGGCGAGCCAGGGGGCGAGGTGCTCCATGGGCCCACGATACAATGCCCGCCGGGCCGCGGCCAAGCCCCGGTCCGGCGGGTGTGGATTACGGATGCGCGGCGGCGCGGCCGAGCAGATCCTTGACCGCCGCGGCGACATCATGCGCCGGGGCGAAGCGCTCGATGTGCACGCCGACGCGCGCGAGGCGGTAGGCCTGGGTGAGCAGGCGCCTCTCGGCCGGATGCCCGGTCAGGTCGCGCAGTGCGCCGTGTCCGCGCCCTTTGCAGGGGTCGCCGGCGGCCGCATCGAACCCGCGCCCGCGCGGGCCGGCCAGACAATTGATGACGTGGTGCAGATGCAGGTGCACGTCCCGGAGTCTGCCCGCAGCCGCGGCGAAGCCGGCGTGCTCGGCGGCGATGCGGACCTCGGCCCGCGCGCCCGCCACTGCCGCGGCGGGGACCAGGGCGAGGCCCGCGGCGGCGAGCAGGGACAGGAAAGCCGTGGATCGGGGCGTCTGATTCGACATCGGGGTATCCTCCTCTGGGTTCCCTCTGGGCCCGGCCGCTCGTGCGCTGTCGCGAGCCGCCGGCGCGTGGGGTCGTTCGCCGGGTGCACGGTTTGACCCGGGCGGCACGGCGGGGTTCGCGGCGCGGAACTTCGCCGGGGAAATCCGGTCTTTATGACGGGGAAATCAAACGGTTCCGGGCCCGGGCGGCGGCGTGCGCCGGGTTTGCGCGCCGTGGCGGGGCCAGTTCATGCGGCAATTCGATCGCGCCTTCTTCCGGGACGTCTGGCGGCTGAGCCGTCCGTACTGGCGTTCGGACGAACGCCGCTCGGCCTGGGGCCTGCTGGTGGTGATCGTGGCGCTCACCCTGGGGATGGTCTACCTCAACGTCGTCTTCAACGCGTGGTACAAGGAGTTCTACAACGCGCTGCAGAAGCTCGACAAGGCGGCCTTCCTGCACGCCATCTTCCGCTTCACCTGGCTGGCGGCGCTCTACATCATCGCCGCGGTCTATCAACTCTATCTCAACCAGATGCTCCAGATCCGCTGGCGGCGCTGGCTTACGAACCATTACCTCACCGAGTGGTTGCGCGACCGCACCTACTATCACATGCAGGTGTTCAGCGCCGGGACCGACAACCCCGACCAGCGCATCAGCGAAGACCTGTCGATGTTCGTCCAGCAGACCCTGACCCTGTCCCTCGGCCTGCTCAGCTCGGTCGTCACGCTGGGTTCGTTCATCGGCATCCTGTGGACGATCTCCGGCCCGCTGCACTTCCACTTCGCCGGCCATGCGGTGGTGATCCCCGGCTACATGGTGTGGGCGGCGCTGATCTACGCGGTGGCCGGCACCTGGCTCACCAATCGCATCGGCAGCCCGCTGGTCCGGCTCAACTTCGACCAGCAGCGCTACGAGGCGGATTTCCGCTTCAGCCTTGTGCGCCTGCGCGAGAACAGCGAGAGCGTGGCGCTCTACGGCGGCGAGCGGCACGAACACGAACACTTCATGGGGCGGTTCGGCCACGTCTTCTCCAATTTCTGGCGCATCATGATCCAGCAGAAGCGCCTGACCTGGTTCACCTCGGGCTACGGGCAGCTCGCGGTGATCTTTCCGATTCTCGTCGCCTCGCCGCGGTTCTTCGCCAAACAGATCGAACTCGGCGGGCTGATGCAGATCGCCTCCGCCTTCGGGCAGGTGCAGGGTGCGTTGTCGTACATCGTCAACAGTTATGCCGATCTGGCGAACTGGCATGCGGTCGTGGACCGGTTGCGCACCTTCGAACGCAACATGGAGGGGATCCGCGCGTTGCGCAAACGGCACGCGGAGATCCGCGTCGAGCCGGGCGAGCCGCTGCGGGTGCACGGGCTCACCCTGCGCCTGCCCGACGAGCGCCCGCTGCTCGACGGGCTCTCGCTCGAGGTCGCGCCCGGCGAGTCGCTGCTGATCATGGGTCCCTCGGGTGCCGGCAAGAGCACGCTCATCCGCGCCATCGCGGGACTGTGGCCCTTCGGCTCGGGTAGGGTGGAGCTGCCGCCGCGGGAGCGTTCGCTGTTCCTGCCGCAACGGCCCTACCTTCCGATCGGCACCCTGCGTGAGGCGCTGCTCTATCCGTACGGGGATCCGCGGACCCCCGACGTGCGCCTGCACGAGGTGTTGGGCGCGTGCGGTCTGCAGTCACTCGCCGGGTTGCTCGACGAGCGTCGTCACTGGGCTCAGGTGCTCTCGCTCGGTGAGCAGCAGCGGCTCGCCTTCGCGCGCGTGTTCCTCCAGCGCCCGCGCTGGATCTTCATGGACGAGGCGACCTCGGCGCTCGACGAGGACGCCGAGCGCGACCTCTACCGGCGCCTGCGCGAGGAGCTTCCCGACAGCGCGATCGTCAGCGTGGGGCATCGCTCCACGCTGTTGGCGTATCATCAGCGGCGTCTGCTGCTCTCCCCGGAGGGCGATTGGAAACACGCCGAGATCGGGGATCGGGCCGCGGCCGCCTCGCCGGCCTGAGCGCGCGTCGGCACGCCCGGTGCGGGCGCCGGGGTTCAGAATCGGGGGGCGGTGCCGACTACAGAGGGATCGGTCGCCCGCCAGCGGCGGGTCGCAGGGGGAAGCGATGAGCGGTACGAACACACCCGAGGACGAGACTCCGACCTGGGACGTGGCGCTGGAATCGGTCGCCGCGCAGGAGTGCCGGCGGCTCAGGCGCGCGCTTTCGGTGGCCGACTTCCATCGTCTCGCCGAAGACCTCGACTTCCGCACCCATGACTTTCTCGCCACGGTCTGTGAACTCGTGGCGCGCGGCGTCTGGGTGCATCACCTCGGCGAGGACCCGGACGGGCGTCCGATGTCCGCGGAGGAGGTCGAGCGCCTCTACGTCTACGGGCGCGTCGACGAGGACCTGGCGGAGAAGTTCGCCGTCACCTGGGAACCCCGCGGGGCGCACTGACGGGCGGCGGGCGCACCGCGTCAGCGCGCGGCCCGTGCCATCCGCGCCAGGGTCGCCCGTAGTTCTTCGGGGGTGAATAGCGGCGCCGGGAACGGGATGCGCAAGAGGCGGTGCCCGTGTTCCGCGCCGGCGTCCACGTCGAGGCCCTCTGGATCGTAGCCGAGCAGGCGCGGTTCGGTGCAGGCGATGGCATGGTGGAGGCGGCAGAGCGCGCGCAGGGCGTCGGCGTGCGCGGCGTTCACGTGTTCGACCGCCGCCGCCTCGGCGGCGGCGAGGGTGTCGTCGGGGATCTGTAGCAGGAAGTCCGCGCGCCCGATCCAGTGGATGGCGCCGAAGCCGCCGATGTAGCGCACCCGTTCGACCTCGAGGCGATAGAAGTCGAAATCGCCCAGCCCCAGGTATCCCTCGGCCTCGGGCAGGTGCCGGACGAAGCGGGCGCGGAAGGCCGCGTCGACGCTCGTGCGGGCCGCACGCGCCAGTATCGTGACGCGGCCGACGGCCTGCGCGTCGCCTCCGCCCGAGGGCTCCCGCGCCATGAGGCTCGCGCGCGGATCCGCGAGCAGGTTGCGCGTGTGCTCGGCGAGGCGCGAGAGCAGTACGACCGGCGTGCCGTCGTGGGTCGTGACGTAGGGTGCAAGCGAGCCGAAGGGCCAGCCGTCCATCTCCACCGACAGCGTCGACAGCGCCCCGTAGCGGCGCGAGCGCAGCAGCGTGCGGGCGACGCGGGCGGGGTCGGCGGTGGCCATGGTCCTCCGGGGCACTTCGCGGACATCGGTCGGTCTTATGATACCGGATGGGCGGTGCGCCGCGTCATCGGTCCCCGCCGCCGCGTGCCGGCGCGGATCCGACGCGTGGTTCTTATGTACGGAGGGCGATCCCATGAGTCTGCTGTTCACGCCGATGGAGCTGCGCGGGCTGCGCCTGCGCAACCGCGTCTTCGTCTCGCCGATGTGCCAGTATTCGAGCCGCGACGGGCTTCCGGGCGACTGGCACCTCGTCCACCTGGGCAGCCGTGCCGTGGGCGGGGCCGGGCTGGTCATGGTCGAGGCCAGTGCCGTGACGCCGGAGGGGCGGATCTCGCCGGCGGACTCCGGCATCTGGTCGCAGGATCACGCGCAGGCTTTCCGGCGCATCACGCAGTTCGTGCGCGAGCAGGGTGCGGTGCCCGCGATCCAGCTCGCCCACGCCGGGCGCAAGGCCTCCACCGACGTGCCCTGGCGCGGTGGTGGGCCGCTCGCGGCCGGGGCGGGCGGATGGACGCCCGTTGCGCCCAGCCCGCTCCCGTTCGCATCCGATTACCCCCGGCCCGAAGCGCTGGACGCGGCCGGGATCGAGGCGGTGGTGGAGGCGTTCCGGGCCGCGGCGGGCCACGCACGCGACGCCGGCTTCGAGGTCGTCGAAGTGCATATGGCGCACGGCTATCTGCTGCATTCCTTTCTCTCGCCGCTCTCGAACCGGCGCACCGACGAGTACGGCGGCCCGCTCGAGAACCGCATGCGCCTGCCGCTGCGGGTCGCGCAGGCGGTTCGCGCGGCCTGGCCCGACGAGCTCCCGGTGCTGGTGCGGATCTCGGCCACGGACTGGGTCGAAGGTGGCTGGGACCTGGAGCAGTCGGTGGCGCTCGCCGCGCGGCTGCGCGAACTGGGCATTGATCTCGTTGACTGCTCCAGCGGCGGGCTGGTGCCGGACGCGGAGATCCCCGCCGGTCCGGGTTTTCAGGCGCCGTTCGCGCAGGCGATCCGGGAGCGCGCCGCGGTCCCCACGGCTGCGGTGGGACTCATCACCGAACCGGTCCAGGCCGAGCACATCCTGCGCAGCGGGCAGGCCGATGCGGTGTTCCTCGGCCGCGAGCTGTTGCGCGATCCCTACTGGCCGTTGCGCGCCGCGCACGTCCTCGGTGCCGAGGTGGACTGGCCGGTGCAATACGCGCGCGCCCGCAAGTGAGCCGCCCGCGCCTGATTCGGAGCGTGCATCGCGGTGTATCCCCGGGATCGGGGTCAATCCTGCGGCGGCAGCTCCTCGGCGGTCCCCGCCCGCAGGCGCTGGACGGCGAGGATCGCCAGCCCGGCGAGGATCAGCGCCATGCCGGCGGCCTCGAGCGGGGCCGGGCGCTCGCCGAGGCGCAGCCAGGCCGATACGAGCCCGATGACCGGGACGGCGAGCGTGCCCATGCCGGCGATGCCGGCGGGCAGGCGGTCGAGCGCGTAGAGCCACAGCAGCCACGCCAGCGCCGTGGCGAGCAGGGCGTTGTAGGCGAGCGCGGCGGCGAAGTAGGGCGTCCAGCTCACCGGTTGCGGTTCCCGCCACAGGGCGACGAGGATGAGCGGCAGCGCGCCGAGCAGCATCTGCCAGGCGGTCAGCGAGAGCAGTTCCAGGTCGACGCGGCGGCGCAGGTGTTTGGCCCAGATTGCGGCCAGGGCCCAGGAGACGCCGCCGAGCATGGCGAGGACGATGCTCAGCACATGGGCGTGCATACGCCACGGCTGGAGGATGAGCACCAGCCCCGCCGCGGCGGCGGCGACCGCGGCCCATTGCAGGCCGCGGATGCGTTCGCCGAGCAGCGGCCACGCCAGCACCAGCAGCCACAATGGCATGGTATAGGCGAGCACCGCGGTGCGTCCGGCGCCGCCGCCGACCAGCGCCCAGATCACGAAGCCGAGAAATCCGGTGGTCTGCAGCAGACCGAGTACGAGCATACCCGGCAGGTGCGCCGGGCGCAGGGGTCGGCGCCGCGCGGCGAGCACGGCAAACAGGGCCAGCGCCCCGAGCAGCGCGCGCAGGGCGGCGAACGTGAACGGCCCGGCGTCGTGCAGGGCGCGCTTCATGATGACCCAGTTGTATCCCCAGATCAGGGCCAGGGCGGCGAGCGCAAGGAGCGCGCCGGCGGCGGGTCTGCGGGTCATGGCGATCCTCTCGGCGGACGGGCCGGGGCCCCGGGGACAGCGGTGGTCCCCGGGGCGGGCCCATTCTACCGGCCCGGCGGCCTCTAGCCCGCATTTCTCGCCGGGCGGCCGACGGCTACGGCGCAGGGCCCCGGAACGAGGGAGGTATCCGGCACGATAGCGGGGAATCGGGTGCCGACACTGCGTTTGCGCCGTCGGCCTATCACGGTTTAGGCCGGTCTTCGCCTTCGCAGGGGTGCTCTTCAGTCCAGAGTAGCTGTGGCTACCACTTTCCTTCCAGAGCGGCGCCTGCTTCCGCGATCCCGGCGCGATCCCGGTGAGAAACGCGGGCCAGTGGTTTTTGCGGCGGCGTTGCGATATACTGCGCGCCGTGCAGTCGCCGTCGATCGGTCGTATCCGGTAGTACCCGTCGGGTCCCTCCTGTGAACTCCGCTCCGTGCCACTGCACGCAAACCCGATCCGTAATTGTCTGAGGTCTGTCAAAGCATGCGTAACGGAACTGTCAAGTGGTTCAACGAATCCAAGGGCTTCGGCTTCATCTCCCCGGCGGACGGGGGAGAGGATGTCTTCGTTCACTACTCCGCCATTCAGGGGTCGGGTTTCAAGACCCTGACCGAAGGCCAGAGCGTCACCTTCGAGGTCCAGCGTGGACCCAAGGGACTGCAGGCGACCCAGGTCAGCGCTGCCGGTTGAACCCCCCGCGAGGCGTATCGCGGTACGAACCCCGCCGCAAGGCGGGGTTTTTGTTGGATCGCCCGGCGTGGCATGTCGCGGCCTCGAGCGCGCCGCCTCGGCCCGCCGACCGACTATAATCCGCGGCCGGATCCCATTCGCAACGTATGCCGCCGCCTTCGCGGCGTCCTCACCATGACCGATCTCTCCGACGAGGCCGCCCGGCGGCGGACCTTCGCGATCATCTCCCACCCGGACGCAGGGAAGACCACCCTGACGGAAAAGCTGCTGCTCTTCGGCGGGGCGATCCAGCTCGCCGGCGCAGTGAAGGGGCGCAAGGCCGCGCGCCACGCGACTTCCGACTGGATGGAACTCGAGAAGCAGCGCGGCATCTCGGTGACCTCATCGGTCATGCAGTTCCCCTATGGCGGGCGCATCGTCAATCTGCTCGACACCCCGGGGCACGAGGACTTCTCCGAGGACACCTATCGCACGCTCACGGCGGTCGATTCCGCGCTCATGGTGATCGACGCCGCACGCGGCGTCGAGGAGCGCACGATCAAACTGATGGAGGTCTGCCGGCTGCGCGACATGCCGATCATGACCTTCATCAACAAGCTTGACCGCGAAGGCCGCGACGCGGTGGAGCTGATGGACGAGATCGAGACGGTGCTCGGCATCCGCTGCGCGCCGGTGACCTGGCCGATCGGCAGCGGGCGCCGCTTCCGCGGGGTCTACCGGCTGTTCGACGATACCGTTCGCCTGATCGAGGCGCAGCGCGGCGCCGGCCCCGGCCGCCCCGCGGAGGGGCGCCTGGTCCGTGGTCTCGACAACCCGCTCATCGACGAGGCGTTGGGCGCCCAGGCGGCGGAGCTGCGCGAGGAGATCGAACTGGTGCGCGGCGCCAGCCACGAATTCTCCGTTCCGGAATACCGCTCCGGCGCGCTCACGCCGGTGTTCTTCGGCTCGGCCATCAACGCGTTCGGTGTGCGCGAGCTGCTCGACGCCTTCGTCGAACACGCACCGCCGCCGCTGCCGCGTCCCACGCGCACGCGCACGGTCGAGCCCGGTGAAGCGGCGTTCAGCGGCTTCGTCTTCAAGATCCAGGCGAACATGGACCCGCAGCACCGCGACCGGATCGCCTTCCTGCGGATCACCTCCGGCGTGTACGAGAAGGGGATGCGCATGCGCCAGGTGCGCATCGGGCGCGACGTTCAGATCGCGAACGCGATGACGTTCATGGCACGGGAACGCGAGCACGTCGAGCGGGCCTACCCCGGCGACATCATTGGTCTTTACAACCACGGCACGATCCAGATCGGCGATACCTTCACCGCCGGGGAGGATCTGCACTTCGTCGGTATACCGAACTTTGCGCCGGAACTGTTCCGCCGCGTCGTGCTGCGCGACCCGATGCGCATGAAGGCCCTGCAGAAGGGACTCGTGCAGCTCAGCGAGGAAGGTGCGACGCAGGTCTTCCGGCCGCTGTTCGGCAACGACCTGATCCTGGGGGCGGTCGGCGCGCTGCAGTTCGACGTCGTCGCCTACCGGCTGCGGCACGAATACGGAGTCGACTGCACCTATGAGCCGGTCAAAGTGACGATGGCCCGCTGGGTGGAGTGTCCCGACCCCAAGCGGCTGGCGGAGTTCCGCACCAAGGCCGAGGTCAATCTCGCGCTGGACGGGGCCGGGAACCTGACCTACCTGGCCCCCACCCGGGTCAACCTCGAACTGGCGCAGGAGCGCTGGCCGGAGGTTCGCTTCCACGCCACGCGCGAGCATTGAACCCGCGCCGCGACCGCCGCGCCGCTCAGCCCCGGTAGCGGCGCAGGACCAAGCAGGCGTTGGTGCCGCCGAAGCCGAAGCTATTGGACAACACCAGGTCGAGTTCCACGTCGTCGCGGCGCTCGCGCACGATGGGCATTCCCTCTGCGGCGGGATCCAACTCGGAGATGTTGGCGGAGGCCGCGACGAAGCCGGCCTCCATCATCAGCAGGCAGTAGATGGCCTCGTTGACCCCGGCCGCACCCAGTGCGTGGCCGGTCAGCGATTTCGTCGAGCTGATCAGCGGGATCCGCTCGCCGAACACCTCGCGGATGGCCTCCAGCTCACGCAGGTCGCCCACCGGCGTGCTCGTGCCGTGGGCATTGATGTAGTCGGGCACGGCGTCGATCCCGCGCATCGCCTGACGCATGCAGCGTACCGCACCCTCGCCCGAGGGGGCGACCATGTCACTGCCGTCCGAAGTGGCGCCGTAACCCACCACCTCGGCATAGATCTTCGCCCCGCGCGCACGCGCGTGCTCTAGTTCCTCGAGCACGACGATGCCGCCGCCGCCGGAGATGACGAAACCGTCGCGCGCGGCGTCATACGGGCGCGATGCGCTCTGCGGGGTGTCGTTGAACTTGGAGGACAGGGCCCCCATCGCGTCGAATAGCAGCGTCATCGACCAGTGCAGTTCCTCGCCGCCGCCGGCGAAGACGATGTCCTGCTTGCCCAGTTGGATCAGCTCGCAGCCGTTGCCGATGCAATGGGCGCTGGTGGCGCAGGCCGAGCTGATCGAGTAGCTCACGCCCTTGATTCCGAACAGGGTCGAGAGGTTCGCCGAGGTCGTGCTGCCCATGGTGCGCGGGACCATGAACGGCCCGACCCTGCGCGCCCCCTTGGCGCGCAACAGGTCGATCGCCTCGACCGTGTTGGCCGTCGAGGCCCCGCCCGATCCGGTGATGACGCCGGTGAGGGGGTGGGAGATATCGCCGGGCTCCAGCCCTGCGTCCTCGATCGCCTCGCGCATCGCCAGGTAACTGTAGGCGGCCGCGTCGCCCATCATCCGTCGCGCGCGCCGGTCGATGGCCTCGGCGAGGTCCACATGCAGCGGACCGAGGACGCGGCTGCGAAAACCGAGTTCGGCGTACTCCTCGCTGAATCCGATCCCCGAGCGGCCTTCGCGCAGGGCCTCGCGCACCTCTTCGCGGTTACTTCCGATGCTGGAAACCACCCCCAGCCCCGTTACAACGACGCGCCTCACGACCGTACCCCCTAGAAGATGCAGCCCTCAGAAACCTTCCATGCCGGCGAACAGTCCGACCCGGAGACCCGTCGCCGAGTAGATCTCGCGCCCGTCCGCGGTGACGGTACCGTCGGCGATCCCCATATAGAGGCGTCGCATGATCACGCGCTTGACGTCCACGCGGTAGGCGACGCGGCGGCATTCCGGCGTGATCTGCCCGGAGAATTTGACCTCACCGACGCCCAGCGCGCGTCCGCGGCCGGGTCCGCCCATCCAGCCCAGGAAAAAGCCGAGCAGTTGCCATAGGGCATCGAGGCCGAGACATCCGGGCATGACCGGGTCGCCCTGAAAGTGGCAGTCGAAGAACCACAGCTTCGCGTGGACATCCAGCTCCGCGGTGATCAGCCCCTTTCCGTGGGCCCCCTCGTCGGCGGCGATCCGCGTGATGCGGTCGAACATGAGCATCGGCGGCAGCGGCAACTGCGCGTTTCCCGGGCCGAACAGTTCGCCGCGTGCGCACTGCAGCAGTTCCTCATAGCCATAGGCGTCTTTCTGGATCAATCGCGTGCTTCCCGTTGCGTGGCGCGCCGGACGGGCGGGAGCGGCCGGCCCCCGGCGAGGGCGACAGGGTAGCACAAGGCGCGAAGCGGGGGATGCGCGGCGCCGACCGCGCGCCGTCGCGACCGCCGGCGGCGAAGCGCCGCACCGCTGTTGTGCCGGCGGGCGCCGTCGTGCGATGTAAGCCACTGTTTTTGTGTACGGATGGGACGGAGTTCGGACGGCGGGTTTTATTTGCTTGAAAATTGTATAGAATCTCGGAACCTGCGGAACCCGCTTACGCCTCCGGACGGTTGCGCCGGGACGATTCCATTGATCGGCAGGAGAGGTACCGGTGAACATCGATTCGATCAAGAGTGCCTACCGTCGCTATGCCCGAGTATACGACGCCCTGTTCGGTCCGATCTTCCATCCCGCCCGCAAGCTCATCGTCCAGTCCCTGAATACCCGTCCCGGCGATCGTGTCCTCGAGGTCGGCGTCGGAACGGGGCTGTCGTTACCGCTCTATCCGTCGCATGCCCGCGTGGTCGGCATCGACATCTCCGCGGAGATGCTGGAGAAGGCGCGCCAACGTGTGCGCGATCGCGATCTTACACAGGTCGAGGCGGTCATCGAGATGGATGCCGAGCACATGCAGTTCCCTGACGACAGCTTCGACAAGGTCGTTGCAATGTACGTGGTCTCGGTCGTACCGGATCCCGCGCGTCTCGTGGACGAGATGCGCCGGGTGTGCAAACCCGGGGGCGAGATCTATATCGTAAATCATTTTCGCTCACGCCACCCGCTGATCGGCGCCTCCGAAGAGTTGATGTCGCCGCTGTCGAAGCTCGCCGGTTTTCGTCCGGATCTGGATCTGGACCAGTTCCTGGAAACCACGCAGTTGAACGTGGTCGAGGCCTGCCGGGCGAACCTGTTCGGTTACTGGAAGGTGTTGCGGTGCCGCAATGGGGTCAAGGAGCCGATGGTCGCCTGACCGCGCTTGCAACGGCCGATTTTTACCCCGGTACCGGGGTGGCAATTTGGTTGCGGTTCGTTTATAGTGCGCGCGCCGAACCGGCGCGGCCAGGGCGACGGGTCAGGGCGACGGTGACGCGAAGCCCGATCTGCGCGGCGCGCGCAGGTCTGCAGCTATCGGGATTCCTGCACGGTTGCGGGCCCGATGCGGCCTGCGGTGGTGCACACCGGGCCCGGTTCGGAGGCCGACGCGGCAAGCGCGTCGCTGCGCAGGCCTTGGCCCGGGACGCAGGTTCACCAGCGTATAGCCTCGAGGAACAGCATGGCAGCCGATATTCCAGAGAATCTCCAGCGGCGACGCTTTCTGACGGCGGCCACTACGGTCGTGGGCGGGGTGATCGCGGGTCTGACGGTCGTCCCGTTTGTCCGCTCGATGGAGCCCAGCGTGGCGGCGCAGGCAGCGGGGGCCCCCATCGACGTCGACGTCAGCAAACTCGAACCCGGGCAGTTGATTACGGTGATGTGGCGTTCGCGCCCGGTGTGGGTGTTACACCGCAGCGAGGCGCAGCTCAAGACGCTGAAGGATCCGAAACTCATCGAGACGCTCAAGGATCCGGATTCCAAGGAACCGCAGCAGTTCGGACCTCCGGTGGTCAACTGGCACCGCTCGCTGAAGCCTGAGCTGTTCGTGGCGGTCGCGATTTGCACGCACCTGGGCTGCATCCCGACCTACCGCCCGCAGATCGCACCGCCGGACCTGGGTCCGTCCTGGGTCGGGGGTTTCTTCTGCCCGTGCCACGGATCGCGTTATGACCTCGCGGCCCGTGTCATCGACGGATCCCCCGCCCCTCTCAACATCCCCGTCCCGCCCTATCACTACCGTAGCGAGACGGTGATCCGGGTGGGCTCGCTCAAGGGCGGCAAGGATCAGAACTGGCAGCCTGCCATCTGGTAACCGGATTCCCAGGACCTTCCTCGAGGAGACCTTCTCAAGATGAGCAGCAAGCTTGCGGCGCTACGCGACTGGATCGACGCTCGGTTCCCGCTCACCGAGATGTGGAACGAGCATCTCGCCAAATACTATGCGCCGAAGAATTTCAATTTCTGGTATTTCTTCGGCTCCCTAGCGCTTCTGGTGCTCGTCAATCAGATCGTCACGGGGATCTTTTTGGCGATGAACTACACGCCGACCCCGCACGGCGCGTTCGCCTCCGTCGAGTACATCATGCGCGACGTGAAATGGGGGTGGCTGATCCGCTACATGCATGCGGTCGGTGCGTCGGCGTTTTTCGCAATCATCTATCTTCACATGTTCCGCGGGCTGATGTACGGGTCCCACAAGAAGCCGCGCGAGCTGATCTGGATCATCGGCGTGGCGATCTACATCCTGCTGATGGCCGAGGCCTTCATGGGCTATCTGTTGCCCTGGGGCCAGATGTCCTTCTGGGGCGCGACCGTCATCACCTCGCTGATCGGCGCCATCCCCTATGTCGGCGGTCCGCTGGAGGTATGGCTGCGTGGTGACTTCGCAATCACCGGTGCCACGCTCAACCGTTTCTTCGCCTGGCACGTGGTGCTCATCCCGCTGCTGCTGCTGGCGCTCGTGGTCGTTCATATCCTCGCCCTGCACCAAGTCGGATCCAACAACCCGGACGGGGTGGAGATCAAGAAGCACAAGGACAAGAACGGCGTGCCGCTGGACGGCGTGCCCTTCCACCCCTATTACACGGTCAAGGACCTCTTCGGCGTCGGGGTCTTCCTGGCGATCTTCTGCGCCATCATCTTCTTCCGCCCCGATTTCTGGGGCTGGTTCCTGGAGCATGACAATTTCGTGCGGGCGAATCCGTTGCAGACACCGCCCGAGATCCGCCCATTATGGTACTTCCTGCCGTTCTACGAGATCCTGCGCTCGGTCCCGAACAAGTTGATGGGCGTCATATCGATGGCCGTCGCGATCCTTATCCTCTTCTTTATGCCGTGGATCGACCGCCATCATGTGAAGTCTCACCGTTATCGCGGATTGATGTACCGGCTGGCCCTGATCGGTTTCGCGGCCACGTTTATCGTATTGGGGTACTTCGGGGCGCAGGCCCCGACCCCGTACCATGCGGACATCGGTTTCCGCTTCAATGAGCTGTTTTTCTCCTTCTTCCTGTTGTGCCTGGTGTACAACAAGCCGCGGAGCCGAGGGTTTTATTTTGGAGCGCTGGTCGCGGCGGGCATCGCAATCTTCGTGCTCGACTGGCTTCGCGTGGGCGACATTCCGGTCCACTTCATGGTTCGCAGCTGGTGGATCCCGGCGGCATATTGGGCCTTCTTCCTGTTGATGCCGGCCTTTACGCGACTGGGCGATGCGCTCCCGGTCCCGGAGCGGGTGACGTCGAAATGAGAACATTGATCCTCGGTCTTCTGTTCTGTGCGATTGCGTGGGTACCCCAGGCGCATGCCTCCGAGGGGGGCGGCTTCATGCGCCACGTCAAGGTGGACGTCGCCGACAAGGCCGCCCTGCAGCGCGGCGCGCGCGATTTCGCCAACTACTGCATGGGCTGCCACTCGCTGAGCTACGTGCGTTACCTGCAGCTCGAGAAGCCGTTGGGGCTGAGCCAGGACGATATCAAGAAGTACCTGATCTTCAATGGGGTTAAGGTCGGCGACCCGATGGTTTCGTCGATGCCGGCGGCGCTTGCGGCGAAGTGGTTCGGCAAAGCCCCCCCGGACCTGACCGACGAGGTCCGGGTGCGCGGGACCGACTGGCTGTACACCTACCTGACGGGATTCTACCTCGACAAGGCGCGTCCGACCGGCGTGAACAACGTGGTCTTCCCGAACGTCGGCATGCCCGATGTGGTCGAGAACCTGCAGGGGGCTCAGGTGCCCGAGTACAAGGAGATCACCGCGCCGGACGGTACCAAGGAGAAGGTCATCGTCGGGCTGAAGCAGGTCAGCCCGGGTTCCATGACCCCCGAACAGTACCATCACTGGGTTCGCGACATCGTCACCTTCCTCGCCTGGACCGCCGAGCCCAACAAACTCGAGCGCGAGCATCTGGGCGTGTGGATCGTCTTGCTGATGATCCTGTTCAGTGTGGTCGCCTACTTCCTCAAGAAGGCCTACTGGGAAGACATCCATTGATGCACCGCGGCCGGCGGGAGGGCTGACTCCGACCGCCGGCCGCGTCCTTCCGCCTTTGCGGGCGTAATCCCCCGCTGTCATACTCTCTCCTGTTCGTCGTCATTCCGCTCGTCCGGGTGCGCGCGCCGGCAGGTCTTCCGGGGCCGTGTGCCGCGGTGCGGGGCCGGAGGGCCGGTATGGAACGGGACGCAGGCTGGTTCTCCCGAAATCTGATGGGGCGGCTGTGGTCGGCCGAGCCGCTGGGCGCACGGAGTTGGAGGGGCGTCGTGCGCCGTGCCCTGCAGGTGGGGTGGGTGGTCCTGCGCGACGTCGCCGACGGCCAGCTCACGCTGCGCGCCATGAGCCTAGTCTATACCACGCTGCTCTCCGTGGTCCCGTTGTTGGCGCTGAGCTTTTCCGTCCTCAAGGCCTTTGGCGTACACAACCAGATCGAACCGTTTGTGCTCGGAATGCTCACGCCGCTCGGCGCGGGGGGTGCCGAGGTCGCCAACCGAATCCTCGGTTTCGTCGACAACCTCAAGGTGGGCGTGCTGGGGTCGATCGGATTGGCGCTGCTCCTCTATACGGCGATCTCGCTGATTCAGAAGATCGAGGACTCGTTCAACTATATCTGGCACGTGACCCGGCTGCGGCCCCTTTCGCAGCGCTTCAGCGAATACCTCAGCGTCATCCTCGTCGGTCCCGTACTGATCGTTGCGGCGTTGGGCATCACGGCCTCGGCCCTGAATACGTCCTTGATGCACCGTATGGCGGCGATCGAGCCGTTCGGAACCGCGATCTGGGCCTTGGGAAAGCTGATTCCCTATCTGTTGGTCATCGGGGCCTTCGCCTTCGTCTACATCTTCGTGCCCAACACGCGCGTTCGCATCGGACCCGCCGCGGTGGGGGCGTTGATCGCCGGCGCCTCGTGGGAGACGGCGGGCTGGGCGTTCGCCGCCTTCGTAGTCAACTCCACGCGATATACCGCGATCTACTCGGGTTTCGCGATCCTGGTCATGTTCATGATCTGGGTGTATGTGAGTTGGCTGATTCTGCTGATGGGGTCGAGCATCGCCTTCTACGTTCAGCACCCGGAATACCTGACTCCGCGCCGGCGCCCTCCGCGTCTGGCCCCGCGCGATCAGGAACGGGTCGGGTTGAGTGTGATGACAATGGTGGCGCGCGGCTACCACACCGGGTCGAGGCCGTGGACCGCCGAGGCGCTGGTGCAGGCGCTCAGGATCCCGATCGAGGTCCTGGACCCGACGCTGGACACCTTGTTGCGGGCCGGTTATCTGGTGCAGGCCGCGCAGGATCCTCCCGCCTACCTGCCGGCGCGGGACCCGGAGACGATCCCCGTCGCCGCGATCCTCCGTACGCTGCGCGAGGCCGGTACGGGCGATCCTCCCGCGGGCTTGGTCACAGCCGCCGATCCGGCGGCGGATGCCGTCCTGGCGCTGGTGGATGGGGCGGTCGCGAAGAGCCTCGAGGGGCGGTCGCTCTGCGATCTGGCGGCCGGCGCGGCGGCTGACGGCCCGCCGGCTCCGACCACCGTTACTCCTCCGCTACGGGCGCCTTGATTCGCGGTCCATCCGTACGCCTTCGATGGCGACCCGAATCCGTACGTCGTGACTCAGCGCAGCGGGGTAGGCGGTGAGACCGTAGCGTAACCGGTCGATGGTGGTCGTGGCGACGTACCCGCTCAGGTAACCGCCCCAAGGTTTGGGCAGCCAACGCACAGGCCCGGCCCCGATCCGGCGGACGTCGAACACCACCGGATGCGTGATGCCGTGTAGGGTGAGGCGGCCGCGGAGGCGTCCGCGCCCCGGCCCGGTGGGCCGATAGGACGTGCTCACGAAACGAATCTGCGGGTAGCGCGCCGCGTCGAAGAACTTCGGCCCCAGCAGGTCCTTGTCGCGGACCGGGACGAAGGTGTCGAGGCTGCGCACGGGAATGACGACGGTGGCGCGATCCCGTTCCGGGTGCCCGGGATCGAAGTGATAGGTCCCGTGGATGCGACGGAAGACGCCGGTGACAGGCACGATGCCGACATGGCCGATCGTAAACTGCACCAGCGAATGATCGGGATCGATACGATAGAGTCCGGCCGGGCTGTCGCGCAGGGTGCGGTAGGCGGGTGCGGCGTGCGCGGTTGCCAGCAGCGCCGCGGCGGCCAGGGCCGGCGGGACGAGGAAGGACAGCGGTTTCATATCGAGACCCTCCTTGTGGATCCGGTAACGAAATATACCCCTCACGGGCGGGTCACCCGAAAAGCTTTCCGGCAATCTGTGCGACGTGTTTCCCCTGGAACCGGGCAATGGCGAGTTCATTCTCGGAGGGCATGCGGCTGCCGTCACCGGCGGCCAGCGTCGTGGCGCCATAGGGTGTTCCGCCCGTGATGGCCGTCATGTCGAGGAGCCCCTGGCAGGAGTAGGGAACCCCGACGATGATCATCCCGTGGTGGAGGAGAGTGGTGTGGAACGAGGTGATCGTCGTCTCCTGTCCGCCGTGCTGGGTCGCGGTGCTGACGAACACGCTGCCGATCTTTCCGACGAGCGCGCCGGACATCCACAGTTTCCCGGTCTGGTCGAGGAAGTTGCGCATCTGCGCGGCCATGTTTCCGAAGCGGGTGGGCGTGCCGAAGACGATGGCGTCGTAGTCGGCCAGCTCGTCGGGTGCGGCGATCGGGGCGGATTGGTCGATCTTGGCGCCGGCGGCGCGGGCCTTGTCCTCGGGGACGAGTTCGGGGACGCGTTTGACGGTGACACGGGTGCCGTCGACCTCGCGGGCGCCGTCCGCCACGGCGTTCGCCATGGTTTCGACATGCCCGTACATGCTGTAGTAGAGGACCAATAGCTTGCTCATGTGTCCCTCCTCTGGATCGCTTCGGTTCGGTTGAGTGGGGTGCGCCGGCACAGTGTGATCCGCACGCGCCACGGTTTACAATCATCAAAATTTGAAAATACTGTTTCTGAAACGGGTATAATTGCCCTAACATTCCCCCCCTCCTATCCGTACCATCCCCCTTGGGGTCGGTGACAAATCGGACTGATTTCGATTCGCAGATGGGGGAGATCCCCGGTCCGTCGACCAAGGCGATGTGGCCCGTCGGTAATGTGGCCCGTCGGTAAATGGAAATGAGACGCATTTGTCACCGACCCGGTGGGGGAAGGGGCTGAAAATGGTGGATTTAAGGGACATGGCGCTGTTCGCGGCGGTGGTGGAGGCGCACAGCTTTTCGGGCGCCGCCGAACGCCTGGGGATCTCCAAGGCCGCCGTGAGCAAGCGCGTGGCCCAGCTCGAGCGGCGTCTCGGTGCGCGGCTTCTGTTTCGCACGACCCGACGGCTCAGCGTCACTGAGGCGGGCGCGGCCTACTACGAGTTCTGCGCCCGGATCGTCTCCGAGGCGGCCGAGGCCGAGGATGCGGTCACCCGCCTGCAGGGCGAACCGCGTGGAACGCTGCGGATCAACGCCCCGATGTCCTTCGGGCGGCTGCACCTGGCGCCAGCGATCGTGGATTTTCTGCGCCGCTTCCCCGAGGTCCGCATCGATCTGGTGATGGACGACCGCGAGTTGGACCTCGTCGCCGAGGCCTTCGATGTCGCCATCCGCATCGCACAACTCCCGGATTCGAGTCTCGTCGCCCGACGCCTGGCCCCATGCCGCCTGGTCGCCTGTGCCGCGCCGGCCTACCTCAAGCGCCATGGTGTGCCCCGGACCCCATCGGATCTCGTCCGACACAACTGCCTGCACTACAGCTATGCGGGGCCGTACGGTGAGTGGCACTTCGCCGGCGCACGCCGGGACGCCTCAGTGCGGGTGTCGGGGAGCCTGCGCGCGAACAACGGCGAAACCCTGCGCGAGGCCGCGCTTGCGGGCCTCGGGATCGTGCGTATCCCCACCTTCCTGGTGGGGGAGGACCTGCGGACGGGGCGCCTGGAACAGGTTCTCCCGCGCTACCGGCTGCCCGAGTTGTCGATTCACGCCCTGTTTGCGCAACGCCGACACCTCCCGGCGAAGGTGCGCGTATTCGTCGAGTTTCTCGCCGCCCGTTTCGGCCCGGAACCGGTCTGGGATTCCCCCTGACGCGACCGGACGGCGGCCGGCTCCGCCACCGGCTCGGCGGCCCCCGCCTCAGCGCCCGTTGGCGGCCACGAGGTCGCGGTAGGCATGCCAAGTGGCATGCCCGATGAGCGGAAGGACGACGATCAGGCCGATGTAGAGCGTCATCAGCCCGGCGGCGGTCAGTACCAGGATCATCCCCGCCCAGACCGCCATGGTTGCGGGGTTGCGCCGTGCCGCACGGATGCTGGTCACCATCGCCGTGATCACGTCGGCCTTTCGATCCAGGAGCATCGGGATCGAGATCACGGTGATCGAAAACACCAGTACGGCGAACACGGCACCGACGAGCGTGCCGACCGTCAGAAACGGGAGGCCCTGCCCCGACAGGAACGCCTGGGTGTAGAAGTCATGCCACCCGGCGATCGGGCGGCTGAAGAAGAGCGCGAAGATCAGGTTCGCGACCAGCAGCCAGGTGACCAGCACCGCGATCAGCGCCACCCCCAGGACACCGATCTGCGCGGGATTGGCCCGCCACGCGTTCAGGACCGGCGTAAGGCGGGGACGCAGTCCTTGCTCCAGGCACCGGCTGACCTCGTAGAGGCCGACCGCGAGCAGCGGACCGAGCAGGACGAACCCGAAGCCCCCCGGGACGATCCACGGCAGCCGATCCGCCGATGCAAGGCCCAGGGTCAGCACCGCACCCATCGCCGCGAACATCGAGCCGTAGGTCATCCCGATCCACGGAGCGCGGCGCAGATCCCGCCACCCGGCGCCGAGCCAGCGCAGCGGGCGCGAAGCGGGAAGTGCCCGGATCGGCGGGATGTCCAGGCCTTCGGAACACACCGCATGCGCCATTCGCACGCCTCCGGGCCGTGGGCTCGATGCGCCCTCCCTGCAGGACATTGTAGTTCAGTATCCGCCCGCGAGGAGCGCCCGCGGCGCCCGCGGGCGGCGTCACTCCGCCACGATCTCGATGCGGTGGTCGCGCCCCTCCCAATGGTCTCCGGCGCGCTCGCGCAGTGTGAATTCCACGTGTTGGCCGGGCCTCAGCCGCGCGGTGTCCAGTTCCGCCACGTGCAGACCCAGGCCCGTGTCGCGGGTGAAGGCGTCCGTGACGTCCTGCCAGCCGTCGATTCCCCAATGCACCAGCGCTGGCGCGAACGAACACACCCAGATCGGGCGGCCGGCCGGGGCGCGGTGCAGCCGTGCCTGCGGGCACCACAGCACGGCGTACGATTTCGGTGGGCGGCCGCGGTATCGCTCCCATACCGCCGCCGGCCGGTCGAAGGGGCGCCCGAGGGCGCGCGAGTGAATCAGTTTGACGAATTCCGCATGGGCCCACACCAGCGGCATCGCCGAACCGGTCGGGCGGCCCGGGGCGAGCCCGCGCCCGGGGAGCGGGGCCTGATCCCACACCTGTTCCGGGATCAGGCCGCCCTCGCCGGTCATCGCGGCCATGGCCTCGAGGTAGGGGCGCGGATCCCTGCCGGCGGCGAGCGCGTAGTGCCCGCGTTCTCCGGTGAGCAGGGGCCAGCCGCGCCCGATACCGGTCCCGTCGTAGGGCGAGCCGTCCGCGTGCTCGCCGTAGCCGTCGCCGTTGTATCGATGCCACACGGGCCCGAAAGGCGTGTCGGTGCGCAGCAGCCCGTCGACGACCTTGAGGGTGTCCCGAACCAGCGGATCGTCCGCGCGGCGCAGTCCGAAGCGTACGAGCTGGAGGAAGTCCACACCGACCTGATCGGCCGCCGCAAGGCCGGGGTCGTGGACGCGGTTCTTGATCGGCAGCACCTGACGCAGCGTGTCTCCGTCGTCGATGGACTGCACCGGGGCGACGCGCACGTAGTAGCGGTCTACGCCGAAGCGTCGGGCCAACGGTGTGGAGGCGACGGTGGTCCACGTCTCGATCCGGGCGTTCCAGTAGTCGGCCAGCGCAAGCGCGAACTCCCGTGCCGGCGAGCGCAGGAACGGGGCGCCGGCCACCAGCGCCGAGATGCAGGCCGCAAGCGTGAAGGCGTTGACTCCCGCGTCCTCCTCCCAGCGGTCCTGGTCGCTGGCCGGACCGTTGCGCGCGATGAAGGCGAGTGCACGCTGCACCATATCGTTGACGTGGATGCTGTCGAGGGCGTCGCGTTCGGCCAGTGCGGCGGCGAGCAGCACCGGGAAGGCGGCCTCGTCGAGCTGGACGCCCTGCCAGTAGGGCTTCCCGCCCAGCCACTGGTTCTGGTACCAGTGCCCGTCCTCGAGCTGGGTGGCGATCAGATAGCGCAACACTTCGCGTGCTTCGTCCTCGGCGCCCAGCGCCAGCAGTGCGCCGGCCGACTCCACGAGGTCGCGCGGCCAGACCAGGTGGTAGCCCCCGCGTTCGTCGCCGCTGTTGCCCCACGGGACGCTGAGGCTGGCGACCATGGCGCCCGGAAAGGTGCGGTCCTGGTGTGTGCGCAGCACCATCGCCGAGACGCGCAGTTCGGCGCGCAGGTGTTCGCCGAGCGCCTCGTCGGGCGGGCGCAGGCGCTCGCAGGCCGCGTGCCAGTCGCGCCATGCCTGGATGTGGCGCTCCCAGACCGCGTCGAAGGGCTGCAACAGGGCCGAGATCGCGAGCGTGGCCGCGGACTGGCGGCTGCTGCCGAAGGCCAAAGCCAGGACCGCATGCCGGGGGAGTTCGCCGGTGAGGGCGACGTTGCCCGGGCCCGCCGCGGGGTATTCCCACTGCATGGCGCCGTTGGCCGCGAAGTCCTGCCAGCCGTCGCTGACCCCGACATAGCCGGCCCCGGCGCGTCCCCAGGCATCGTGCTGGGCGGGGTCGACGGCGGCCAGCGTCAGTCCGAACGGCCCCTGTTCGGCCCACAGCACCTTGCGCCCGCGATAGCGGTCCACGGCGGCGCGGTTGCCGTGACCGGTGCCGCCCAGATGCGGCGCCAGGAGCGCGTAGGGGCGCAGGGTCTCGTCGCCTTCCAGATGGACCTCGACCAGCAATGCGTCGCGTAGCGGATCCGGCGCCACGCGCAGGGTGAGCGTGAAGCGCTGGTGACGGTGGACGATGCGTGCGGCGGGAATGCCGGGTTCGGCGCTCTCGACGGTATGTCCGGGAAGGCGTTTGACCTCGACCCAGAAGCCGCGGTCGTCGGCGACGATGAAGCCGAGGTCGCGGATCTGCGGGATGTCGATACGCGGATAGTAGACTTCGTTGACGATCCCGCCGCCGAGCGTGAACCACAGGCGCGTGTCGCCCAGCGCGCCGCCCACCATCTGTTTGGCGCTGCTGCACCAGGTCGGTGCCATCCCGGGGCTGCCCGGCGCATCCAGGGGAGAACCGTCGGCGAGTGCACTCATCCTCGGGTTGCCCCGCTCCGGCGGCGTTGGAACAGATAGAACATCAGACCCGCCAGGGCCGCAAGCCCGAGCGCGATCGCGTAGGGTTCCGCCGCCCGCACCCAGGCCAGGGCGCGGTCCATATGCCGGCCCGCGCGATAGATTCCGTACCCCCAGGCCGCGACCCACAGTCCGGCCCCGAGCGCGTTGTAGGCCAGGAAGCGCCACCAGGGCATGCGGCCGAGGCCGGCGACGATGCCGTTGAGCTGGCGCAGAACCTCGAAGAAGCGCGCGACCACCACGATCCCCCCGCCCCAACGGGCGAAGAAGCGCTCGACTTTCGCCAGGTGACGCTCGCGCAGGCCCAGACGGCCGCCGTGGCGCAGCACCAGGGTGCGTCCGCCGAAGCGCCCGATGGCGTAGCCGATGTTGTCGCCGATCACCGCCGCACTCCAGGCGGTGAACAGCAGGACGGTGATGTCCATGTGGCCCTGGGATGCGAGCAGGGCCCCGGCGATCAGCAGCGGCTCGCCCGGGGAGGGGACTCCGAAGTCCTCGAGCAGGATCCCCGCGAACACGGCGCCGTAGCCGTAGGCATCCAGGTACGGTTGGGCGATTGCGAGGTACTGCTGAATCAGCGAGGACTGGCCCATGCGCCGGATCGCCGCGCCCGTCAGCGGAGGCGCGCTCAGCCGCGCCCGTTCGGGCCGTCGTGGTTGGACAGGGTCGGGGTGAGCCAGGAGATGCCGTCGCGCGCGACCAGCATCTCCGCGGCCTCCGGACCCCAGGAGCCGGCCGCGTAGTTGGGGAAATCCGGCGCCGGGTTCTCCTCCCAGGCTTCGAGTACCGGCATGAGCAGCCGCCACGCGGCCTTGACCTGGTCGGCGCGCATGAACAGCGTCGCATCGCCGATGAGCACGTCCCAGATCAGGGTCTCGTAGGCCTGGGGCGATTCGGTGCGGAAGGCCTCGCGGTAGCTGAAGCGCATATCCACGGGGCGCAGGCGCAGCAGCGAACCGGGTTCCTTGGCCATGAACTTCAATACCACGCCCTCTTCGGGCTGGATCTGGATCACCAGCCGCGCGGGCTGCGCGTTGAGTCCGACGGAGGCAGGAAAGGCCTTGTGCGGGACGTCCTGGAAGCGGATGGAGATCTCCGAGACCTGCGCGCCGAGACGCTTTCCGGTACGGAGATAGAACGGAACATCCTGCCAGCGCCAGTTGTCGACGTAGAGCTTCAGGGCGGCGTAGGTCTCGGTGTTGGAATCGGGCGCGACGCCCTCCTCCTCGCGGTAGGCGGGTACCTCCTCGCCGCCGATCCAGCCGCGCCCGTATTGCCCGCGCGCGGCGAAATCTGCCACCCCGTCGCGGGGGATCGGTCGCAGCGCGCGCAGCACGTCCATCTTCTTGCCACGGATGTCGTCCGCGTCATAGGCGACCGGCGGTTCCATCGCGACCAGGCAGAGCAGTTGCAGCAGGTGATTCTGCACCATGTCGCGCAGCGCCCCGGCCTGCTCGTAGTAGCCGCCGCGATGTTCGACGCCGAGGGTCTCGGCGACGGTGATGGCCACATGGTCGATGTAGCGCCGGTTCCATACCGGCTCGTAGATGGGATTGGCGAAGCGCAGCGCCAGGATGTTCTGGACCGTTTCCTTTCCCAGGAAGTGATCGATCCGATAGATCTGCGACTCGTCGAAGCCCTCGCACAAGGCGTGGTTGATCTCGCAGAACGAGTCGAGGTCGCGCCCGAGCGGTTTCTCGACCACGATGCGGGCGCGTTCGCGATCCGCGGCCAGTCCCGCGGCCGCGAGCCCCTTGGCGATCGGGGCGAAGAGAAACGGCGGGGTGGCCAGATAGAAGACGTGCTGGGCGGCGCTCCCGAGTTCCTTCTCCAGGCCGGCGATGGTCTCGGCCAGCCGCCGGTAGGCGTCGTCCGCGGTGGCGTCCGCCTTCAGGTAGCGGATGCCGGCGGCGAAGCCCTGCCAGTCGGACTCCTTCGGCGCCCCGCGCCGGGAAAAGGCGGAGACGTTCTCGCGGTAGTGCGCCGCCAGACCCGCGTCGTCGAATTCGTCACGGTCCACGCCGAGGATCCGGAAACGCTCGGGCAGGTGCCGGTCGAGGTAGAGGTTGTAGAGCGCCGGGACGATCAGGCGCCGGGCGAGGTCACCCCCGGCCCCGAAGAGGACGAACACGGTATCGCACTTGCGGACATCGATGGACACGAGGATCTCCTTGTGGCGGATCAGGCGCGGCGCGATTGTACCGCCCGGCGTTGCTGTTCCACCGTTTCGAGGAGGTGGTGGAAGGGCTCGACGAACTTGCGCACCCCTTCCTCCTCGAGTTCCCGGTCCACGCGCGCGAGATCGATACCCAGGTCGGCGAGGCGTCGCAGGGTGTCGGCGGCTCCGGCCGCGGTCTCATCCAGGCGCGGGGCGGGATCCCCGTGGTCGCGATAGGCGTCGAGCGTCTCGATCGGGACGGTGTTCACCGTCTGGGGGCCGATCAGCGGCTCGACGTATTTCGTGTCCGGATAGCTCGGGTCCTTGGTGCTCGTGCTCGCCCACAGCAGCCGCTGCGGGCGCGCGCCGCGCGCGGCGAGCGCCTCCCAGCGCGGGCCGGAGAAGATCTCCCGGAACCGCCGGTAGGCCATGCCGGCGCTGGCCACGGCGATCGCGCCCCGCAACCGGCGCGCGGTTTCGGCGCGCGCGGGGTCGTCGCCCGCGGCGATGGCGTCGAGCAGGGGGTCGACTTTGACGTCGATACGGCTGAGGAAGAAACTCGCCACGGATGCGATGTGATCGATCGGCTTGCCGTCGGCGAGCCGCGCCTCGAGGCCCGCGATATAGGCCTCGGCGACCTCCACGTAGCGGCCCACCGAGAACAGCAGCGTCACGTTGATGTTGAGCCCGGCGCGGATCAGCTCGCGTACGGCGGGCAGCCCCTCGCGCATGGCCGGTACCTTGATCATGACATTGGGGCGATCGAGTTCGCGCCACAGGCGATGCGCGTCGCGCACCGTACCCTCGGTGTCGTGGGCGAGCAGCGGCGAGACCTCGAGGCTGACGTAGCCGTCGATGCCGGCGGTGTCCTCGTATACGGGCCGGAAATGATCGGCGGCGGTGCGCACGTCCTCGACCGCGAGCCGCTCGTAGAGGGCTTCGGTGCCGAGGTCCTCCGCGGCGAGCGCCCGGATTGCGGCGTTGTAGTGATCGGTATGGGCGATCGATTTCTCGAAGATCGCGGGGTTGGAAGTCATGCCCGCGACGCCGTCCTCGCGGATCCAGCGATCCAGGGTCCCGTCCTGCAGGATGCAGCGCTCGATATAGTCGATCCAGATGCTTTGTCCGAGCGCCTTCAGGGAGAGCAGGGGGTTCGGTGCGGACATGATCGCCTCCTTGTGCTGCGTGGGCACGCCGGCCCTTTATGCTAACACCGGAGCGGGGCCGCGAAAGGGGCGGCCGGGCGCCGACGACCGGAGTCGGAAACGGGATCGCCCGCCGCCCGAACCGGATGCCGGCCGGCGCCGGCGGGATTCTCGATGCCTCGAGAACTCCCCGCCGGCGCCGGTTCGGCCGCGGGTCAGCCCGGCAGTGTCAGCGCCAGGAACAGGGTGTTGCCGTTGCGCCAGATCAGCACCGGCACCGGCTTGCCCTTCGGTAGCTTGCCGACCAGCTTCGCGAGTTGGGCCGCGCTGCGGATGTCGTGCCTGCCGATGCGCAGGATCACGTCGCCCGGCTGGATCCCGGCACGCGCCGCGGGTCCCTCGGCGACTTCCTTCACCAGCACGCCGACATCGCCGATGCCCATCTTGTGGCGCTGCGCCTTGGTCAGGTCCGAGACCACGATCTTGAGGCGCCCCTGATGCTGCGATGATGGCGGACGCGTCAACGTGGCGAGCTGCTCGGACTTGGGCAGTTGTGCGATCTTCACCTGCAGGGTGATCTCGCGCCGGTCGCGCAGGACCTTGACCGGGACCACCTTGCCGATCGGCGTATTGCCGACCAGCGGGGGCAGGTGCGCGGAATCGACCACATCCGTCCCGTTGTACTGGAGGATGATGTCGCCGGGCTTCAGGCCCGCGCGTTTGGCGGGGCTGTCCTTCATGACCTGCGTCACCAGGGCGCCGACCGGACGCTTGAGCCCGAAGGATTGGGCGAGCTGCTCGGTCACCGGCTGGATCATGACACCGAGCCAGCCGCGGCTCACATAGCCCTGGGTCTTGAGCTGATGCACGACGTTCATCGCGACGTCGATGGGTATGGAGAACGACAGGCCCATGTAGCCGCCGGTGTTGGTGTAGATCTGGTCGTTGATGCCGATCACGTCCCCCTTCATGTCGATGAGCGGGCCGCCGGAATTGCCGGGGTTGACGGGGACGTCGGTCTGGATGAACGGCACGTAGATGTCGCTGGGCAGGTTGCGCCCCAGCGCGCTGATGATGCCGTGCGTGGCCGTGTACTGGAGGCCGAAGGGGGAGCCGATCGCGAGCACCCACTGTCCGACCTGAAGCTTGGCGGAGTCGCCGATCTTCACGGTCGGCAGATTATGGGCGTCGATCTTGAGCAGGGCGACATCGGAGAGCTTGTCGGAGCCGACGATCTTGGCGGGAAACACGCGGTGATCGGCGAGGCTCACCACGATGCGCTCGGCATTGGCGACCACATGGGCGGCGGTCAGGATGTAACCGTCGGAGGAGATGATGAAGCCCGAACCCAGCGACTTCTCGTGGAACTCGCGCGGCTGCTGCGGCATCTGGCCGAAGAAGTGTTTGAAAAAGTCGTTGAACGGGCTGTTCTGCGGGAACTGCGGCAGGAACTGTTGGAGGTCCCCGCCGCTCTCCTTGACGGGTTTCATGGTGTTGCTGATGTTGACCACCGCAGCCCGGTTTTCCTGGACCAGTTTGGTGAAGTTGGGCAGGCACCCGCAATCGGCCTGTGCGACCCCCGTTGCGGCGAAGAACATCAGCAGCAGCGCGACCCAGCCCGGCGCCGTCCGTTTCGCAGATCTGATCATGAATCCACCTCGTACCTGGGATTGTCGATAGCGACCCGGCGTGTTCCCGCGTCGCCGGATGGGGCCCTGAGAGCGCCGACCAGCATACCCCATTCCCCGGGGTGTCCGGAGCGGTGCCGGAAGTGCCTGAATTTCAGCCCGATCCACCGCAATCCGCGACCCCTTCGGGGCGGTGCGGCGCAACGGGCCGTGCGCATACGCGTTCGGGGGTTATGACCCGCAATCAGCCGACGGGTTCCGGTCCGCAGCCGCCTTTTCCCCGCGGTTCCGGTGCAGGCCGTGTTTGTGTATGCGGTAGCGCAGGGTTTCCCGCGTGGTCCCCAGCGCGCGCGCCGCGGCGGTCACGTTGTAGCGGCTGCGCTCCAGGGCCGCCTGGATGATGCGCCGGTCCATGTCGTTGAGGCTGAGGCTGCCGTCGAGCGGCAGATACAGACGGGCGGTGTCGTCCGCGCCGCCCAGGCGCGGCGAGGCGAGGCGTCCGTCGTTGCCGAGGAGGACCGCGCGCTCGAGCGCGTTGCGCAGTTCACGGACGTTCCCGGGCCAGTCGTAGGCGCGCAATTCGCGCCACACCGCCTCGGGCACCTCGGCGCTCCGCGTCCCGATCGCCGCGCAGATGCGGTTCACCAGATGCGGGACGAGCGCGGCGAGATCCTCGCGCCGCTCACGCAACGGCGGCAGGTACAGGCGCGCCCGGCCGGCGATCCGGGCCAGACGCGGGGCTGGGGAACCCGCGACGGACGGCTGGTCGGGGGACCCGGAATCGGTCGCGATGAGGCGCGGCGCGGCCGCGCCGCGCCGGTCGAGTTCGTCGAGCAGGCGCTCCTGCAGGGCGGGGCCGAGCGCCCCGATCCCCACCACCAGGAGTGTTCCGCCGGCGGCGCGCTCAAGGGGCCCGCGGGTGTCCGCGGGACGCGGTCCGAACAGTTCCTGTTCCAGCTCGAGCGGGTCGCGCCCGGCGGCGCGCACGCGCACGAGGGGATCGGACGAGCGCTCGCTTGCATAGTGGAGGATGTGCGCCGCGAGGCGCTTGCCGGTGCCGGCCTCGCCGCCGATCAGGATTGCGGCGGGCCGTTCGCGTCCGACGCGCCCGGCCAGGTCGCGGACCGCGCGGGCGGCCGCGCTGACACCGACGAAGCGCTCCGGACGGAAGCGCCCGGACGCACGCGTGCACGCCTCGCTCAGCCGCCGCCGGGCATGAACACAGCGCGCCCCCGCCGCGACCAGCTGGCTCACGGCGGCGTCCGGGGCGGGATCGGGGAGGGCATACACCCCGTAGCTCCGCGCGCGCGCGCCTTCTTCCGGGGTCACACCGAGCAGGATCCAATCGAGCGTTTTCCCGCGCGTCGCCGTGAGCAGCTCCCATACGCCGCCCTCGCGCAGACGCGCGCGCGCGAGCACCAGCAGGGGCGGTTCCGGCGCGGCGAGCACGGCCGCGGCCGCGGTCAGCGTGGCGGCGGTGCGAACCTTCCAGCCCTCGCCTTCAAGGTGGCTGCGCCACTGCGCGGCGCGTGCGGGCTCGTCGTCGATCACCAGCAGGCTCTCGGTCATTGCGCAACTCCATCGGGTACGCGGCGCATCCGTGCGGTCGCCGGGCGGCGCGGGCGTCGTCGACGCCAATGTCTCTGACCACCGGGGGCTGGGGTTCGGTTCCCCGGGCGGGATCTCTGCGTCCGCCCCGCGCGCCGGCGCAGACACGCGCGGGCCGGGCCGACGGGCGAGGTGCGCGCCGCGGCGACGTCGATGAAAAGGTAGTGGAATACGCTACTTCGCGGTGAGCGGAAACAGCAGGTCGATGAAGCGCTGCGCCGTCGGCTGCGGTTCGTGGTTCGCCAACCCGGGGCGTTCGTTGGCCTCGATCACGACGTAGTCCTCGCCGTCGACCCGCGGCACGAGGAAGTCGAGACCGACGACCGGGATGTGGAGCGCGCGGGCGCCGTCGACGGCGGCGCGCCCCAGATGCGGATGGAGGTCGGCGGTGACGTCGTGGATGGTGCCCCCGGTGTGCAGATTGGCGGTGCGGCGCACCTGCAGGACCTCGCCGGCGGGCAGGGTCGACTGCAGGCGGTAGCCCGCGGCGGCGACGCAGCGGCGGGTCTCCTCGTCGAGCGGGATCCGGCTCTCGCCCCCGGTGGCCCCGGCGCGGCGCCGGCTCTGCTTGGCAATGAGCTGCTCGACGCTGTGGCGCCCGGTGCCGATCACGCGCGGCGGGCGGCGTACGGCCGCGGCGACGACCCGGTCGTCGATCACCACGATGCGCAGATCCTCACCTTCCACGAACTCCTCGAGCAGCACGCGCTCGCAATGGCGCCGCGCCTCCTCCACCGCGCGCGCGACGTCTTCGGGGGTGCGCAGGTCGACGCTGACGCCGGTCCCCTGTTCGCCGCGCGCGGGTTTTACCACGATCCGGCCGTAGCGTTCGAGAAACTCCAGATTCTCCTCGTCGGTGTTCGCGATCCGCTGTGCGGGCACTCTCAGCCCCGCCTTCTCCAGGACGCGGCGCGTGACCTGTTTATCATCGCAGCGGCTCATCGCCACCGCAGTGGTGAGTTCGGAGAGCGATTCGCGGCATACGACCGTGCGCCCGCCGAAGCTGAGCGAGAGGTACCCGGCCTCCTGATCGAGCACCTCCACGGCGATGCCGCGCCGCCGCGCCTCGGTGACGATGATCGCGGCGTAGGGATTGAGCTCCGCCTCGGGCGCCGGCGCAATGAACAGCGGCTCGTTGACCGGGTTCTTGTGCTTGAGCGTGAACACCGGCACGCGTACGAAGCCGAGTTTCCGGTACAGTCCGATCGCCTGGCCGTTGTCATGCATCACCGACAGGTCGAGGAAGGCGCGTCCGCGGGTGAGGTAGTGCCCGGCGAGCTGGCGCACGAGGGCCTCGCCGACGCCGGGGTGCGGGGCCTGGGGATCGACCGCCAGGCACCACAGACTGGCGCCGTTCTCGGTGTCGCTGAAGGCCTCGCGGTGATCCACCCCGGTGGCCGTGCCGATGACCGCCCCGCTGCGCAGGTCCTCCGCGACCAGATAGGTGAGGATGCGCGATTCGCGGTGCTCCCAGAGGAATTCCGGGTCGGTCCGTACCATATGGCGGCGGCCGTAGAGCGTATTGATCGCCTCGGCGTCGCGGCGTGAGAGCATGCGGCGGACGATGAAGCCCTGCGGGCGCTCGGCGCCGACATGATAGCGGTCCAGCCACAGGCGGAAGGTGTGGGAGGGATCCAGGAACAGCTCCTGCGGGGCGATCGAGATCACCACGTGCGGGTCGCGCAGGTAGATGGCGATGTCGCGCTTTCCGGGTTCCTCGTCGCACAGGGTGCGAGCCAACTCGGCGTTGTCGCGGTAGGTGTAGCCGACGATGAGCCGGCCCCAGCCGCAGTCGAGCGCGACGTTCGTGTCCATGCGCTCGCTGTCCGGGCGCGGGACCGGTTTCCAGTTCTGGAGCGAAGTCGAATGACTGCGCTCGAAACGGTGTCGTCGGTTCACGCTGCCGCCCATCCCTCAGATCCCGTGGGACTGGAGCCAGGACTCGAGCAATGCGAGCTGCCAGAGCTTCGAGCCCCGCAACGGTGTGACGTGCGCCTCCGGATCCGCGAGGAGCGTGTCCACATACTCGCGCCGGAACAGCTTCCGCGCGCGCGCCGCGGGGCTATCGAGGGTCGCGCGCACGCGTTCCAGATAGGGCCCGCGCAAGTACTTGAGGGCGGGGACCGGAAAGTAGCCCTTGGGCCGGTCGATGACCGCGGCGGGTATCACGGCGCGCGCGGCCTCCTTGAGCACGTGTTTGCCGCCGCCCGCCACCTTCAGGGAGGCGGGGATCCGACCGGCCAGTTCCACCAGCTCGTGGTCGAGGAACGGTACGCGCGCCTCCAGGCCCCAGGCCATGGTCATGTTGTCGACGCGCTTGACCGGATCGTCCACGAGCATCACGGTGGTGTCGATGCGGAGCGCCCGGTCGACGGCGCCGGGCGCGCCCGGGCGTGCGAAGTGCTCTTCGATGAAGCGGCCGCTGTGGTCGGCGCCGGCGAAGTCGGGGTGCACGGCCTGCAGGTATTCCGCGTGGTCGCGATCGCAGAACACGCGCGCGTAGTCGCCCGCCGGGTCGGTGCTCTCCAGCAGCGGCGGATACCAGTGGTAGCCGCCGAACACCTCGTCGGCGCCCTGGCCGCTCTGCACCACCTTCATTTCGCGGCTGACGTGGTCGGAGAGCAGGTAGAAGCCGATGGCGTCGTGGCTGACCATCGGCTCGGACATGGCGTGTATGCAGTCGGGCAGGGCGTCGAGCGTGCGCTGCGCGTCGATCTCGATACGGTGGTGCCGGGTGCCGAAGGTGCGCGCCACCAGATCGGAGTAGCGGAACTCGTCGCCGGCCTCGCCGCCGACGCTCTCGAAGCCGACCGAGAAGGTGTTGAGATCGCGCTGCCCGGCCTCGGCCAGCAGACCCACGATGAGGCTCGAGTCCACGCCGCCCGAGAGCAGTACGCCCACGGGGACGTCGGCCACGGTCCGCCGCCGCACCGCGGTGCGCAGCGTACCGAGGACCGCCTCGCGCCATTCCTCGGGGCTGCGGGCCTCGTCGCCGGCTTCGGGCTCGAACGAGGGGGCCCAGTAGTGTTCCTCCCGCCGCGTGCCATCCGGCTCGAGGGTCAGCAGGGTCGCCGGGGGCAGCTTGCGCACGCCGCGCAGGATCGTGTACGGCGCCGGTACCACTGCATGGAAGCTCATGTAATGATGCAGCGCGACGGGGTCGATGGCGGTGTCGACTTCGCCGGCGGCCAGCAGCGCGGGCAGGGTCGAGGCGAAGCGCAGGCGCCGCGCGTCCCCGCTGTAGCTGTAATAGAGCGGCTTGATGCCGAGGCGGTCGCGCCCGAGCACGACCCGGCCGCTGTCGCGCTCCCACAGGGCGAAGGCGAACATCCCCGCGAGCCGGTCGACGAAGCGCGGCCCCCAGGCGTGGTAGGCCTTGATCAGCACCTCGCTGTCGCCGTGCGAGAAGAAGCGGTAGCCGCGGGCCTTGAGTTCGCGCCGCAGCTCGCGGTAGTTGTAGATCATCCCGTTGAATACGAGTGCGAGGCCCAGTTCGCTGTCGACCATGGGCTGGCAGGCGTGTTCGCTCAGGTCCACGATCTTCAGGCGGCGGTGGCCGAAGGCGATCCGGCCCTGGGCGTAGCCGCCGCCGGCATCCGGGCCGCGCGGTGTCATGGCGGCGGTCATCGCCGCTACCGCCGCGTTCGAGGCAGGGCGCGCATCGAAGGTGATCTCTCCGCAGATTCCACACATGGTCAGCGCCTCCGGCGACGGCCCTGGGCGGCCGGATCCGGGTCGGGAGGCGGATCCCCCGCGCCGTCGGAGGCGAGCGGCCCGCTCGCGAGCACCGGGGCCGCGTCGAGTTCGCGGATATCCATCATCTCAGCGATCCGTCGCAGGGCATCGAGAATGGTTTCCTGTTCATGCCGGGGCAGGCGCCGGAAGGCGGCGCTGAAGCCCTCCTGCAGCAGCGGCGGCGAGCGCTCCAGCAGCGCCTCGCCCGCGCGCGTGGTTCGTACCATCACGCGACGCCGGTCGGAGCGCGAGCGCACGCGCCGGATCAGGCCCCGGTCCTCCATCCGATCGAGCATCTCGGTGACGGTCGCCTGACTGAGTTGCAGGGACCGTGCCAGTTCCCCGACGGCGCTGGGCTGGCGTGCGCAGAGGCTGCGCAACAGCAGGATCTGCGGACCGGTGACACCGTGCTCATGGATCAGGCGACGCGAATGCAGATCAATCGCGCGCACGATACGGCGCAGCGAGACCAGCACCTCGTCGCAGGGATTCCCCGAGGGCGTGGCCGGGGCGGCCGGCGCCCGGGGGATCGCGCGGTTCATTTTCATCGTGGCCTAAAATATCGTACACGAAGTAAAATGGCAAGCAGAGCAGGGTGGTGATCGGGGTGGTCGGCGGCCTGCACCATCGTAGGTCCCCGGTGGGCGGCCACGCCCGATTTGCGGGCGCGGTCGGGGCCGGTCGCGGCGCGGCCCGTGACGGGCCGGCGAAAAAAACGGCCCTCGCAGGGAGGGCCGATCAAAGAGAGGAGGAGTCGATTGCGTCCAACCATCGTGCGCTAGGGCACGCAACGAAGGATAGGACGGGTTGCAATCACAGAGGTTGACCTCAATCAACCGTTCGCAGTTCCGTGGTCCGGGCGATCGGCTATAGTGATCCTGGGGGGCGGCACGACGACGCGGGGAACGTTGGCGGTCAATGCAGGTCCACAGGATAGAGGCGGAATCATACCGGATTCGCAGGGAACCCCGGACGACGGGAGGTGCGGCATGACCATGGAACGCAGATGGAGCGATCGGACCCACGTCACGCTGGAGGCGGTGGTGGTGCACCAGGGTCTGCCGGTGGAGCGCTGTCGGACGCGGGACATCGGCCTGGAAGGGGCCTTCCTGCATACGCGGCTGCCCCAGATCCAGAAGGGTACCCGGGTGGAGGTCGAGTTTCTGGTCCCGCGCGCGGGCGGAACCGCGCGGCGCCGGCTCCCGGCCGTGGTGATGCACCGCTCCGACGAGGGCCTGGGTGTGATGTTCCTGGCCTTCGATCAGGCGGCGTTCCGATCCATCGAGGAGCTGGTCTATCATGCCCCGCAGGCGCAGGCGGCGCCGGACAGGCGGGCACGGCAGGCGTTGCACTAGGAGCCTGTCGGACTTCGGCTTGTCCTGCTCCGAGGGTGGGAGACCGGCCCGTTTTTCCGATCGTTTGCGTTGAATAGCGATCACTGTTCGCCGCAAACGATCGGAAAACCGTCCTCGATCTCCTGCCGCCTCACTACAAATCCCCTGAGTCCGACCGGCTCCCGGCCCGCATTCCTCACCGCGGTCCAGCCGGGAGGGCTTGTATCCCGTCCTCCGGAAGGTGTATATAAATACACCTGTATGGAAATACAGGGATGCTTCGGTGGATGACCTGACCCTCGCCCAGCAGCGGGTCCTGCACGCGATCCGCGAGTTCATCGAACGCACGGGCATGCCCCCCACGCGCGCCCAGCTCGCGCGCACCCTCGGTTTTCGCTCCGCCAATGCCGCCGAGGCGCACCTGCGGGCCCTCGCCCGCAAGGGGGCGATCGAGCTGCTGCCCGGCACCTCGCGGGGGATCCGTCTCCCGGGAGGGGGGGAGGAGGGTCTGCCGGTGGTGGGGCGGGTGGCGGCCGGGGATCCGATCCTCGCGCAGGCGCATATCGAGGGCCATGAGGCCGTGGCCCCGGGGGTGTTTCGCCCGCGCGCCGACTACCTCCTGCGGGTGCGCGGCATGAGCATGTGCGAGGCCGGGATCCTGGACGGGGACCTGCTTGCGGTACACGCCACCCGCGAGGCGCGCAACGGCCAGATCGTCGTGGCCCGTCTGGACGAGGAGGTCACCGTCAAGCGGTTCCGGCGGCGCGGGCGCCGCGTATGGTTGCTGCCGGAGAACCGCGACTTCGAGCCCATCGAAGTGGACCTGCGCCGCGACCCCTTCGTCATCGAGGGGCTGGGCGTGGGCCTGATCCGCAACGGATCGCCGTTCGTTCCCTGACGGCCGCGGCAAGGCCGCCCGCGCGGCGCGGCCGTCTTCGAACGCCCTTCGAGACCGATACCCGATGGACACACCTTCGGATTCCTCCGCGCTCCGTATCGAAGCACCCGTATCCGGGGGCCTCGAGGGTCCGCGGTCCGGGGGGGCGGCGGATCGGCCCGACGTCTGGCGCGGCGGCGGGTTCGTCCCCCCGGGGTCGCAGGTGCTGGCCACCGGCTTCCGGGAACTCGACGCCCGATTGCCGGGCGGGGGTTGGCCCCTGGGGGCGCTGACGGAGATCCTGACGCCGGCGCCGGGCGGCATCGGGGGGCTGGCCCCGCTGCTGCCGGCACTGGCGCGGCTGAGCCGGGAGCGGCGCTGGCTGGCGTGGGTGGCCCCGCCGTACGCCCCCTATGCTCCGGCCCTCGCGGCCTGCGGGGTCGCGGTGAACCGGGTGCTTCTGGTACGCCCGCGTTCCGCCGGCGACGGACTGTGGGCCCTGGAGCAGGTCCTGGGGGCCGGGGCCTGCAGCGCGGCGCTGGCGTGGCCCGCCGCCGCGGGCATGAACGTCCTGCGCCGCCTGCAGCTCGCGGCCGAACGCAGCGGGACCTGGGGGGTGTTGTTCCGGCTGCTGCACGCCGCACGGGAGCCTTCGCCTGCGGTGCTGCGCCTGCGCGTGGAGCCCGTCCCGGACGGGATCCGCCTGCATCTGCTCAAGCGCCGCGGCCGCGGCGCGGGCGCGCCGGTGCACCTGCCCCATCCGTCGGCTTGCGGGTGATCCGATGCACTGGTTATGCCTGCACCTCCCCGATCTGGCGCTGGAGGTCTTCAGCCGCGGCGGGGCCATCCCGCGCGCGGTGCCGCTGGCGGTGAGCGACGGGGCGTCGCGGCGCCCGCGCATCGTAGCCTGCAACGCCGCGGCCGGCGCCCGCGGCGTGAGGCCGGGCATGGAGGCGGGGGCTGCCCGCGCCCTGGCGCAGGGGCTGGTCCTGCGGGTGCGGGATGCGGCGGCGGAGAGGCGCGCCCTGGAGCGGCTCGCGCAATGGGCGGGGCGCTTCACGCCGCGGGTGAGTCCGGCGCCCCCGCGCGAGGTGCTGCTGGAAGTGGAGGGCAGTGCGTCGCTGTTCGGCGGGGTTTCGGTGTTGCGTGCGCAGGTCTGCGCCGGCGTCGCGCGCCTCGGCCACCGGGTGCATACGGCGCTGGCGCCCACGCCGCTGGGTGCGAGCCTGCTGGCGCGGGCGGGGGAGGAGCGCGAGGCCCCGGATCTCGCGGCGCTGCGCACGCAGCTCGCCGGGCTGCCGCCGGCGCTGTTGGAGATGCCGCCGGAAGTCTGTACGACGCTCGAGGGACTGGGGGTGCGCTCCCTGGGCGAGTGTCTGCGCCTGCCGCGCGCCGGCCTGGCGCGGCGCGCGGCACCGGTGCTCGCCGCCCTGGATCGCGCGCTGGGGATCGCCCCCGATCCCCGGCCGGCCTTCGTGCCGCCGCCGCAGTTCGAGGATCGACTGGATCTGCCTGCGGAGGTGGAGCGGGCCGATGCCCTGGCGTTCGCCGCCCGGCGCCTGCTCGGCGACCTCGCCGCGGTGCTCGCCGGGCGCCAGGCGGGGGTGGAGTCGCTGGAGCTGCGGCTGCTGCCGCGCCGGGGTGCGCCGACGGCGGTGCGGATCGGGTTCGCCGCCCCGACCCGCGCGCCCGCGCGCCTGGCGGAACCCGTGCGCCTGCGCCTGGATACCCTGAAGTTGACGGCGCCGGTCGCGGCGCTCGTCCTGCGAGCGGGGCGCATCGTGCCGCTGCCTCCGGACCACGCCGGCGGATGGTTCGGCACCGGCGCGCCTCCGGCCGCGGCGGCGCTGCTCGACCGGCTGCGCGCGCGCCTGCAGGAGGACTCCGTGCAGGGGCTGGGGCTCACCGAGGATCACCGCCCGGAGCGCGCGTACCGGACCTGCCCGCCCGGGGCGACGGTCGGGGGGACGCCGCCCCCGCCGCTGCGGAGCGCGCGCCCGCTGTGGCTGCTGCCGCGGCCGCTCCCCCTGGAGGCGCGCGGCGGACGCCCCTGCTACGGCGGTACGCTGGCCCTGGCGCCGGAGCGGGAGCGCATCGAAAGCGGGTGGTGGGATGGCGCGGATGCGGTACGCGATTACTTCGTGGCGCGCACGCCGAACGGGATGCGCCTGTGGATCTTCCGTGTTCCGGGCGCCGGGGGGCGGTGGTTCCTGCACGGGTTCTTCGAATAGGGGGCACCGCCCCGGACTTCGGAGCCGTGCCGGTGCAGGGGGGCGGCGCAGTCACCCCTCAACCTCGCCGGGGATCATCCGCTACACTTCGGGAGGCGGTTGCAGAACGGTGTCCGTGGACAACGAGTCCGGGGCGGGCCGGTTCGATGCACCGCCGGGGATTGCGCGCCACCCCCTCGCTACCCATCAAGAGGCCCCTTGGATTCCACACGCCGCATCATCGTGATGAACGCCAAGGGCGGCTGTGGCAAGACCACGGTCGCCACCAATCTCGCCAGCGCCTATGCCGCCCGGGGGTTGTCCGCGGCCCTGTTCGATCACGATCCGCAGGGTTCCAGCATCCGCTGGCTGCGCCGCCGCGACCCCGAGCGCGCGCCCATCCACGGGATCGCCGCCTACGACCGCGCGCAGGCGAACGTCACCCGCTCCTGGCAGTTGCGCGTCCCGCCCGAGGTCCGCCGGTTGGTCATCGACACCCCGGCCGGGATCAAAGGGTCGGAACTGGTGGAGCACGTGCGCGGCGTGGACATCATACTGGTGCCGGTGCTGCCCTCGCCGATCGACATCCAGGCGACCGCGGACTTCATCCGCGATCTCCTGCTCGTCGGCAAGGTACGCACTCCGGGGACGCGGCTGGGCATCGTCGCCAACCGTGTGCGCGAGAATACCCTCGCCTTCCGCGCGCTGGAGCGTTTTCTGGAAACGCTGCGCATCCCGGTCCTGGTGCGTCTGCGCGAGACCCAGAACTACGTGCACGCCGCCGAACAGGGGGTCGGCATCCACGAACTCAAATCCTACTCGACCGGGCGCGACGTCGCCGACTGGCAGGGGTTCATCGACCGGCTGGAGGAGGAGTCCGCGCCCGCGCGCCCCGCGGTTCACCCCGGGGAACGCTGAGCGGGGGCCGGAGCGGTGCGCTCAGTCGGAATCGCGATCCTTGGGCGCAGATTTCGCCCGCGGTTCGAGCGTCACGACGACCCGGTCCACCGGTTCGTCGACGAAGCGCGGCCGCGCCCGTGACGGGCGTCCGGCCGCGAGGGCCAGTTCGCGCTCGCGCGCGCTGATCAGCGCCAGGCAGTTGCGGATGCCCTCGACAGTCGTCTCCGAGAGGGGGTGGCGGTAACCCGGCCGCGTATACGTGTCCTTGGCGACGCTGGTGAGCACCTGGCGCATGATGCGCAGGATCTGCTCCTCCTTGGAGGGTGCGGACTCGGTCATCGTTCGGATCCTCCGGCGTCGGAATGCCCTATTGTCGCACATCCCCCACCGGGGAGGGGCAGTGTTGCCTTTCCCGGTGTCCGGGGCACAATGGGGCTCCCGCCCGCCCCGGGGGCGGCTTCGGCGACGGAGACGGTCATGGAACCGGATCGACTGCAGTCCCTCGCCGCGCGCTTGCGCGAGTTCGCTGCGGCGCGCGATTGGGAAGGCTTCCATACGCCCAAGAACCTCGCCATGGCCCTCGTCGCGGAGGCAGGCGAACTGGTGGAGCACTTCCAGTGGCTCACGCCCGAGGAGAGCGCGGCGCTGGCGCCGCAGCGGCTGGCGGAAGTCGAGCTGGAGCTGGCCGACGTCCTCATCTACCTCGTCCGCCTCGCCGACCGCCTCGGTGTCGATCTCGCCGCGGCCGCCGAGCGCAAGATCGAGATCAACGAACATCGCTATCCCGCCGACCGGGTCCGTGGAAGTGCCCGCAAGTACACGGAATATTGACCCGACGAGCCATTTTCCTACAAATCCTTGGGTGCGAATCCGATAGCCGCGACGGCCGTTCGGGTGCACTGTCCGGGGCGTGTCTTCGAGCAGGGGTCGCGCCGGCCATGAACCGCCGCCGCAGCGGATCCGACCGTCGGGGCTGGCAGCCGATGCCCCCGGTCCCGTTTCTCGACAGTGAGGGGTGCCCGGTGCTGTGGGATCGGCGCCGGGTCGCCGACCGGCGCCTGAACGCCATCGGGCGCGAGTGGGTCGACACGTCGGTCGTGCGCCTGCGGCCCCCGCGCCGCTGAGGGCCCCCGCGCGCGGTTGCGCGCCGATCGCCTGCCATCCCCGGACGCCCCCGCCTCCGCGATCCGGGCTACACTATCCATAGAGAGATCCGGGCCGCCGCCGCACCGTCATCCGGCGGCGGGCACGTCGCGTCATCGGCAGGTCACGACGCGCGCATATCCTGGAAGGGTGGTCGTACCGCGGCCTCGTCTTTTCGGCGCGCGGGGGTTTCCTGTCCCCGAAACCGCGCGCATGCATCCGGGGACAAGGAGTGTAGCGTCATGGAACAGCGGCTGACCGAGCGACGCCCCGCGGCGCTCGAGGTCCTCGTCTATCGCAATCAGGTACCGGTCCTGGCCGGTGTGACCCGAAACGTGGGTACGAACGGGATGTTCATTTCCGCGCCGACCCAGGACCCGACCGGACTCCCCGAGCGCAGTTTCGTGGAGGTCGAATTCGACCTCGAGGACGACGACGACGTGCGCAAGTGCCGGGTACCGGGCTGGGTGACGCGGCGTCTGGGGGAAGGCATCGGCGTGACCTTCGCGACGCTCGATTCGCGCGGGCGCCGCGACCTCCAGACCCTGCTGCGGCGCGCGGGCGGGCGCCTGCCGCGCTGGCGCCCGCCGCTGCAGCCGCGCGGCCCGAGCGAGGCCGGCGGCTGAGTGCCGCGCGGGCACGCGCCCGGCGGCCCGCCGCGCGCGCGTGCGGCGTCGCTGGGAGCCGGTGGAGTACAATGGCGGCGGGTGGTCGGCGGCGGCCGGTTCACCGGGAGTGGACCATGGGTGACGTAGTACCGTTTCGCAAGCCCTCCCTTGCCGAGCGCAGCAAGGGGGTGACCCTGTGCGCCAACGGCTTCCACAAGTGGGAGGTCTGGAAGAGACAGCGATTCGACGTCAAGCAGGGTCGTCTGGTGACCGTCTATCGCTGTACGCGCTGCGGCGCGACCCGCAACGAACTGCGCTGAGGTGCGGCCCCGCCGGGCACGGCGTCGGCGTGCCCTGCTGCGGCGACGCGCGTTCCTTTAGCTTTAGACGGCCGCGGCCGCGCGCGCCTCCCGGGGGCCGCGGGCGGACACCAAGCGGCGGATGTGCCGGCGGCTGCCGTCGGACATGTTGAGAAAGCGCGTCCCGATCCGGAAGCCGCGTGCGCTCGAATAGAACAGGCAGGCCGAGACTTCCGCAAGGCAGGTGACCGGTCCCGATCTCTCCGCGCCGGGGAGTCGGAACGTGAGTTCGACGAGGGCACCCGGTGTCAATTCGACTTCGCTGAGAAAGGCGAGGCCGCCGGAGGACAGGTCCACGGCGGTGCCGTTCGCCGCGTGTCCGTCGGTGTGCGTGATCCGCACGGGTCCGCTGATCCCGATCCGCATCGTCGCCCGCCCGTCCATCGCCGGATCCCCGTAGGTACAGGAGCCGCACCCGGAGGGCGTGTGCCCACCTCCGGATCTCAATCCCACCCATCGGCCGGGTCGCAGGCGGCTTGAGCGCCGCGCCGGTCGGGGCCCTGCGTCAGTCGGATGGCGCGGGGGCGGGCGCAGGTGCGGGCGCCGGCGCCGGCGCGGACGGTTGCGCCGTCGCGGGTGCCTGGTCCGGAGCGGGTGCCGGCCGCACGGGCACGGCGACGGGCGCATTCCGGGGTTCGTAACGCAGTTCCGCGCGGTCGAGCAGTCTGCCCGCGCCGTCGACCACCTCCACGGTCCAGGTCCCCGACGCGCGCGACGCCAGCCGTTTGCTCGACCAGACGCGCCAACGCGGCCCGCGGATCTCGAACGGAACGCTCGCCACGACCTTGCCGTCGTGGATCCAGCGGTGGATCACCATCCCGCCCTTCATGCTGCGCACGTCGGTGAAGAAGTACACCCGCTGCACCGGCCGATCGAGCACGTGCAGGTCGTCGACCGGTTCGCGATCGCGGATCGCGGTGGTGAACTGGGCCTGCGCGACGGTTCCCTCCGGCGCAGTCGCCGCCGGGCGCGGGCGTGCGGGTGCGGCCGGTTCGGCCGGTGCCGCCGTGGCGGGCGCGGAAGGCGGCGGTGTCGGTGCACCGGCGACACCGGATGCACCGGATGCACGGGGGGCACCGGCGGCGCCGGCCGTGCCGGCGATGCCGAGGGCGATGACGAACAGAGTGCGGGTGAGGGCATGCATCGCAGCGTCCTCCGTGGGGCGGGCCGGTGCCCGGTCGCGGGGATCCGGGCGGTTGCCCCGGTCGAGGACGCAGAAGGTAGCACAGTCTCCGATGTGGAAGTAGCCGGCCGCGGCCCCCCACGCGTGGCGTCGGGTTTGTGGCGGCCCGAGAACGCGCCCTGCTATCATGGCGCCGCGAACGGCCGTCGACCCGACGCATCCCCGTCCCCGGAACAGGAACCGGTTTGTACCCTTCCGTCGCACAACGGCTCGAACGGCTCGCCGCCGCCGGTTCCGGCCCCCTGTTGCGCGGGGGGCTGATCGGGGTCGAAAAGGAGACGCTACGCGTCTCCCCGGAGGGGGGGATTGCGCAGACGCCCCATCCCGCGGGACTCGGTTCCGCGCTGACCCATCCCTATATCACCACCGACTACTCGGAGGCCCTGCTCGAGTTGATCACCCCGCCGTTGCAGGACGGGGCCGCGGTCCTCGAGTTCCTGCGCGATACGCAGCGCTTCGTCTACTCGCAACTGAACGGGGAAGTGCTCTGGGCCACGAGCATGCCGTGCGTGGTGGCCGGCGAGACGAGCATCCCGATCGCCCGTTATGGAAGATCCAACGCCGGCATGATGAAGACCGTCTACCGCCGCGGGTTGGGGCACCGCTATGGGCGTGTGATGCAGGTCATCGCCGGCGTGCACTTCAACTACTCCTTCAACGATGCCCTGTGGCCCGTTCTGCAGGAGATCGAGGGCGACTCGCGCGAGGCGCGCGCCTATCGCGACGATCGCTATTTCGGGGTGCTGCGCAACCTGCAGCGCCTGGGCTGGTTGGTGCCCTATCTGTTCGGCGCCTCGCCGGCGGTGTGCAAGTCCTTCCTCAACGGCCGTGCGACGACGCTGTCGGAATTCAACGAGAACACTTACTACGAACCGTTCGGGACCTCCCTGCGCATGGGCGACATCGGCTATCAGAACAACCGCGAGAACGAGACCGGCATCAAGGCGAACTACGACAGCCTGGACGCCTATATCGCGAGTCTCGCCTGTGCGATCTCGACGCCCTATCACGGCTACGAGAAGATCGGGGTGGTGGTCGACGGCGAGTACCGCCAGCTCAACGCGAATATCCTGCAGATCGAAAACGAGTACTACAGCACGGTGCGCCCGAAACAGGCCCTGGAAGGGAACGAGAAGCCGATCCGTGCGCTCAAGCGCCGCGGCGTACGCTACATCGAACTGCGCTCGCTCGACGTCAACGCCTTCGATCCCCTCGGCATACACGAGGACCAGTTGCGTTTCCTCGAGGCGCTCATGGTCTTCTGTCTGCTCGATGACAGCCCCCCGATCAGCCGCCTGGAGCGTGAGGAGATCGACTACAACGAACTGGCGGCGGCCCACCGCGGGCGCGACCCCGCCCTGGAGCTTCGCCGTGGGGGTCGTACCGTGCCGCTGCGCCGCTGGGCCGCGGAGGTCTGCGAGGCCATGGAGGGCGTGTGCGCGGCGCTCGACGCGGGCGGCGGGGGCGGCGTCTATGGCGCGAGTCTCGCGATCCAGAAGGCGGCGGTCGAAGACCCCGAGCGCACACCCTCGGCGCGCATGCTCTCGCAGATGCGCGAGACGGGCGAGGGCTTCTATCACTTCGCGCGGCGCATGTCCCTCAAGCACCAGCGCTACTTCGAGGCCCTGCCGGAGGATCCGGAGCGCACGGCCTGGTTTCGCCGGCTCGCCGAAGAGTCGCTGCGGCGCCAGGCCGAGATCGAGGCCGCCGACGACGTCCCCTTCGACGAGTATCTGCGCCGGTATTTCGCGCAGGAGGTCTGACCGCCGGCGCGCGCGGTCGCGTCAGCCGCCGCGGGCGCGCCAGTTGTGCACGAAGCCCGCGGACCCGAGTGCCACGAACCAGAGCAGGACCCATTCCGGCATGCTCAACCCGAGAAAGCGCCACGAGACGCGCGCGCACTCGCCCGACCCGGTCAGCACCATGCGCAGGGTGCGGCTCAGGGGAAAGGTCTCCAGCAGGTAGGCGAGGCCGGGCCCGCAGGAGGGGACACGGTCGGCGGGCAGGTGCTGGATCCAGACGTGGCGCGCGGCGACCGCCGTGCCGATGAGCGCCGTCGCGGCGATGAGCAAGGCGTAGATGCGCGCCCCGACCCGGCCGGGGTCATGCACGGCGGCGGCCAGGAACACCAGCCCCAGCGCGGTCACGCCGAGGCGCTCGAAGATGCACAGCGGGCAGGGATCGAGGTGCAGACGGAACTGGGCATAGTAGGCGTAGCCCAGGAGCGCGGCGCAGGCGAGCGTGCCTGCCGCGTTCAACCATCGTTTGGAGGCGGGGCGCGCCGTCATCCACCGGTCCTGCGAAGCTCTGATCACTCTATCATGGTCCGGCGTTTCGCGGGAGCGATCGAGGTCCGCCGGCCGCGCGCGGACGGGGCAGACACCCCGGTACGTTTACGCGGTGTCCCGGGCGTGGTGTAATGACGCCCGCGCCCGCGGCGGGCGCGGGGGGAGGAACGAGTGGCCGGATCGTCCCAGGGACAGACGCAGAGCATGGCCGTGTTCTGCGATTTCGAGAATATCGCGCTCGGCGTACGCGACGCCAAGTATTCCCAGTTCGACATCACCAAAGTCCTCGAGCGCCTGCTGCTCAAGGGTAACATCGTCGTCAAGAAGGCCTACTGCGACTGGGAGCGGTACAAGGAGTTCAAACGCGGGATGCACGAGGCCTCCTTCGAGCTGATCGAGATCCCCCATGTGCGCCAGTCGGGCAAGAACTCCGCCGATATCCGTATGGTCGTCGACGCCCTCGACCTGTGTTATACGAAGGCCCATGTCGACACCTTCGTGATCATCAGCGGCGACTCGGACTTCTCGCCCCTGGTGAGCAAGCTCCGGGAGAACGACAAGGTCGTCATCGGCGTCGGGGTAAAGAACGCGACCTCGGACCTTTTGATCGCCAACTGCGACGAGTTCATCTTCTATGACGACCTCGTCCGCGAGAAGGAGGGGCGCCGGCGCGCGCGCCGCAAGTCCTCGACGAAGGCGGCAGGCAAGGGCGCCGACGCCGCGGCGGCCAAGGGCGACGTCGAAAAGTCCGAAGGGGACAAGAAACAGGACGCCATCGATCTGGTGATCGAGACCGTAGAGGCGTTATTCTCGGAGCGCGGCGAGGAGGAGAAGATCTGGGGGTCGATGGTCAAGCAGACCCTCAAGCGGCGCAAGCCCGGCTTCAGCGAGTCGTACTACGGGTTCCGTAGCTTCAGCAAGTTGCTCGAGGAGGCGCGCGAGCGCGGGCTGCTGGATCTGGAACGCGACGAGAAATCGGGCGGCTACATCATCACCGCCTTCAACCACGAGGAGTGATCGGAGCGGGCCCGCCGCCTCAGTCGCGGATCCAGTTGGACAGCGCCTCGATGATCGCACGCGCCTGATCCTTGCTCGAGATCGTGAATTTGGACTTCTGCTGATATTCGCCGCCGCGCTTCTGATAGCGGCGTATGGAGAACTTGTCCGGGCCGTACCCGCCCTTGCGGCGGTCCCATTCCTGATAGCGGTAGAGGATCGTGCTCCAGGCGCCGCGGGAAAGGACTACTTTGTCCAGTTGCTTGACGACCTGGACGCCGTCTTCCGTATAGTCCACTGTCAGCTCGTCGATGTCGGATGCCATGAATTCACCGTTTGTTGGAGGGGCCGCGCCCGGGATGGCCCCGGGGACCGCCGCCGGCCCGTGCCGCCGCGGCCGGGGTCCGCGCCCCTACGCCCCACGGGGGGCGCCGGCCGGCAGGCGGCTACAAGGTAGGCAATCGCGCGGCCCCGATCAAGCGTCCCGGTCGCGGCTTGCCTGCCGGGCGTCGATCGGATAGCTTGGCCGCCGGGTGTACCTGGGGGTCGGCCCCGGGCCCGCACGCACCGCGGCGATTTCGATGAAGAGCCTCTGGAACGACCAGGAAGCCGCCGGATTCAGCGGCGAACTCGGCCTGCGGGTCTACTCCTCGCGGCTGCTCGGGCGCGAGCCCGCCCTCGTGCTGCACGGCGGCGGCAATACCTCGGTCAAGATCACGGAGACCGACCTCCTGGGCGAGGAGGAGCGGATCCTCTATGTGAAAGGCAGCGGATGGGATCTCGAATCGATCGACGAGCCGGGTTTCGCCCCGGTGCGTCTCGACCACCTGATCGCGCTCTCGCGACTGCCCCTGCTCTCCGACTCGGAGATGGTGAACGAACTCAAGACCCATACCAAGCGCGCGTCGGCCCCGACGCCCTCGGTCGAGGCGATCCTGCACGCGATCCTGCCGTACCGTTACGTGGATCATACGCATGCCGATGCGGTGGTGACGATCACGAACACGGACGACGGCGCGGAGCGAGTACGCGAAGTCTACGGCGAGCGGGTGGTAATCATCCCCTACGTGATGCCGGGATTCGATCTCGCGCGGCTGTGCGCCGAGCGCTTCCCCGCGGAGTCCGGCCCGCATACCGAAGGGATGGTGCTGATGAATCACGGCATCTTCTCCTTCGGGGAAAGCGCGCGCGAGTCGTACGAGCGGATGATCGAGCTGGTCAGCCGTGCCGAGGCCTACCTGGAGCGCAAGCGCGCCTGGTCGCTGCCGGCGGCGGAGCCGGTCCCTGCGCCCGACGTGGCGCCGGAGGCGATCGCGGCACTGCGTCGCGCGGTCTCCGAAGCGGCCGGCGCACCGATGATCCTGCATTGCGCGCCCGAGCCGGAGTTCCTGGCGTTCGCGCAACGCGCCGACGTCGCGCAGATCTCGCAGCGCGGCCCGGCGACGCCCGACCACGTCATCCGCACCAAGCGCGTGCCGATGCTCGGCCGCGATGTGGACGCGTACGTGCGCGACTATCGCGCCTACTTCCGCCTCCACGAGCCGCGCTCCCGCGCCCGCAAGACGATGCTCGATCCGGCGCCCCGGGTCGTCCTCGATCCGGAACTCGGCCTGTGCACCGTCGGGCGCAGTCCGCGCGAGGCGGCCATCGTGCAGGACATCTACCGGCACACCATCGGGGTGATCCTGCGGGCCGAGGCGCTCGGGGGCTTTCGGGCGCTTCCCGCCCAGGAGATCTTCGAGGTCGAGTACTGGGAACTGGAGCAGGCGAAGCTGCGCCGCGGCGGTACGCCGCCGGCCTTTGCCGGCGAGGTCGCCCTGGTCACCGGGGCCGCATCCGGGATCGGCCGCGCGTGCGTGGAGTCTTTCCGCGCGCGCGGCGCCGCCGTCGTGGGCCTCGATCTCGATCCGCGGGTGGAGGCGCTGCATCCGGCGCCGGGGTATGTCGGCATCCCCTGTGACGTGACCGACCCGGAACGGGTCGCGGCCGCCTTCGCCCGCGCGGTACGCGAGTTCGGGGGGGTGGATCTCCTGGTGCTCAACGCCGGCGTGTTTCCCGCCAGCCGTTCGATCGCGGAACTGCCCCTGGAGGAATGGCGCCGGGTCATGGCGGTGAACCTCGACGCGAACCTCGAGATCCTGCGCCGGGCCTGGCCGCTGCTGCGGCTGGCCCCGCGGCGCGGGCGGGTGGTGGTCGTCGGCTCGAAGAACGTGCCGGCGCCGGGCCCGGGAGCGGCCGCGTATTCGGCCTCCAAGGCGGCGCTCAACCAGCTCGCGCGCGTGGCCGCCCTGGAGTGGGGCGGCGACGGCATCACCGTCAACGTCGTGCACCCCAACGCGGTATTCGACACCGGCATCTGGACCCCGGAGGTCCTCGCCTCGCGCGCCGCGCACTACGGCCTGAGCGTTGAGGAGTACAAGCGGCGCAACGTGCTCGGCGTGGAGGTGACCAGCCGCGACGTTGCGGAACTCGCCGCCGAGATGTGCGGCCCGGTCTTCGCCAAGACCACCGGCGCGCAGATCCCCGTCGACGGCGGCAACGAACGCGTGATCTGAGCGCCCCCCGCGCGACGTAGTCCGGCTGCAGGCCGCAGGCCGGAGGGTCGATGTAGCCCGGATGTAGGCCGCAGGCCGCAATCCGGGGATCGCGGTGCGGGGAGGACTCCCGTTCCCGGATTGCGCGTCGCTCCATCCGATGGGATGGTCTCCTCCCCCTCTACTTCGGCGTCGTGATGCGCCAAGATGGAGTGGATTCTGGGACCATCGGTGAGAGTGAGGAGGAGACCATGGGTGAGCTTAGCGTGATTGGG
>Ga0256829_1000348_pt1 | contig 49757 bp, 40 predicted proteins | sample 131447metaG_FD_185979 | JGI IMG/M metagenome (GOLD analysis project Ga0256829, IMG submission 185979) | Hydrothermal vent microbial communities from Lau Basin, Pacific Ocean - 131-447 | ecosystem: Environmental > Aquatic > Marine > Hydrothermal vents | place: Pacific Ocean: Lau Basin | collected... | reverse complement strand
GCCGGCGCCATCGTCGCGGGCGGCAAGGGCGACGCCGAGAGCAAGATCGAGGCCATGAAATCCGCCGGCATCACCGTGGCCGAAAGCCCCGCTGGCCTCGGCGAAGCCGTGCTCAAGGCGATTGGCTAAAGACCCGTTCGCGCGCGCCCCGGGCCTGACCGGGGCACGCGCGGCCGGGTGGTCCCGGGTCAGGCCCGGGACGTGTTGCGAAAAGGACATCTGACATGACCGACCAATCCCCCAACGACCTCTTTCATGCCTCCTCTTTCATGCAGGGGCATAATGCCGAGTATCTCGAACAGCTTTATGCGCGCTATGCCAATGACCCGAACGCGGTCGACGCGGCGTGGAAAAGCTTTTTCGACGCGCTGGGCGATGGTGATGATGATGTGAAGGCCGAGGCCGCTGGCCCTTCCTGGGCGCGCACCGATTGGCCCCCCATGCCGTCGGACGACCTGACCGCGGCTCTTACGGGCGAATGGCCTGCCGAGCCGGAATTAAAGGACGCCGGCAAGAAGATCGCCGCCAAGGCCGCCGAGAAGGGCGTGAGCCTGACCGATGAGGACGTGAAACGCGCCGTGCTCGATTCCGTGCGCGCGCTGATGCTCATTCGCGCCTACCGTATTCGCGGGCATCTGGCCGCCGATCTCGATCCGCTGGGCCTGCGCGAGACGCCGAACCGCCCGGAGCTCGATCCGAAATCCTACGGGTTTACCGAAATCGACATGGATCGCCCGATCTTTATCGACAACGTGCTGGGCCTGCAAATTGCCAGCCTGCGCGAGATCCTTGCCATCGTGAAGCGCACCTATTGCGGCACCTTCGCGCTGCAATACATGCATATTTCCGACCCCGAGCAATCGGCCTGGCTGAAAGAGCGGATCGAGGGCTATGACAAGGAAATCACCTTTACCCGCAACGGGCGCAAGGCGATCCTGAACAAGCTGGTAGAGGCCGAAGGCTTTGAGAAATACCTGCATGTGAAATACATGGGCACCAAGCGCTTTGGTCTGGACGGTGGCGAGAGCCTCATCCCCGCGATGGAGCAGATCATCAAGCGCGGTGGCCAGTTGGGCGTGCAGGACATCGTGATCGGCATGCCGCACCGTGGCCGCCTCAGCGTGCTGGCCAATGTGATGGGCAAGCCCTATCGCGCGATTTTCAACGAGTTCCAGGGCGGCAGCTTCAAGCCCGAAGAGGTCGATGGGTCGGGTGACGTGAAATACCACCTCGGCGCCTCGTCGGACCGCGAATTCGACGGCAACAAGGTGCACCTCAGCCTGACCGCCAACCCCAGCCACCTCGAGGCTGTCAACCCGGTGGTTCTGGGCAAGGTCCGCGCCAAGCAGGATCAGTTGAACGACACCGAACGCACTAAGGTGTTGCCGATCCTGCTGCATGGCGATGCGGCCTTTGCCGGTCAGGGGGTCGTGGCGGAATGTTTCGGTCTGTCGGGCCTCAAGGGGCATCGCACCGGCGGCACCATTCATATCGTCGTGAACAACCAGATCGGTTTCACCACCGCGCCGCATTTCAGCCGCTCGTCGCCCTATCCCACGGATATCGCGCTGATGGTCGAGGCCCCGATCTTCCACGTCAATGGCGATGATCCCGAAGCGGTGGTGCATGCCGCCCGCGTTGCCACGGAATTCCGCCAGAAGTTCCACAAGGACGTGGTGATCGACATGATCTGCTATCGTCGGTTCGGCCATAACGAGGGCGACGAACCGATGTTCACCAACCCGGTGATGTACAAGAAGATCAAGCAGCAGAAGACCACGCTCAGCCTCTATACCGAGCGGTTGGTCAAGGATGGTCTGATCCCCGAGGGCGAAATCGAGGACATGAAGGCCGCGTTCCAAGCCTATCTCGCGGATGAGTTCGAGGCCGGCAAGGATTACCGCCCGAACAAGGCCGACTGGCTGGATGGCAAATGGTCAGATCTGAACGCGCATCGTGGCAAGTATGAGCGCGGCGAAACCGCGATCAAGCCCGAGACCATGGCCGAAGTGGGCCGTGCGCTCAGCACCGCGCCCGAAGGCTTTCCGCTGCACAAGACCGTCGAGCGGCTGCTCGAGGCCAAGGCCGCCATGTTCGAGAGCGGGGAGGGCTTTGACTGGGCCACCGCCGAGGCGCTGGCCTTTGGCTCGCTCTTGACGGAAGGCTACCGGGTCCGCCTCTCGGGGCAGGATTGCACGCGCGGCACCTTCAGTCAGCGCCATTCCGGCCTGATCCATCAGGACAATGAAGAGCGGTATTACCCGCTCAACCATATCCGCGAGGGGCAGGCGCATTACGAGGTCATCGACTCGATGCTTTCGGAATACGCGGTGCTGGGGTTTGAGTATGGCTACTCGCTGGCCGAACCCAACGCGCTCACCCTCTGGGAGGCGCAGTTTGGCGATTTCGCCAATGGCGCGCAGATCATGTTCGATCAGTTCATCTCGTCCGGGGAGAGCAAATGGCTCCGTATGTCCGGTCTCGTCTGTCTCTTGCCGCATGGCTATGAAGGGCAAGGGCCGGAACATTCCTCGGCCCGTCTGGAACGCTTCCTGACCATGTGCGGCGGGGATAACTGGATCGTGGCCAATTGCACCACGCCGGCCAATTATTTCCACATCCTGCGCCGCCAGATGTATCGCACCTTCCGCAAGCCGCTCATCCTGATGACGCCGAAATCGCTCTTGCGGCACAAGATGGCGGTGAGCAAGGCCGAAGAGTTCACCACCGGGTCGTCGTTCCACCGTGTCCTGTGGGACGATGCGCAATACGGCAATTCGCAGACCAAGCTGGTGGCGGATGACAAGATCCGGCGTGTCGTCATGTGTTCCGGCAAGGTCTATTACGACCTGCTCGAGGAACGCGATGCGCGCGGGATCAATGACATCTACATTCTGCGACTGGAGCAGTTCTATCCCTTCCCGGCCATGTCCATGGTGCGCGAACTGGAACGCTTCAAGGGCGCGGAAATGGTCTGGTGTCAGGAAGAGCCCAAGAACCAGGGGGCATGGTCCTTTATCGAGCCCAATATCGAGTGGGTTCTGACCCGGATCAAGGCCAAGCATCTGCGGCCGACCTATGCCGGTCGCCCCGCCTCGGCGTCGCCCGCCACGGGCCTCGCGAAACAGCACAAAGCACAACAAGAAGCGCTGGTGGATGCCGCGCTGACCATCGAAGGGAACTAACCCATGAGTACCGAAGTCCGCGTCCCCACCCTTGGCGAATCCGTGACCGAGGCGACTGTCGCCACCTGGTTCAAGAAACCCGGTGATCCGGTCGCCGCCGACGAGATGCTGTGCGAGCTGGAAACCGACAAGGTGACGGTCGAGGTGCCAAGCCCCGCAGCTGGCACCATGGGCGAGATCGTGGCTCCCGAGGGCACGACCGTTGGGGTCGATGCGCTGCTGGCGACCATCTCCGCAGGTGAGGCCAAATCGGCCCCGGCAAAGGCCGAGAAATCCGAAAAGCCCGCCAAGTCCGAGAGCGCCGACTCCGGGTCGAGCGTTGACGTGATGGTGCCGACCCTGGGCGAGAGCGTGACCGAGGCCACCGTGTCCACCTGGTTCAAGAAGGTGGGCGATCAGGTCGCCGCCGACGAAATGCTCTGCGAGCTGGAAACCGACAAGGTTTCGGTCGAGGTGCCGGCCCCCGCCGCAGGCACGCTGACCGAGATTCTCGCGGCCGAAGGTTCCACGGTTCAGGCCGGGGGCAAGCTTGCGATCCTGTCCTCGGGTGCCGGGGCATCCGCCCCCGCCGCCGCCCCCAAGGCCGAAGAGACCGCAGCGCCCGCCGCTGCCGGTGGCAAGGATGTCGAGGATGCGCCCTCGGCCAAGAAAGCCATGGCCGAGGCCGGTCTCAGCCGTGATCAGGTGCAGGGTTCGGGCCGCGACGGCCGCGTGATGAAAGAGGATGTGGCCCGCGCCGCCGCCGCCGCCACACAGGCCCCCGCCGCTTCCGCTGCCCCCGCTCAGGCGCCGCGCGCGCCCGCCCCGGCCGAGGATGTGGCCCGCGAAGAGCGCGTCAAGATGACCCGCCTGCGCCAGACCATCGCGCGCCGCCTCAAGGACAGCCAGAACACCGCTGCCATGCTCACCACCTACAACGAGGTGGACATGACCGAGGTCATGGCGCTGCGCAATCAGTACAAGGACGAGTTCTACAAGAAGCATGGCGTGCGCCTCGGCTTCATGTCCTTCTTTACCAAGGCCTGCGTGCATGCCCTGAAAGAGGTGCCCGAGGTCAACGCCGAGATCGACGGCACCGATATCGTCTACAAGAACTTCGTCCATATGGGCATCGCGGCGGGCACGCCCACCGGCCTTGTCGTGCCGGTGATCCGCGACGTCGACTCCATGGGCTTTGCCGCGATTGAAAAGGCCATCGCCGAAAAAGGCGCGCGCGCCCGTGACGGCAAGCTCTCCATGGCGGAAATGCAGGGCGGCACCTTCACCATCTCGAATGGTGGTGTCTATGGCTCGCTCATGTCCTCGCCCATCCTCAACCCGCCGCAATCGGGCATTCTGGGGATGCACAAGATCCAGGATCGCCCCATGGCGATCAACGGCCAGGTGGTGATCCGCCCGATGATGTATCTGGCGCTCAGCTACGATCACCGGATCGTGGACGGCAAGGGGGCTGTGACCTTCCTCGTGCGGGTCAAGGAAGCGCTTGAGGATCCCCGCCGTCTGTTGATGGATTTGTGAGGAAATCGTGGGTTGGCACCCACCCTACGATGTCGCGTAGGGTGGGTGAAACCCGCTACGAGGAAACCAGATGACCCACGAACTCACCGCCCTCACCCTCGCGGCGCTCTGGCAGGTCGTGCAATTCGTCCTCTATGCCATCCCCGCCAATCTCGAGCTTGGGCCGGGCTACACGATGTCCGCGCGCGATCACGAGCCGCCGCGGCCCCTCTCCCCGCAAACCGCCCGCCTTGGCCGGGCGCTTTCGAACCATTTCGAGGGGCTGATCCTCTTTACCATCGCGTGTCTGGTGATCACCCTGTCCGGCCAGTCCAGCCACTTCACCGCCTGGTGCGCCTATAGCTACGTCGCCGCCCGCATCCTCTATGTGCCTGCCTATTACGCCGGGCTCAGCCCCGCGCGCTCCTTCATCTGGGCGGTGGGTCTGCTCGCCACGCTTCTCATGCTTTTGGCGGCGCTCTTCTGATGTTTCATCTGGCTCAAAATACCTCGGGGGAGGCGCGCGCAGCGCGACGGGGGCAGCGCCCCCAGTCTCCCCCGCCCGCACCGACGCAATACCGATAGACGACCGACGCGGCTGCGGCCGCGAAAAACGAAAGGATCTGACCCATGGCCTCTTACGACGTAATCATCATCGGTGCTGGCCCCGGCGGCTATGTCTGCGCCATCCGCTGCGCGCAACTGGGGCTGAAAACTGCCGTGGTCGAGGGGCGCGCCACTCTGGGCGGCACCTGTCTCAACGTGGGCTGCATCCCCTCCAAGGCGCTCTTGCACGCGAGCCACATGCTGCACGAGGCCGAGCATAATTTCGCGGCCATGGGCCTCAAGGGAAAATCCCCCTCGGTCGATTGGAAGCAGATGCTGGCCTACAAGGATGACGTGATCGGCCAGAACACCAAGGGCATCGAATTTTTGTTCAAAAAGAACAAGGTAGACTGGATCAAGGGTTGGGGTTCCATCCCCGAGGCGGGGCGCGTCAAGGTGGGCGATGATATCCACGAGGCCAAGAAGATCGTCATTGCGTCCGGCTCTGTGCCCGCCTCTCTGCCCGGTGTCGAGGTCGATGAAAAGATCGTCGTCACCTCTACCGGCGCGCTGGAACTGGGCAAGATCCCGAAATCACTGGTGGTGATCGGCGCGGGTGTGATCGGGCTCGAGATGGGCTCGGTCTATGCCCGCCTGGGGGCCGAGGTGACGGTGATCGAATATCTCGACGCGATCACGCCCGGCATGGATGGCGAGGTGCAAAAGACCTTCCAAAGAACATTGAAGAAACAAGGGCTTAACTTCATCATGGGCGCCGCCGTGCAATCGGTCGAGACACTCAAGACCAAAGCCAAGGTGAATTACAAACTACGCAAGGACGACAGCACGCATCAGCTGGATGCCGATACCGTTCTGCTCGCCACGGGGCGCAAACCCTATACCGACGGGCTGGGGCTGGCCGAGTTGGGCGTCGAGATGACCAAGCGCGGCCAGATCGCCACGGATGACCATTGGCAAACCTCGGTCAAAGGCATTTACGCCATCGGCGACGCCATCGAAGGCCCGATGCTGGCCCACAAGGCCGAGGACGAAGGCATGGCCGTGGCCGAGGTGCTGGCGGGCAAACATGGGCATGTGAATTACGGCGTCATTCCCGGCGTGATCTACACGCATCCCGAAGTCGCCAATGTCGGCGCGACCGAAGAAAGCCTGAAAGAACAAGGACGTGCCTATAAGGTCGGCAAGTTCTCCTTCATGGGCAATGGCCGCGCCAAGGCGGTCTTTGCGGGCGACGGTTTCGTGAAAATCATCGCCGACAAGGAAACCGACCGCATTCTGGGCGCGCATATCATCGGGCCAGCGGCGGGCGATCTCATCCACGAGATTTGCGTGGCGATGGAATTCGGGGCCTCTGCGCAGGATCTGGCGCTGACCTGCCACGCGCATCCCACCTATTCCGAGGCCGTGCGCGAAGCGGCTTTGGCCTGCGGGGATGGGGCAATCCACGCTTGAGCGGGGGGGCTCTGCGCCCTTCGGGCCGCAGGCCCGGCTGCTTTACAGAACTCCGGCGGGCGGCATGGCGGTTGCAGGGTGCGATGAAAGCACCCTACTTCCGTGCCGGCCGATCGGGATCAAATCCCGCCTCGCGCATCAGCGCGTCCGAGGCCCCTTCGACATCCTGCTCCAGCCGCGCCATGAAAGAATCCCGGTCAAGGCCTTTCGGTATCGCGGGCAGGAATTCGACCACCGCCAGCCCCGGTTTGCGGTAGATGCCGCGTTTGGGCCAGAACACACCCACATTGGTGGCCGCAGGTACGCAGGGCACGCCCATCTGTTCATAAAGCACGGCGGTGCCAATCTTGTAGGGCATCTTGGCGCCGGGGGCCACGCGTGTGCCCTGGGCGTAGATGATCAACTGGCCGGGGGTCTGCGCGCCGCGGGCCACATCCTCGACCATCTTCTTGATCGCAGCGCCCCGCTTGCCACGGTCCACCGGCACGCAGCCGATCCGCATGCCGTAGAGGCCGATGACCGGTGTCCAGAGGATTTCGCGTTTCATGATGAAACGCCCCGCGGGAAGTTCGCTGAAAATCAACAAGATATCGAGAAAGGATTGATGTTTGGAGGCAATCAGAACCTGCCCGTCGGGCGGCGTGCCGCGCACTTCGGTGCGCAGGCCCACCATCCAGGCGGCGGTCCAGCGGACCCAGCGGCAATAGGCCTTGCAGGCCGCAAGCGCGCCCTTGCGGCTGACAATGGCGGCGGGCATGTAGATCAGCCCGACCACGGGCAGCATGACATACATCTGCGCCACAAAGAGCAGCGACCGCACCCATTGAACGGCGTATTTCATGGCATGTCCTTTAACGTGCGTTGCGCGGCAAGGCGGGTGGCGACAAAGGCCACGCCTGCCGCCAGCAGAGGAATGATCAGGGGCCAGATCCAGTGCCAGCCCTGAAACCCCAGCCCGGTCAGGAACCCGCCCTCGATCTGTGCGCGCGGCAAGAGCAGGATCGCGCCGCAGCCCAGAACCACGCCGACACTGGCCCCGCTTAGCGCGCGGAGTGTGAAACGGCGCACGAAAGCGTGGGCGATATAGGTATCCTGCGCGCCCACAAGGCGCAGCACGCTGATAACCTGTGCATTGGCCGCAAGGGCGGCGTTGGCCGCCAGCGTGATCATCGCGCCGACCGCCGCGCCGATGAGGATCAGCGAAACCCACCCCAAGAGCCGCAACCGGCTGGCCGCGCGCACCAGGGGTTGCCGCCAGCGCGTGTGATCGTCGAGCATGGCGCCCGGCACCTCGGCGCTCAGGCGCAGGCGCAGGCCCTCGGCGTCAAAGCCTTCTGAGGTTTCGATCACCTCGATCAGGCGCGGAATCGGCAGATCGGAAATGGGCAGGCCGGGGCCGAACCACGGGGCCAAGAGGGCGGCCTGTTCCTCATCCGTCAGGGCGCGGGCGTGGTCCACCCCGGAGGTGGTTTCAAGTACGCGGAGCGCAGCCGCGGTTTGGGCCGCCATCTGGCCTTCGGGGGCCGAAATCCGCACGGTCGCGGTGCGGGCAAGCTCGTTGCCCCAGCGATCCGCCAGCCGGCCAGTGGCCAGCGACAAGGCGAGCGCGAAGACCGCCAGAAAGGCCATCACGCCCGCGCTGAACAATGTAAGCCAGGCTGTGAATCCGGTGGGCGGCACCACACGGTCGGCCTGCCTGTCGGTCAGAAGCAGAGCCTTGACCTGTGAGAGGTCGAGCTTCATAGATCCGCCCCCGCCAATTGCAGCTTGCGCGATGCAATCCGCAGGACACGGGCCTGAACGTGGCTCTTGGCGGCACGGATCAAGGCGAGATCATGGGTCGCGATCAGGATGGTCTTGCCCATGCGGTTCAACTCGATCAGCAGGCGCAAGAGGCGCTGCGACATCTCCCAGTCGACGTTGCCGGTCGGCTCATCCGCCAGCACCACATCGGGGGACATGATGACGGCACGGGCAAGGGCCGCGCGCTGGCGCTCGCCCCCGGACAATTCCGGCGGCAGGGCATTGGCGCGGTCCTTGAGGCCGACCCAGCCGGTCAACTCGCGCAGGTTGGCATCCTCGGCCAAGAGATCGCGGCCCGAGACGGCCAGCGGCAGGGCGATGTTGTCCGAGACGCTCAGGTGATCGAGAAACTGGCAATCCTGATGCACCACACCGATCCGGCGTCGGACCATGGCGATGTCGTCACGCTCCATTGTGCGCCGTTCCTGCCCGAACAGGCGCACCTGTCCCGCTGTGGGCACAAGAGCGCCATAACATAGCTTGAGCAGCGTTGTTTTGCCCGATCCCGACGGCCCGGTCAGGAAATGAAACGAACCGGGGCTGAGCGCCAGCGACACATCCGCCAGCAACTCGCCGCCGCCATAGCTATAGGCCACATTCTCCAGCTCGATCACGGCTGTCCCCTTGTCACTCACCGCCCCTAAATGCCCCAGAGGCCACACATGTGCAATGATCCTGCACGTGATTCGCTTTGGCCTTTTCCGAAAGCTGCGAACCGCCTATGCTTATGGCTAATGAGAGGGGCCGGACAACGGCGGCAAGAAGCAGGTGGCAGAATGAGGCTGATTTGCCCGAATTGCGGTGCACAATACGAGGTGCCCGACGAGGTGATCCCGGAGAGCGGGCGCGACGTGCAATGCTCCAACTGTGGGGACACCTGGTTTCAGCATCATCCGTCGCACACGCCCGATACGTCGAGCGACGACGATCTGGACGTGCAGTCGCGCGATGACGACGTGCCGCCCCCCGCGCCCGCCGAAGACGGACCGGAGGCCAGTGACGATTCCCTGACCGATGAGTTCGACGACGACTACGACGATTACGACGACGATATGTTCGACGAGGACCTGCCAGAGTCGGAACCGGAGCCTGAGCCTGAGCCTGAGCCGGTGTCTGCCCGCCCTGAGCGGCGCGGCATCGACCCTGCGGTCGCTGATATCCTGCGACAAGAGGCCGAGCGCGAACGACAGGTCCGCGCGGCCCCCGGCGGGATCGAGATGCAGCCCGATCTGGGCCTGACGGAGCCCGACCTCTCCGAAGACGAGCGCACAAGGCAGGCCCGTGCCCGGATGGAGCGCCTGCGCGGTGCCTCTGGCCCGTCTGCACCGGCAGCGCCCGAGATGACCGATGCACATGCTGGCATCGACCCCTCATCCCGGCGCAATCTCTTGCCCGATATAGAAGAGATCAATTCCTCGCTGACATCGACTGGCGACCGCGCAGAACCGGCGCAGAGCCCGATTCCCGAGAATACCGAATTGCCGGTCGGGCGTGGCGGTTTTCGCAGCGGCTTTCGCCTTGCGATCATCACCTTCGGTCTCGCGGCCCTTGTCTATGCGCTGGCTCCGCGTCTGGCCGCGTCCATCCCCGCAGCCGAGGCACCGCTCACGCAATATGTGAATGCGGTCAACATGGCGCGGGTTTGGCTGGATCAACTGGTCGCGGGCTGGTTCTAGGCGGGGCTGCTGTTCGGCCGGGGCTGCGACACGCGGCCCCTTGGGTCTTGACCTCTGGCCAAGGGCAGCGCATGTCGCGTGCATGCGCCTCAGAGGAGACCTGCCATGAGCCTCAATCGTTCGATCAAGATCGCCCCTTCCATTCTCTCTGCCGATTTCGCCAATTTCGGGGCGGAAATCCGGGCCATCGAGGCGCAGGGATGTGACTGGGTGCATGTCGATGTGATGGATGGGCATTTCGTGCCCAACCTCACCTTTGGTCCGCCGCTCTGCGCCGCCATCCGCCCGCATATCAAGACGGTGATGGACGTGCACCTGATGATCTCGCCGGTCGATCCCTATATCGACGCCTTCGCGCAGGCCGGGGCCGACATCCTGACCGCGCATCTCGAAGCGGGGCCGCATATCCACCGCACCTTGCAGGCCATTCGCGGGGCAGGGTGCAAGGCGGGTCTCGCGCTCAATCCCGGCACGGGGATCGACGCGGTCGCGCATCTGCTCGACATGGTCGACCTGATTTGCGTAATGACGGTGAACCCCGGTTTCGGCGGGCAAAAGTTCATTCATAGCCAGATCGACAAGGTCAAACGCCTGCGCGCGATGATCGGCGACCGGCCCATCCATATCGAGATTGACGGTGGCATCACCACGGAAACAGCACCTTTGATGGCGGCGGCGGGGGCCGATGTGCTGGTGGCGGGCTCTGCGGTCTTCAAGGGCGGCAGCGTCGATAACCCCGGCGTTTACGGCGAGAATATCCGCGCAATCCGCCGCGCGGCAGAGGCGGCGACCGGTTCCATGGCATGAGCCGCGCAGTCATTTTTGACCTCGACGGCACGCTTATCGACAGCGCGCCGGATATTCACGCCGCCGCGAATCGTGTGATGGCGCGGCATGGGTTTGCGCTGTTCACACCAGAGGAAACCCGCAGTTTCATCGGCAGCGGCGTGCCGCATTTCATCACCTGCTGTCTGACGGCGCGCGGACGGGCAGGGGATGGCGCGCTGCGCGCCCGTCTGATCGAAGAGTTCATCGCCGATTACGAAACTGCCGTGACCCTGACACGGGTTTATCCGGGGGTCATGGGCGCGCTTGACGTCCTGGCGGGGGCCGATCTGGCGCTGGGACTTTGCACCAACAAGCCCGAGGGGCCGGCCCATTCTGTCCTGTCTCATCTGGGGCTGGACGGTTATTTCCCGGTGATCATCGGAGGGGACAGCCTGACCGTGCGCAAACCGGACCCGGCCCCGCTTCAGGCCACGGCGGCAGCGCTTGGCGCGCGGGACGTGGTCTTTGTCGGCGACAGCGAGGTCGATGCTGAAACGGCGGCACGGGCGGGGGTGCCCTTTGTTCTTTATACTCAAGGCTATCGCAAGGGGCCGGTCGAGCGGATCACCCATGATCGCGCGTTTTCGGATTTCGCGCACTTGCCGGGGCTGATCACAGACCTCTTGTCCTGAGGGCGATTGCGCGGGCATACTCAGCCCATGCGAACCCGTTTGACCGAGGTCCTTGGCCTGACCCATCCCATTCTCTGCGCGCCGATGGCCTTTGCCGCCGGGGGGCGTTTGGCGGCGGCTGTGACCCACGCTGGCGGACTGGGCCTGATTGGGGGCGGCTATGGCAATGCCGATTGGCTGGACGGGGCCTTTGCCGAGGCGGGGAATGCGCAGGTGGGCTGTGGATTCATAACATGGAAAATGGCCGAAAACCCTGCGGTTCTGGATCAGGTTCTGGCGCGCAAACCGGCGGCGCTGTGCCTATCGTTCGGCGATCCCGCGCCATTCGCGCCCCGGATCGCGGCGGCGGACGTGCCGCTCATCTGTCAGGTCCAGACCCTGCGAGACGCGCAGCGCGCGGCTGAGTGCGGTGCGCGGATCATCGTGGCGCAGGGGGCCGAGGCGGGTGGCCACGGCGAGCGGCGCGGCACGATCACGCTGGTTCCCGAGGTGGCCGACTGGCTGGCGCGGCAGGCCCCCGAGGTGCTGCTCTTGGCGGCGGGGGGCATTGCCGATGGGCGGGGATTGGCCGCGTCGCTCATGCTGGGGGCGGACGGCGTTCTGATCGGATCGCGCCTCTGGGCCTCTGCCGAGGCGCAGGTATCTCAGGCGATGACCGATGCCGCGATTGCCGCGACCGGGGATCAGACGATCCGCTCGACCGTGATGGATGCCGCGCGCGATCTGCGTTGGCCTGCACGCTACACGGCGCGGGTGCTGCGCAATGCGGTGACAGAGCGTTGGCATGACGATCCCGACGGTTTGCGCAAGGATTTGCCCGCGCGCGACGACTGGGCGACGGGCTGGGCAGCGGGTGATCCGACCCGCGCCAATACCTTTGTGGGTGAGGCAACGGGGTTGATCCATGATCGCCCGCCGGTGGCCGACATCATCGCGCGGATCGTGGACGAGGCCGAAGCGCTGCTCCGGCGCGCGCCGGGCTGGGCCGGATGAGTGTAGCGGACCGTCTGAAGGCCGAAATATCGGCGCGGCGGGACGATCTGATCGCGCTCACGCAGGATCTGATCCGCATTCCCACCCTCAATCCACCGGGCGAGAATTACCGCGAGATTTGCGACTATCTCGACCGTCGCCTGCGCGCGGCGGGGTTCGAGACCGAATTGATCCGCGCACAGGGCGCGCCGGGCGACAGCGACCGGCATCCGCGCTGGAATATCGTGGCGCGGCGCGCGGGCGCGCGCCCCGGCGCTTGCGTGCATTTCAACAGCCATATCGACGTGGTCGAGGTGGGCCATGGCTGGAGCGTGGATCCCTTTGGCGGTGTGGTGATCGACGGCAAGATCTATGGGCGCGGCGCCTGTGACATGAAGGGCGGACTTGCGGCAAGCATCATCGCGGCAGAGGCGTTCATCGCCACCTGTCCCGATTGCGCCGGGGCCATCGAGATCAGCGGCACGGCGGATGAGGAATCGGGTGGCTTTGGCGGCGTCGCCTATCTGGCCGAGCGCGGCTATTTCAGCCCCGGCCGGGTGGATCACGTCATCATCCCCGAGCCCTTGGGCAAGGATCGCATTTGCCTTGGGCATCGTGGCGTCTGGTGGGCCGAAATCGAGACGCATGGCGAGATTGCGCATGGCTCCATGCCCTTTCTCGGGGATTGCGCCGTGCGGCACATGGGCGCCGTGATCGAACGGATGGAGGCGCAGCTCTTTCCGGCACTGGCGGCCCGGCGCACCGAGATGCCGGTGGTGCCCAAAGGCGCGCGGCACTCCACGCTCAACATCAACTCGATTCATGGCGGCGAGCCGGAGCAGGACGCTGAGTATACCGGCCTGCCCAGCCCTTGCGTGCCCGACCGCTGCCGGATGGTGATCGACCGGCGGTTCCTGATCGAGGAGGATATTGGCGCGGTCGAATCCGAAATCCGTGATCTGCTGGAAAGCCTGCGCAGTGGCAGAGCGGGGTTTGACTATACCTTGCGGGAATTGCACCGTGTCCTGCCAACGATGACCGACCGCGATGCGCCGGTTGTGGGGGCGGTGGCGCGGGCGGTGGATCAGGTGTTCGGCCATGCCGCCGATTACGTGGTCAGCCCCGGCACCTATGACCAGAAACATATCGACCGGATCGGGCGGCTGAAGAATTGCATCGCCTATGGCCCCGGTATTCTCGATCTGGCGCATAAGCCGGATGAATATGTAGGGATCGAGGATATGGAGCAGTCCGCGCTTGTCATGGCGCTTGCGCTTGCAGAGTTGCTCGGGGCGTGAGTTCCCTGTTATGAAAATACTCAAGATTCAGGCCCTGCGGCAGGTGCTGGGTTTTGAGTATTTAGAGAACGATGAAACCGCTCAGGTGCCGATGGCGATATTGTCGATCAGGCGCACCCCTGCCAGCCAGACCGCCGCAAAGAGCCGGGCGGGGCGGGTCGGGGCAGCCAAGCTCGACAAATCGTCCTGGGCGCGCAGATCGAGGTAATCGACCCCGGTAAAGCCCGCCCGTTCCAGCCGCGTTACCGCCTCGGCGTGCAGCGTGCCAAACTCGGTGCCTGCGCGCAGCCCTTCGGCGATCTGCTCCATCACCTCATGCAGCACGGGGGCCGTGGTGCGGGCGCGGTCCGACAAAAGCAGGTTGCGTGAGGACATGGCCAGGCCGTCGATCTCCCGGATCGTCGGGCAGCCATGCACGGTGATCGGAATATCCAGATCCGCCGCCATGCGGCGCACGACCATCAGCTGCTGATAGTCCTTTTCGCCAAAAAAGGCATCGGTGGCTGCTGTCTGGGTAAAAAGCTTGGTCACGACCGTGGACATCCCGTCGAAATGGCCGGGGCGATAGACGCCCTCCATCACATCCGTGAGGCCCGCGACAGAGACGGTCGTGGCGAAATGCTCGGGATACATCTGGTCGCCATCCGGCACCCAGAGGGCATCCACGTCGAAGCGTTCCAGCTTGCGTGCGTCCTCGGTTTCCGTGCGAGGATAGTTCTTGAGGTCCTCGGGATTGTTGAACTGTTTTGGATTGACAAAGATGGTCACGATCACCCGGTCGCAGGCTGCCTTGGCCGCCGCCACCAGCGACAGGTGCCCGTCATGCAGCGCGCCCATGGTGGGCACGACGCCAATCGTCTCGCCTGCCAAAATCCAGGGACGGGTGGCGGCACGCAGCGCGCTGAGGTCGCGCAGGATGGGCGCGCTCATCCGCGCGGCGCCTTGTCGGCAAAGGTATGTTCGGCTGCGGGGAAGGTCCGCGCGCGCACCTCGGCGGCATAGGCGGCAATCGCGGCCTCGCCATCCGCGCCCAGATTGCCGTAACGCTTGACGAATTTCGGTTTGAAGGCAGTGAAGAGCCCCAGCATGTCATCGACCACGAGAATTTGCCCATCGCAGCCCGCAGAAGCGCCAATGCCGATGGTGGGAATGGCAATCTCTGCCGTGATCCGGTCGGCCAGCGAGGCCGTGACCTTTTCCAGCACGACCGAAAAGGCCCCCGCCGCACTGACCGCGCGGGCATCGGCCAAGAGCGTCTCGGCGGCATCGCCGCGCCCCTGCACCTTGTAGCCGCCCAGCGTGTTGATGGATTGTGGCGTGAGGCCGATATGCGCCATCACCGGCACACCGCGCGCCACGAGAAAGGCGATGGTGTCCGCCATGTGCCGCCCGCCTTCGAGCTTGACCGCCGCAGCCCCCGTTTCGCGCATGATCCGCGCGGCGTTGCGAAAGGCCTGCTCGGGGCTTTCCTCATAGGAACCGAAGGGCATGTCGATCACCAGCATGGCATGGCTGAGGCCGCGCGCGACTGCCTGACCGTGCAGGATCATCATCTCCATCGTGACACCAAGGGTCGAGGGCAGGCCGTGCACCACCATGCCCACGCTGTCGCCCACCAGCACGAAATCGCAGGCGGCATCCATCATCCGCGCCATCGGCGTCGTATAGGCTGTCAGGCTGACGATGGGCGTGCCGCCTTTCATCGCGCGGATATCCTCCGGCAGGGGGGCGGTCTTGGTGGCGGTGGCGCTCATGGGCTGAAGTCCGGTCATTTCTGCATTGCGGCGCACGCTATCAATCCTCGTCAGAGAAATCCACACCTCTGTTTTCGCATGCGATCTGGCGTGACGTCGCTTTCGTGCGGCGTTGCGTCGGATGGGCTGCGCGCGAAATGGCAGGATTGATAAACATCGGCCCAACTTATGTTACCCGAAGGGAGTCGCACGTCATGAAAACCCAGGTCAAAGCCCTCGTCGTTGGCGGTGGGGCCGTTGGCACCTCGATTGCCTATCATCTCGCCAAGGCCGGGTGGGAGGATGTGATGCTGCTGGAGCGGGACGAGTTGACCTCCGGCTCTACCTGGCACGCAGCGGGGCTTCTGCCGCTCTTCAACATGTCCTTTGCGACCACCCATATCCACAAGTATTCTGTGGAATTCTACAAGACGCTGGAGGCCGAAACCGGGCTCAACGCGGGCTTTGCCGTGGTGGGCAACCTGCGCATGGCGCAGACCCAAGAGCGCATGGACGAGTTCATGCTCTACGCCTCGACCGCCGAGACCTGCGGCGTGCCCTATCAGTGGCTGACCCCGGACGAGATCAAGGAACGGTGGCCGCTGATCAACACCTCTGATCTCAAGGGTGCGCTCTATCACAACACCGACGGCTATATTAACCCCGCCGATGTGACGCAGGCCATGGCCAAGGGCGCGCGTCAGCGCGGCGTGATGATCGAGCGCAAGTGGCAGGCGGATGCGTTCCACTGGACCGGCAGCGCCTGGGAAGTGACCTGCACCAAGATGGTGGAAAAGGGCGGCAATCTGGTTCCTTCGGACGAGCAGATCGTCATCACTGCAGAGCATGTCGTGACAGCCTCGGGCAACCATGCGCAGACCACCGCCAAGAAATTGGGCATCAAGATTCCGGCAATCCCCGTCGAGCATCAGTTCGTCGTGATGGATCAGGACCCGGCGCTGGTCGAATTCCGCAGACAGGGCGGCAAGGAACACCCGGTCGTGCGCGACGCCGATGCGCAGAGCTATGTGCGTGAAGAGCGCGGCGGCTGGATTCTGGGTGTGTATGAAAAGAATGCCCCTGCCTGCTTTGAATATGGCGTGCCGGACAGCTTCCGCGCCGACCTCTTCCCGCTCGATCTGGAGCGGATCGAAGAACAATACATGGCGATGATCCACCGTATTCCTTCGTGCGAGGAAAGCGGCCTCAAGGATGATTTCAACGGGCCGATCTGCTACACGCCCGATGGCAACCCGCTGGTCGGTCCCGCGCCGGGGCTGCGCAACATGTGGCTGGCCGAGGGGTTCAGCTTTGGCATTACCGCGGCGGGCGGCACCGGCTATTACCTCGCGCAGTTGATGGTGAATGGCGAGGCCGAGATCGACATGGCGAGCCTTGATCCCAAGCGCTATTCCTCGAACTGGATGACGACCGAGTTTGCCGCGCGCAAGAACGAGGAATGCTACGACCACGTCTATATTCTGCATCACCCGGATGAAGAGCGCCCGGCCTGCCGTCCGCTGCGCACCTCGCCCGCCTATGACCGTCAGAAGGCGCGCGGCGCGCAGTTCGGCTTTGTCAATGGCTGGGAGCGCCCCAACTATTACGGGCCCCTCGACGCGCCGGAAAACTTCGACCATGACGCGCGCAGCTTCCGCCGGGGCGGCTGGTGGCAATATGCCGTCGAAGAGGCCAAGGCCATCCGCGAGGGCGTGGGCCTGATCGACGCGACCGCCTTTTCCAAGCACATGGTCAAGGGGCCGGGGGCGACTGCGTTCCTCGATTGGTTCACCTGCAACAAACTGCCGAAAGTGGGCCGTATCAACCTGACCTATGCGCTGACCGATCACGGCACGACGCGCACGGAATACACCATCGTGCGCCTCAAGGAGCATGAATACTACCTCGTCTCTGCCGGGGCCTGGACGGAATACGATGCCGATTACCTGCGCAAATCGGCCGAGGATATGGCGGGCGAATTCGGCTATATCGAAATCCAGGATGTCACGACGCAATGGGGTGTCTTTGCCATCGCCGGGCCGAAATCGCGCGACGTGCTGAACGAGGTCATCAAGGACGCGGATCCGGCGACTGCGCTCAGCAACAAGCGGTTCCCCTGGCTCTCGGCGCAGCGGATCGAGCTGGGCATGTGCCCGGTCAATGCCATCCGCGTGGCCTATACCGGCGAATTGGGCTGGGAATTGCATCACCCGATCGAGATGCAGAACTACCTGTTCGATCTGCTGGAAAAGGCTGGCGCAAAGTATGGAATGAAGCTGGTCGGCGCGCGGGCGCAAAACTGGTTGCGGCAGGAGAAATCCTATCGCGCCTTTGGCAACGAGCTTGGCCGCGACGCGACCCCGCTCGAGGCGGACCTGCCCCGCTTTGTCGATCTGGACAAGGACTTCCGTGGCAAGGCCAAGATGGTCGAGACCGGCGTGCGCGCGAAATGCTGCACGCTGCTGATCGACGGGCCTGCCGATGCCGATCCCTGGGGCCGCGAGGCGCTCTATACGCCCGAGGGCGAGCGCGTCGGTCGCCTGACCTCTGGCGGCTATTCGGTGGCGTTCGGCAAGTCCATCGGCATGGGCTATGTCAAGCCCGAGCAGGCGGTCGAGGGCACCAAGCTCAAGGTCAAGATGCTCGATCAGCTCTGGGATGCCGTCGTGACCTGCGACAGCCCCTATGATCCCAAGAACGAGACCATCCGCAAGGACGGGTAACACAGCATAGGGGGCGCCAATCGGCGCCCCCTATTTCCAATGCGCCCCGAGCCAGGTTTTCCAATCCCCCTCGGACCCGGCAAAGACGTTGATATCGACGCCGCCCTCGATCCCCGGCACGATTCCGGTGCCGGTATATTGCCAAAAGGTCCAGCGTTTGCCGGGATAGACCTGGTCGGGCGTCTTGGCGACCGAGCGCAACCAGAATTCCACCCCCTCGATCTGTCCGATGCCGGTTTGCTCGTAGAATTCCGGGGTCGTGTAGATGATCGGGCGCTGGCCGTAATAGCGCTCGACGATATCGAGGAAAATCTGCGCTTGCCTGCGCACCTCTGCCCCCGGTGGGCGCACCGTGCAGGTGGGCGAAAACGGGTTCCACTCCATATCGAGCACGGGCGGCAGCGCCTTGCCCCGGCGCGGCACGTTCTGGATGAACCATTGCGCCTGCACCTCGGGCGGGGTGCAGAAGTAATAGAAATGATAGGCCCCGCGCGGTACGCCATTTCGCGCGGCCAATTGCCAGTTGCGGTCGAATTGCGCGTCCTTGAGATCGCCGCCTTCGGTCGCCTTGATAAAGGCAAAGGCCACCCCAGAGAGCGCCGTGCGCCGCCAGTCGATTTCGTTCTGAAAGCGCGCCACGTCGATGCCATGAACCGGATAGCGTGACGGGCCGTGCGGGCCGAAATCGACCGGGGCGTAATCGCCGTACCGCTCGGTTGCCAGTGCGGGTCCGCACAGGAGGGCGAGGCAGAGGAAAAGAGCACGCAGCATCTGGAAACCCGTTACAGTGACTCCTGTCTCGAGCCTAACGCAAACCCGGCCGCCCGGTCAGGCGTTTTCGTGCCTGCTACTCTTTTTCCGCCAGTTCATCGTAACAGGCGAGCGCCTTGGCGGCATACATCATCGCCGGGCCGCCGCCCATCTGGATCGACATGGCGAGCACGTCACCCACTTCTTCGCGGGTAGCCCCTGTGCGAATGAGCGCTTCCATATGCAGGGCGATGCAGGGTTCGCATTTGGTGGCAACCGCAATGCCCAGGGCCACGAATTCCTTGACCTTGAAGTCAAGCGTGCCGCCTTCCTTGACGGCCTTGCCCAAGCCACCGAAGGCGCGGGCGGTGTCAGGAATGAGCGCGTTGAGCGTGCGCAACTCCTGCCGGGTGGTCTCGATCCTGGTTGGCCAAGTCATTTGCGTGCGCTCCCTCTGCCTGTCTCTGTTCCGGCAGAAACCATGCCGCGCCGCGCATGGCCTTGATCCAGATCAGGCGGGCCGCTCTGCAATCAAGAGGACATTGTTGGCGGGCATCGCGCGGGTGTCGATCAAGGTGAGCCCCGCGTCGCGCAGCCAATGCTGGACCTCTTCCAGATCCTTGTAGCCGATGGCGGGGTCCTGCGCGATCAGGCTCGCGTGGAACCGGGCGTCGCCCTCGGATGTGGCCTGCCCCTCGCGCAGGAACGGCCCGTACAGCGCAAAGCGCCCCGCCGGGGCGAGGGCACGGGCCACCTCTTGCACCAGCGTTTGTGCCTCTGGCGTCGAAATGAGATGCAGGAGGTTGATGAGCACGATCAAGGCGCGCTCGCCCGCCTCTGTGCCCCAACCCGCTTGCGTCGCGTTGAGGGGCATGGCCGCGCGCAGATTGGGCAATCCGGCCTCGGCCGCCCAAGCGTCGATACTGGCGCGCCGCGCAGCGTCCACCTCGGTCGGTTGCCAGTCGAGACCGGGCATCGCATGGGCAAAGCCCACGACATGCTGACCCGTGCCGCTGGCAATTTCGAGTGCGCGGCCTGTCGCGGGCGCAATGCTGACCAGTGCCTCGGTGATGGCCGCCGCGTTGCGTTCGGCAGAGGGCGCATGCAACTTGGCCCCGTCGCCCGCATGTGCGACCGAAGCGGTGGGCGGCAGGCTGCGTTGCGCCATTGGCTCAGGCCTCTTCGGTGCGGTCGGTGGCGGGGGGCGGTGCAGGGCTGAGGGCGGCAAGCCGTGCATAGAGGGCCGCGTGCATCTCGAAATCGAGGGCGGCCAGCGATGGCGCGATCTGCGCGGCAGAGCGCCCGGAAATGATCGGCACGGGCTTGGCCGGATGCTGCGCTGCCCACGCCACCGCGAGGGTGGCAGGATCGGTGCCCAACTCTTGCGCAATCTCGACAAGGGCAAGCGCCGCCTCTTGCATCCAGCCCTGACCATAGCGGATGGCGTAGCGTTCATTGCCCGTGAGCCGCCCGGTTTCGCCCCGCGCATATTTGCCCGTGAGCAATCCGCCGGCCAGCGGCGAATACCCCGCCACCACCATGCCTTCGGAGGCGGCCATCGGCAGGATTTCAACTTCGGCCTGCCGTTTCACGAGGCTATACATCGGTTGCAGGATCGAAATGGTCAGATCGAAACGCGCGGCAATGCAGGCGGCCTTCATCGCCTGCCACGCGGCGAAATTCGACAGGCCGACATGGTCGATCTGTCCGCGCGCGCGCAACTCGGCGAAGGTTTCCAGAGTTTCCTCAAGCGGCGTCTTGGGATCAAAGCGGTGGAGGTAGAGAATCTCGACCTTGTCCATGCCCAGACGCTGGCGAGAGATGTCGAACTGCGCGAGGATGTTCTCGCGCCCAGCCCCGCCCGAATACCCGGCCTTGGTGGCAATGGTCAGCCGGTCGCGATGCGCGGCGGCGAACCGACCCAAGAGCGTTTCCGCAGCGCCATCGGTATAAAGATGCGCGGTATCGAAATGGGTGATGCCCGCGCCGAGGCAGGCGTCGAACATGGCGCGCGAAGCGGCCTCGTCTGCGGCATCGCCGAATTGCATGGTGCCAAAGGCAAAGCGGCTGGCCGGGGTTCCGTCGGGGGAGGTGATTTGCATGGTCATGGCGCAGAGATTGCCATGTGGATGTTGCAAAGAAAAGCTGTCACCTTGAAAGTTGAGAGCCATGGGCTTAGGCGGGGGGAAACGGAAGCAAACCCGAACCCGTCGCAAGGAGCGCACGCGCATGAAAATGCATGAAACCTTCATCAAGCCGATGCACCCCGAGGGGCGCAAGTTCGTGGCGATCTTTGCGCTCGTCACGCTTGCGCTCTTCATGGTCTGGGATGTGCTGGGCTGGATCGGCGCGGGCCTCACGGTGTGGTGCTACTATTTCTTTCGCGACCCCGCGCGCGTGACCCCCGAGCGCCCCGGCCTGATCATCAGCCCCGCAGACGGCATCGTGTCGCTGATCGAACCGGTGGTGCCGCCTGCCGAACTGGGCCTGCCGGACACGCCGCTCACCCGCGTCAGCGTGTTCATGAGCGTATTTAATTGCCATGTGAACCGCGCGCCGGTCGCAGGCACCATCAAGACGGTGGCCTATCGCCCCGGCAAATTCCTCAACGCCTCTCTCGACAAGGCGAGCGAGGACAACGAGCGCAATGGCGTGGTGATCGAGATGGCCGATGGGCGGCTCTTGCCGGTGGTGCAGATCGCCGGATTGGTGGCGCGGCGCATCGTGTGTTTCGTGAAACCGGGCGCGGCCATTGGGCGCGGAGAGCGGTTTGGTCTCATTCGTTTTGGCTCTCGTCTCGATGTGTATCTGCCCCAGGGTGTTGCCCCGAGTGTGCGCGTGGGTCAGACCATGGTGGCGGGGGAAACCGTGATCGCGGAGTTGGAGCAATGACGCCAGACCCCGAGCCCCACGCGCGCCGCGAGGTAACGCTGGCGCAGCTTTTGCCCAACATGCTGACCGTGGCCGCGATCTGTGCCGGGGTGACGGCGATCCGGCTCGGCGTGCAGGGGGACTATGTGCGCGCGGTGCAGCTCCTGCTCATTGCCGGGGTTCTGGACGGTCTCGATGGTCGTCTGGCGCGGCTTTTGCGCAGTTCGAGCGCCATGGGGGCCGAGCTTGATTCGCTGGCGGATTTCGTCAACTTCGGCGTCGCGGCCCCGCTGGTGATCTATTACTGGGGCCTTCAGGATGCGCGGCAGGCGGGGTGGATCGCGGTGCTCTTCTTTGCCGTGTGCTGCGTCATGCGTCTGGCGCGGTTCAACGTCAGCGCGCGCGAAGAGGGCGGCAAGGGCGGATCGGGGGCCTATTTCCAGGGATTGCCTTCGCCCGCAGGCGCGCTTCTGGCGATGCTGCCGATGTTCGTGACCTTCGCGCTGCCCGATATGTCCCCGCCGCCTGCGTTCCTCACCGGGCTCTACATGGCCGGTGTCGGTCTCTTGATGATTTCGCCGGTGCCGGTCTGGTCGTTCAAGAAAACCCGCATCTCGCGCGAGAACGTCAAGTTCTTCCTCCTGGCCTTTGCCTGTGTCGCGGCGGCGCTGGTGATCTTTACCTGGGCGGCGCTGATCGTGATGTGTCTGGCCTATGTCGGCATGGTGATCTGGGCTGCGCTCTTCTGGTATCCCAACGAGGGTTAGTCGATATAGGCATCGGCCCGCAGACCTGCACGCTCGTGATGGATTGGCAGGGTGCGGCCGTAAAGCTGTTGACAGCGTTCGGGCGTGCCCACCATTCCCGGCTCTTCGACATACGACAGGATGGCGACGTAACGCGGGGTCGCGCCCCGCAAGGGGGCGACCCGGTGGAGCGAATAGCGCCCCCGGAAAATCTGAAGATCGCCGGGTTCCAGCACAAGCGTTCTGACCTTGTTCGAGGTGCCATCCAGCACCTTTTCCACCTCGGCGAAATTCTCGCCCCCGGCACGGATATTGGGCGCGTATTCAAACGCGCCTCCCTCATCGGCATTCTGAAGCGCGATGGTGACGGTGAAATTGTTGGTGTCGAAATGCCACGGGAATCCGTTGCCTTCATCAGCGGCATTCACGATCACATCGGCCAGCGGATCGGCATAGGGATAGAATTTTTCCTCCTCCAGACAGTCCTGAATGAACGTGGTCAAGGCGGGATATTCATAGAGCGCGCGCAGCGGGCTTGCGGGTGGAAAGTTGTCCGCCGGGATAAAGCTGTTGGAGCGTTCGAAGAACCGTCGGCGTGGATCGGTGGCGGGCAGGCTCGGGTCGTCCTTGGTGAAATAGGGGTTGGTGCGGTTGAAGGATCGAAACGCCTTGTCCGCAACGCCCTCTGCCTGCGCGCGCAGGATCTCCACCCCGGCCGGGGTGAGGAACCCCTTGAGCACCGCGCAGCCATCGTGCCCAAGATCAGCCCGGACACGGGCAAGGACCGCGTCGCGCGCCAGCCCCATTTGGTGAACTGGGTAGCGGTCTAGATCAATCAGGGCTTCGGGGCTGTTCATGGTCTGTCTCCTGGCGGTCCATGCGCCAAAGAGTATGGCCTGCCTCGCGCGCGTCTGTTCTGAAACCGACCGGTGGCGATGTCGCGCCAATGACCCCCGCGATGAACGCAAACAGCCGCCGGAATCCCGGCGGCTGTCCTATCCAGACCTGTCCCGGCGGTTAGTTCGGAATCTCGCCTGTCAGCCCCTCGACATAGAAGTTCATCCCCAAAAGCGTGCCGTCATCGGCGACCTCGCCCTCGGCCAGCCAGTCCGACCCGTCCTGCTTTTTCAGCGGGCCGGTGAAGGGATGATAGCTGCCCTCGGCCATGGCGGCCTTGAGGGCCAGTGCCTCTGCCTTGACATCTGCAGGCACCGCATCGGAAATCTCGCCAATACCCACCATGCCCGGCCCGATGCCATCCCATGTCTGCGTGCTCTCCCATGTCCCGTCAATCACCGCCTGCGTGCGGGCGATGTAATAGGGCGCCCAGTTGTCGATGATCGACGACACGCGCGGGAAGGGGGCGTATTCGCCCATGTCCGAGGCCTGTCCGAAGGTCACGACATTGCCGGCCTTTTCGGCGGCGGCCTGCGGCGCGGTGGAATCGGTGTGTTGCAGGATCACGTCGGCGCCTTGCTCGATCAGGGCAGTGGCGGCGTCGGCCTCTTTCGCGGGGTCAAACCATGTATAGGCCCAGATGATCTTGAACTCGACATCCGGGTTGACCTTTTTCGCGTGGATATAGGCCGAATTGATGCCGCGAATGACCTCGGGGATGGGATAAGACGCGATGTAGCCCACGATGTTCGATTTGGTCATCTTGCCTGCGATATGGCCCTGCACCGCGCGCCCCTCGTAGAAGCGGGCGGAATAGGTCGAAACATTGGGCAGGGTCTTGTAGCCGGTGGCGTGTTCGAATTTCACGTTCGGGAATTTCTCGGCCACCGCCAGCGTCGCCTCCATGAAGCCAAAGGAGGTGGTAAAGATCAGGTCCGCGCCCTGGAGCGCCATCTGCGTGATCGCGCGCTCGGCATCGGCGCCCTCTGGCACGCTCTCTTGATAGACGGTTTCGACGGCATCGCCGAATTGCGCCTCGACCGCCAGACGCCCCTTGTCATGCTCATAGGTCCAGCCGCCATCGCCGATGGGGCCCACGTAGATAAAGCCGACCTTGGTCTTGTCCTGCGCGACGGCGGCACTTGTCAGACCAAGGGCCAGTGCGGCAGAGGTCAGTAGATGCGTGAGTTTCATTCGGGGTCTCCCTGTTGTGATCTTTTGATATGATCTTATTGCGAGGCGTGAAAGATGCGGCCCAGAGAGCCGGGCGCGCGGGATTTGTCCGCCGACATGATGACCAGCACGAGGATGGTGATCAAGTAGGGCGACATGGAAAGATATTCCACCGGGATGGCGACACCCGCCGCCTGAAGGTTGAGTTGCAGCACCGACACCCCGCCAAAGAGCCACGCGCCAAGCAGCACGCGCCCCACTTTCCACGAGGCAAAGACCACGAGCGCCAGCGCGATCCAGCCCGCCCCCGAGGTCATGCCTTCGGTCCATTGCGGCACGCGCACGAGGCTGAGATAGGCCCCGCCCAGACCCGCGCAGGCCCCGCCAAAGAGGATCGCCAGAATACGGATGCGCACCACCTTGTAGCCAAGCGCATGTGCGGCCTCGTGGTTCTCGCCCACCGCGCGCAGGATCAGCCCGGCGCGGGTATATTTCAACAGCCCCCAGACCAGAGCCACAAGCGCAAGGGCGACATAGACCATCAGATCATGGGAAAAGAGCACCCGCCCGACAAAGGGCAGATCGCTCAGGACAGGCAGGTCGAGCCGGGTGGTCGGCGGCGGCTTGATCCCGACATAGCCCTGCCCCAGCAGGGACGACAGGCCTAGGCCAAAGAGCGTGAGCGCCAGACCGCTGGCCACCTGATTGGCAAGGGCCAGTTGCGTCAAGAGCGCGAAGAGCAGCGCCAGAATGGCCCCCCCGGCGGCGGCGGCGACAAAGCCCACGACCGGCGAGCCGGTATTGACGGCCATCGCAAAGCCGCAGATTGCGCCGGTGATCATCATGCCCTCAACCCCGAGGTTGAGCACCCCCGCCCGCTCGACGACCAGCTCGCCAAGGGCTGCCAGCAGGATGGGGGTCGAGGCCACGATGAGCGAGGCCAGAAGCAGCGCCGGATCAATCGACGAGAGGACCATCACGCCACCTCCTTTGTCGCCAACCGGATGCGGTAATTCGTCAGCAGGTCAACGGCCAGCAGAAAGAACAACAACATCCCCTGAAAGAGCTGGATCGCGGCGGCGGGCAGGCCCATGTTGGATTGCGCCAGTTCGCCCCCGATATAGGTGAGCGCCATCAAGAGCCCCGCAAGCAGGATGCCAAACGGGTGCAACCGGCCCAGAAAGGCCACGATGATCGCGGTAAACCCATAGCCCACGTTGAAATCAATGCTGACCTGCCCCGCGGGCCCCGCCACCTCGAAGAGGCCAGCCAGACCGGCCAAGGCCCCCGAGGTGCCAAGACAGAAGAGCACGAGCCGTGCCGGGCGCACCCCGGCGAACCGCGCCGCGCGTGGGGCCTGACCAGCCAGCCGGATGTGATACCCAAGAAGGTGTCGGCTGAGCAGCACATAGGCGAAAATGACCGCGATCAGCGCCGCCACCACCCCCCAATGCATGCCGGTGCCGGTGATAAGCTCCGCGTTATGGGCGCTGTCATATTGGCGCAGGTTGCGCGAGCCGGGAAAGCCGCGCCCCTCGGGGTTCTTCATCAGGCCAAGGGCCATGGCCGCCAGCAATTGTTCGGCCACATAGACCAGCATCAGCGAGACGAGGATTTCATTGGTGCCGAACCGCAGCTTGAGAACCGCCGGGATCATGCCCCAGGCCCATCCGCCAACGGCCCCTGCCAGCACCATCAGCGGAAAAATCAGCGCGCTTTCAGCTGGGTAAAAGGCAAGCGCCACCCCGGCACCCGCAAGCGCGCCGACGATATATTGCCCCTCGGCCCCGATGTTCCAGATGCCGGCGCGAAACCCGAGGCTGAGGCCAATGGCAATCAGCACCAGAGGCGCGCCCTTGATCAGAAGTTGGGGCCGGTAATAAAACGCGAACTCGCCAAAAAGCGGCTGCCAGAAGATCGTCGAGATCGCCGCGACCGGGTCCTGGCCCAGGGCGGCAAAGAGCGCACCCCCCGCCACCATGGTGATCAACACCGCCAGAACCGGCGTGGCCCATGTCCAGAGTTGCGAGGGTTGGGGGCGCTTCTCGAGTTTCAGCATGGCACGCGCCCAGGCTTCTTCTTGGTAAAAATACTCGAAAACAACGGGTCAGACATGCGCCACCTCCATGCCATGTGCGCCGCCCATCATCAAACCGATCTCTTCGACGCTCAGGCCTTGGGTGGGCCGTATCTCCGAGAGCCGCCCCTCGCTGAGCGCACCGAAGCGGTCGGAAATCTCGATCAACTCATCCAGATCCTGACTGATGCAGATGACCGCCGCGCCCCCAGCGGCGAGATCGAGCAAGGCTTGCCGGATCGCGGCGGCGGCGGCGGCATCGACGCCCCAGGTGGGCTGATTGACCACCAGAACCTCGGGTCGTTGCAGGACTTCGCGGCCAATGACGAACTTTTGCAAATTGCCGCCCGAGAGCGCCCGCGCGGCGGTGCCGGGGCCCGGTGTGCGCACGTCAAAGCCGGTGATGATCCGGCGGGCAAAGGCCTCGGCTGCGTCCCATTTGAGAAAGCCGCGGTTGACCAGGTTTTCCCGCGCCGCGCCGGTCAGGATCGCATTTTCCGTCAGGCTCATGTCCGGGGCTGCGGCATGTCCCAGCCGTTCCTCGGGCGCGGTGAGCAGACCCATGGCGCGGCGCTGGCTGGGGCCGTGCTGGCCGATGGTCGCACCCTTCAGGCGCAGGGTCTCTGCCGCCACCGGCATTTCCCCCGAGAGCACGGCCAAAAGTTCATCCTGTCCGTTTCCCGCCACCCCGCCGATGCCCAATACCTCTCCGGCCTGCACGGCAAAGGAAATCGCGTGCAGCGCGGTGCCGAACTGTCCCTGTGCCGCGACCGACAGGCCAGATACCTCCAGCAGCACTTCTCCCTTGCCACCCCGGGCCCGCTCCGGCGCGGCAAAGCTGGAGCCCACCATCAATTCGGCCATCGCGCGGGCCGAGGTCTCGCGGGGGGTGCAGGTGCCCACGTTGCGGCCCTGCCGCAAAATGGTGGCATGATCGCAGAGCGCCCGTATTTCCTCTAGCTTGTGCGAGATGTAGAGGATCGCCACGCCTTCGCCGGTCAGTTTGCGCAGGGTCTGAAACAGGATTTCCACCTCTTGCGGCGTGAGCACCGATGTCGGCTCGTCCATGATCAAGAGGCGCGGTTCCTGCAAGAGACAGCGGATGATCTCGACCCGCTGGCGTTCCCCCGCCGAGAGGTCGCCAACCGTGCGATCGGGATCAAGCGGCAGGCCATAGGTCTCCGAGACATCGCGAATGCGGGCTGCGAGATCGCGCAGCGCTGGCGGTTTCTCCATCCCGAGGGCCACGTTTTCTGCCACGCTCATCGCATCGAAGAGCGAGAAATGCTGAAACACCATCGCGACCCCGGCCAGGCGCGCGGCGTGGGGATCGTGTGGGGCATAGGGCGCACCGCGCAGCGTCATGGTGCCGCTGTCTGGCTTGACCAGACCATAGATCATCTTGACGAGGGTGGATTTCCCGGCGCCATTCTCGCCCAGAAGGGCATGCACCTCGCCCTCGCGGATGGCAAAGGATACGGCGTCATTGGCGACAACCCCGGGGTAGGCCTTGGTCAGACCCGAGACGGTCAGCAAATCGCCTGTCACGCGGTTCTCCTTCGGTCTGCGGCCCTGATGCCCGGTTCTTTCAGTAGCGCAGCCGCCACGCCAAGCGCAATGGCTTGCGGGTGTTTGCCCAGGTTCGGATCGCCAATGGGGCAGGAAATGCGTGAAATCTGCGCGTCGGAATGCCCGAGGGCCGCCAATCGCTGCCGAAACCGCGCCCATTTGGTCGCAGAGCCGATCAGCCCCGCCCGCGCGAAAGGCCGGTGCAAGAGCTGATGGCACAGCTCGAGATCGAGCGCATGATCGTGGGTCACGATGATATGCGCGGCACTGTCCTGGGCATCGCCGAGCGCGCGCAGGGGATGATCCGAAGCTGTTATCGACGCGGGCAGGTCTCGCAGCATCTCTGGTCGGGAATCCGCCAGCGTCACCGCCAGATCGGGCAAGGGGGCGAGCATGTCTGCCAAGGCGCGGCCGACATGGCCCGCGCCATGGATTACAACCGGATACCGGGGCGGCAGGCGCTCGATCAGCCAACCCTCCGACCACGAGATCGCGGCATCTGCCCCTTGCCACGCCATGCGGGGGGCGCGGTCCGCGCCGGGTTCGATCCGCCGCGCCCAGACGCCTAAGTGTGTGAGCGCCTCTGCTGCCTCTTCTACCCGGTGATCGTCGAACCGCTCGATCACCAGCACCACCGCCCCGCCACAGCATTGCCCAAGGGCAGGGCCGAGCGCCTGGCGCAGCACGCGGGTGCCCGCGCCTTCGGCCAGAAGCGCGCGCGCGGCACCTGCTGCCGCATGTTCCAGCCGACCACCGCCGATGCTGCCCGATTGCCCATCGGGCCAGACCAGCATCGCGGCCCCGGCCGCGCGCGGGGTAGAGCCGCGGGTCGAGGCGATGACAACCCGCGCAATCGCGTCCTCGCGTGCGACGGCTCTGCGCAGATCGTCAAGGTCACGCATCGGCATGCGCCCTCTGGCGCGCGATGGCGCTCAGCACGCGTTCCGGCGTCGCAGGGGCATCGAGCGACGGATAGCCCGGACCAAACGCCGCCACCGCAGCGCTGAGTGCCATCAGGGCCGAAATCCCCAGCATGAAGGGCGGCTCGCCCACGGCCTTGGAACGGTAGATCGTCGGGCGCGGGTTCTCTCCCTCCCACAGCGCCACGTTGAACACCGCGGGCCGGTCCGAACAGGCGGGGATCTTGTAGGTCGAGGGGGCGTGGGTGCGGAGCCGTCCGGCGGCATCCCAGACCAGTTCCTCGACCGTGAGCCAGCCTGCCCCTTGCACATAGCCGCCCTCGATCTGCCCGATGTCGAGCGCGGGATTGAGAGAGGCCCCGCAATCATGCAGGATATCGGCGCGCAGGATGCGGTACTCGCCGCTCAGCCCGTCCACCACCACCTCGGTCACGGCGGCACCATAGGCGAAATAGTAAAAGGGGCGACCCTCCCCCTTGATCCGATCCCATGCCAGATCGGGCGTCTTGTAGAACCCGGTCGCGGACAGGCTGATGCGCTGCTCGTAGCAGAGTTTGGCGGCTGCGGCAAAACTCAGGCGCCGAGTGCCGATCTGCACATGGCCCGCGCTGAACTGCACCGCGTCTGGCGCACCGCCATAACGCTCTGCCAGACAGGCGGCCATCCGGTCGCGGATCGTGTCACAGGCCGCCTTGACCGCCATGCCATTGAGATCGCTGCCGGAACTTGCCGCCGTGGCCGAGGTGTTGGGCACCTTGGTGGTATCGGTCGCGGTGATCTTGATCGCCTCCAGCGGCAGGCCAAAGCGCGCGGCGGCCACCTGCGCCACCTTTTGAAACAGGCCTTGCCCCATCTCGGTGCCGCCATGATTGAGATGCACCGAGCCATCCTGATAGACATGGACCAAGGCCCCGGCCTGGTTGAGGTGGCTGAGCGTGAAGGAGATGCCGAACTTGACCGGCGTCAGCGCGAGCCCCTTCTTGAGCACGGGGTTTTGAGCGTTCCACGCCGCCACCGCAGCCCGCCGCGCGGCATAGTCCGAGGTGTCCAACAGCCGCTCGGTCATCTCGTGCAGGATGAAATCCGCGACCTCCTGCCCATAGGGGGTGACCTGCGGGTTCATCTGGCCCGAAATACCTTCGGGGGGGCGCGCAGCGCGGGGGGCAGACAGCCCCCCTCCGGCACTTGCCGCATAGTAGTTGCGGCGACGCACGGCGAGCGGGTCCAGCCCGAGGGTGTGGGCCACGTGATCCATCACCCGCTCGATGCCCAGCATGCCCTGCGGCCCGCCAAAGCCGCGAAAGGCGGTGGCCGAGGCGGTGTTGGTGCGCAACCGATGGCTCTCGATCCGCACGGCGGGCAGGTGATAGGCGTTGTCGGCATGCAGCATGGCGCGGTCGGCCACGGGCAGCGACAGGTCTTGCGACCAGCCGCAGCGCGCGTAATGCACGAACTCCACCCCGGTCAGTCGACCGGTGTCGTCAAACCCGGCCCGATAGGTGATGCGGAAATCATGGCGCTTGCCGGTGATCACCATGTCATCGTCGCGGTCATAGCGCAGCTTGCAGGGTTGGCCCGTGTGCCGCGCCGCGACGGCGCAGGCGATGGCGGGGGCGTTGGCCTGACTTTCCTTGCCGCCAAAGCCGCCGCCCATGCGCCGGGTTTCTACCCGCACCGCATGCATGGGGCGACCGAGCGCCTCGGCCACCTTGTGCTGCACCTCGCTGGGGTGCTGGGTCGAGGCGTGGATCACCATGTCGCCCCCCTCTTGGGGCAGGGCGAGCGCGGCCTGACCTTCGAGATAGAAATGCTCTTGCCCGCCCATCTCGATCATGCCGTCAATCGTGTGGGCTGCCTCGGCGATGGCGCGGGCCGCGTCGCCCCTTTGCCAGATGCGCGGCCCCTCCTCGAAGCGGCTATTGGCGGCAAGGGCCGCGTCGATGCTCAGGAGGGGGGGCGTTTCTTCGTAACGGACCTGCCCTTGGCGTGCGGCGCGGCGCGCGGCAAGGTGACTGGTGGCGATCACCAGAAAGAGCGGCTGGCCATGGTAATGCACATCGCCCGTGCACAAGAGCGGCTCGTCATGCGCCGAGGGCGAGCAATCGGCCCCCTGTGGCAGATCGGCAGCGGTCAGCACGGCAACGACCCCCGCGCTCTGGCGCACCGGAGCAAGGTCCATTTCGGTCACGCGCCCCGCCGCAATGGTGCTGAGGCCAAAGGCCAGATGCAGCGTGCCGCTTGGGCAGGGAATATCGTCGACATAGCGCGCTGTCCCCGTCACATGCAGACGCGCGGCATCATGGGGCAGAGGGCGGGCGACGGTCATGGTGCCACCTCGAGAACCGAAGTGGCGATGCCCTGATCCTCGAGAAAGTAGCGCATCAAGAGGTTGCGGGCCACGTCGAGGCGATAGTCGGCAGAGGCGCGCATATCCGAGAGCGGCGCGAAATCCTGCGCCCAAGCCGCGTGGCTGTCGGCAATCGTGGCCTCGGACCAAGGCTGGCCGACCAGCGCCGCTTCGACCGCCTGCGCGCGTTTCGGGATGCCCGCCATCCCGCCAAAAGCGATCCGCGCGGCGCTGATCCGCCCTGCCTCGACCGCGATGTTGAAACAGCCCAGAAGGGCCGAGATATCCTGGTCAAAGCGTTTCGAGATCTTGTAGCAGCGCAGGCGGTCAGGTTGGCGGGGCAGGGTGATGGCCTCGACCATCTCACCCGGCGCGCGGTCCTGCTGGCCGTAGTCGAGAAAGAACGCCTCGAGCGGCATCTCGCGGCGGGTCTCGCCATGGCGCAAGTGCAGAGTGGCCCCGAGGGCTATGAGCGCGGGGGCGTTGTCGCCGATGGGCGAGCCATTGGCGATATTGCCCCCAAGCGAGGCCGCCGCGCGCACCTGTTCCGAGCCATAGCGCCGCAGCATCGCGGCATAGGAGGGGTGAAAGGGGGCAATCGCCTGCATCAGCGCCGCGATGGTAACCCCGGCGCCAAGGCGGATCTCCGTATCCGAGATGTCGATCTTGCGCAGATCGGCGCAGCCCCCGAGAAAGATCGGAAGGTCGAGATCGCGCAATTGCTTGGTGATCCAGAGGCCCACGTCGGTCGCCCCCGCGATCAGCGTGGCCTCGGGGTGGGCGGCATAAAGGCGCGCAGCCTCATCGGCGCATCGGGGGTGAAGCGAGGAAGGGGGGCTGTCTGCCCCCCGCCCTGCGGGCCCCCCCGAAGGTATTTCCGGCCAGATGAAGGCGCGGTCCTCGGTCATCCATGCGGGAATGGGGGCGGTTTCGGCGGCGCGGGCGGCGCGCAGGATCGGGGCATAGCCCGTGCAGCGGCAAAGGTTTCCCGCCAGAACCCGATCGTGATCCCGCTCGCCATTGAGATGCGCACAGGCCATCGAGGTGATGAACCCCGGCGTGCAGAAGCCGCATTGCGAGCCGTGATGCGTGATCATCGCCTCCTGGACCGGGTGCAACTGGCCCTCGGGGCCGCTGACCCCTTCGACCGTGCGCACCGCGCGCCCGGCGAGTTGCGGCAGGAGCAGGATGCAGGCGTTGAGCGGGCGTGCGCCGGTCTCGTCACTGACGATCACCGTGCAGGCGCCGCAATCGCCTTCGTTGCAGCCTTCCTTGGTGCCGGTGAGGCCGCGCGTCTCGCGCAGCCAGTCGAGCAGGGTTGTCGTCGGGGTCACATCCCGAAGCGCCACGCTCTCTCCATTCAGAAGAAACGTGAGGGTCATGAGCCGATGCCCGCCGCGTTACCTGTGTCCGCCCCGGATTGCCTGACCTTCGATGCGGCGTAGAAGGCGGCGGGCTTTGCCTGTCATGAGATGATGAAAGCCGGGGGCGGGCGTTTTGGCAAGTCTTTTGTTCCCCCGCAGCCGGGGCTAGGGTGGCATGCATGAGCACTGATCCCCGATTCATCCACCTGCGGGTGCATACCGAATATTCCCTGCTGGAGGGGGCGATGCGGCTCAAGAAGCTGCCCGGTCTCTGCGTGGCCGCCGGCATGCCCGCCGTGGCCGTGACCGATACCAACAACATGTTCTCCGCCCTCGAATTTTCCGTAAGCGCACAGGGGGCGGGTGTGCAGCCCATCATGGGCTGTCAGGTGGATCTGGCCTATCTCAGCCCCGCCCCCGGTGAGCGCGCCAAACCGCCTGCGCCCATCGTTCTTCTGGCGCAGAGCGAGCGGGGGTATGAGAACCTTATGAAGCTCAACTCGTGCCTCTACTTGCGGGGTGACGGCAGCCTGCCGCATGTGACGCTGGACGAGCTGGAGCGGCATGCCGGGGAGGTGATCTGCCTGACGGGTGGGCCGGATGGGCCGGTGGGGCGTCTTTTGCAAGCCGGGCAACGCCCGGCGGCAGAGGCGCTGATGCAGCGCCTGTCGGGGGCGTTTGGCGACCGGCTCTATGTCGAGTTGCAGCGTCATCCCGGCGAGGGCGGCGCGCCCGAGGTCGAACGCCTGACCGAGCGTGGGCTGATCGAGATGGCCTATGCCATGGGCCTGCCCTTGGTGGCAACCAACGATGTCTATTTCCCCAAGCCGGACATGTATGAAGCGCATGATGCCATGCTCTGCGTGGCCGAGGGCGCCTATGTCGATCAGAGCGCGCCGCGCCGCCGCCTGACCCCGCAGCATTATTTCAAAAGCCAGGACGAGATGGCGGCGCTCTTTGCCGATCTTCCGGAGGCGCTTGAAAACACGGTCGAGATTGCGCGCCGCTGCGCCTTTGGGGCCTACAAGCGCAACCCGATCCTGCCGAAATTCGCCGATGACGAGGTCGATGAACTGCGCCGTCAGGCGCGGGCCGGGCTGAGCGCGCGTCTGGCCGTCATCCCCCATGCCGCCCCGGTCGAAGAGTATGAAAAGCGGCTGGAATTCGAACTGGGCATCATCGAGGGGATGGGCTTTCCGGGCTATTTCCTGATCGTGGCCGATTTCATCAAATGGGCCAAGGATCACGCGATCCCGGTGGGACCGGGGCGGGGGTCTGGTGCGGGCAGCCTGGTGGCCTATGCGCTGACCATCACCGACCTTGATCCGCTGCGCTACAGCCTGCTTTTCGAGCGGTTCCTCAACCCGGAGCGGGTCAGCATGCCCGACTTTGACATCGACTTCTGCATGGATCGCCGCGAGGAGGTGATCCAGTATGTGCAAGAGAAATACGGCCGCGACCGGGTAGGGCAGATCATCACCTTCGGCGCGCTCTTGTCCAAGGCCGCCGTGCGCGACATCGGGCGCGTGCTGCAAATGCCCTATGGGCAGGTGGACCGGCTGTCCAAGATGATCCCGGTCGAGGGCGTCAAGCCGGTGAGCATCGAAAAGGCGCTGGCGGACGAGCCGCGCCTGCGCGAAGAGGCCAAGAATGAAGAGGTCGTGGACCGGCTCTTGACCTATGCGCAGCAGGTCGAAGGGCTGTTGCGCAATGCCTCGACCCATGCCGCCGGTGTGGTGATTGGCGACCGGCCCTTGGATGAGCTGGTGCCGGTCTACCAGGACCCGCGTTCGGACATGCCGGCCACGCAGTTCAACATGAAATGGGTGGAACAGGCGGGACTGGTCAAGTTCGACTTTCTCGGTCTCAAGACCCTGACCGTGATCCAGAACGCGGTGGACATGATCCGCAAGGCGGGCCGTCCGCTGAATGTGGCGGCGGATGGCACCGTGCTCTATGATCCCCCTGCGGGGTTCGAGTATGACATCGGGGCAATCCCGCTCGATGACGAGAAATCCTACCGGCTCTATGCCAGCGCCAAGACAGTCGCGGTGTTCCAGGTGGAATCCAGCGGCATGATGGATGCGCTCAAGCGGATGAAGCCGACCTGCATCGAGGACATCGTGGCGCTTGTGGCGCTCTATCGTCCCGGTCCGATGGAGAATATCCCGACCTACTGCGAGGTGAAGAACGGCCTGCGTGAACTCGAGTCGATCCACCCGTCGATTGACCATATCCTCGAGGAGACCCAGGGCATCATCGTCTATCAGGAACAGGTGATGCAGATCGCGCAGGTCATGGCGGGCTATAGCCTTGGCGGTGCCGACCTCTTGCGCCGCGCCATGGGCAAGAAGATCGCCGAAGAGATGGCCAAGGAACGCCCCAAGTTCGAAAAGGGCGCGATGGAGAATGGCGTCGACAAGAAAAAGGCCAGCGAGGTCTTTGACCTGCTCGAAAAATTCGCCAATTACGGCTTCAACAAATCCCACGCGGCGGCCTATGCGGTGGTCAGCTATCAGACCGCCTGGCTCAAGGCCAATCACCCGGTCGAGTTCATGGCCGGGGTTATGAACTGCGATATTCACCTGACCGACAAGCTGGCGGTGTATTTCCAAGAGGTGAAAAAGGGGCTGGGCCTGCCCTGGGCCGCGCCTTGTGTCAACCGCTCCGAGGCCACGTTCGACGTGCGGGATGGCGTGCTGCACTACGCGCTGGGCGCGCTCAAGAACGTGGGCGTCGAGGCGATGAAGCTGATCACCGCGGGGCGTGGCGACCGGCCCTTTGCCACGCTCTACGACGTGGCGCAGCGGGTCGATCTGAAACGGGTGGGCAAGCGCCCGCTCGAAATGCTGGCCCGCGCCGGGGCGTTTGACGCGCTCGACCGCAATCGCCGCCGCGTGTTCGAGAGCATCGAGGCGCTGATGAGCTATTCGGCGGCGATCCATGATCAGAAGAATTCGAGCCAGGTCTCGCTCTTTGGCGAAGCGGGTGATGACCTGCCTGAACCGCGCCTGGCGCCCGTGAACGATTGGCTGCCCGCCGAGCGGTTGACCGAAGAGTTCAAGGCCGTGGGGTTCTATCTCTCGGGTCATCCGCTTGACGATTACATGACCGTATTGCGGCGGCAGGACGTGAAAACGCTGGACGAGGTGACGGCGCAGGCCGAACGCGGTCCGGCGCTGGTCAAGATGGCCGGGGTCGTGGCCGGGCGGCAAGAGAGGAAATCGGCGCGCGGCAACCGTTTTGCCTTTGCGCAGTTCAGCGATACGACCGGCGGGTACGAGGTGACGATTTTCTCGGACACGCTCGAGAAATGCCGCGAGTTTCTGGAAACCGGCGCGCAGGTGGTGATCACCGCCGAGGCCACGATGGAGGCGGATCAGTTGAAGCTGCTCTGCCGCGCGGTACAGCCGATTGACGGGATGGTGGCGGGCGCGGGCGCGGTGGGCTTGCGGATTTTCGTGGATCAGCCGGGGGCGATTGGGTCTGTGGCCGCCGTATTGCAAAGCGCCAGCCAAGCTGCCCGTGGTGCGCGCCCCGGGCCGATCCATTTCTGCCTCATGGGCGCAGACCTGCCCGGCGAGGTCGAGATCGACAGCGGCGCGGAATACCCCGTCACGCCGCAGATCAAGGGCGCCATCAAGAGCCTGACCGGTGTGGTGATGGTCGAGGAAATCTGACCCTTGATGGGGGGCGTTCCGGGCCTGACCCGGGGCCTCTTGCCTCACGAGAGCCCGGATTGAATCCGGGGTGACACGGGCCTTGATCGGCCCGTGTCAGTAATGCGGCGGGCGCTCGTCGGCCAGGATCACGCCGCCATCAGTCTCGGCTTGTCGGGCTGCCTCGCGCGCGAGCAGCATCTCGACCCGCAGGCGCAGGCGGTCGATTTCGCGGTCCTGGCGCGCGATCACATCCGACAGGTCGTCAACCGTGCGGATCAGGTGGGCCAGTTTTTCTTCGATCTCGGTCATGGCATGGCATTACGCGCGACAGCGCCTTTGGTCAATCGTGCTGCCGCCTTGCCCCGGCGCGGCCCTTGGGCTAGACCGCGCCACGACAGATGCCGCAAGGACGCATTCCATGGCCAAGCCCAAGAAAGAGCCCCGCCCCAAGGCCGAAACGCCCAAAGGGTTCCGCGATTATTTCGGCGCCGAGGTGACGACGCGCGCCGCGATGCTGAACGCGATTGCCGGGGTCTATCATCGCTATGGCTTTGACGCGCTGGAATCGAGCGCGGTCGAAACGGTCGAGGCGCTGGGCAAGTTCCTGCCCGACGTGGACCGGCCTAACGAGGGTGTCTTTGCCTGGCAGGACGAGGACGAGAAATGGTTGGCGCTGCGCTATGATCTGACGGCGCCCTTGGCCCGCGTCTATGCGCAGCACCGCAACGATTTACCGACGCCATACCGACGCTATGCCATGGGTCCGGTCTGGCGCAATGAAAAGCCGGGACCGGGGCGGTTTCGCCAGTTCTATCAATGCGACGCGGATACGGTGGGCGCGGCCAGCATGGCCGCCGATGCCGAGATCTGCGCCATGCTGGCCGATGCCCTGGAAGAGGTCGGCATCCCTCGCGGCGACTACGTGGTGCGGGTGAACAATCGCAAGGTATTGAACGGGGTTCTTGAGGCGACGGGCGTCTCGGACCCAGAGCAGCAGGCCGCTGTCCTGCGCACCATCGACAAGTTCGACAAGGTGGGCGAGGCAGGGGTGCGCGAGTTGCTGGGCAAGGGGCGGCTCGATGCCTCTGGCGCTTATATCGACGGTGTGGGGTTAAGTGGCGAGCAAGCGGCCCCTGTGCTGGCCTTTCTCACGTCAAAGGGCAGCGATACTGCTGAAACCCTGGCCAATCTGCGCGCGGCAGTCGGAGGCTCGGAGATGGGCATGCAGGGCGTCGGCGAGCTCGAGGAAATCGCCAGCCTGCTCGCCGCCCAAGGCTATGGCTCCGACCGCATCGTCATCGACCCTTCGGTCGTGCGCGGTCTTGGCTATTACACCGGCCCGGTGTTCGAGGCCGAACTGACCTTTGAAATCCTTGATGAAAAAGGCCGCCCGCGCCAGTTTGGCAGCGTGGCGGGCGGCGGGCGCTATGACGATCTCGTCGCGCGCTTCACCGGGCAGCAGGTGCCGGCGGTGGGGGTCTCCATCGGTGTCGACCGCCTGCTTGCCGCGCTCCATGCCAAGGGTAAGGTCAGTGGCGCAGAGCGGGGGCCGGTGGTTGTGACCGTGATGGACCGCGACCGGATGGCCGATTATCAGGCGATGGTGGGCGAGTTGCGTCAGGCGGGCATTCGCGCCGAAGTCTACCTCGGCAATCCCAAGAATTTCGGCAACCAGATGAAATATGCCGACCGGCGCGGCTCTCCGGTGGCGATCATCGCAGGGGGCGATGAATTCGCCAAAGGCGTGGTGCAGATCAAGGACCTGATCCTTGGGGCGCAGATTGCCGAGAATGCCACGCTGGAGGAATGGAAGGAACGCCCCAGCCAATACGAGGTGCCGCGCGCCGGGTTGGTGGAAAAGGTCCGCGAAATTCTCTCGGAGCAAAGCTGATGCCGGAACGTGCTGCGATCCGCGCCGAGGCCGCACGCCTGCGCGCGCTCTTTGAGGGGGCGGGCGCGCTGCCGGTGGAAACCTCTGTCTTGCAACCCGCCGAGGTGCTCTTGGACCTTTACGGCGAGGATATTCGCGCGCGGGCCTATGTGACCTCGGACGCGCTGCGCGGAGAACAGATGCTGCGCCCCGATTTCACCGTGCCGGTGGTGCAGATGCATATGGAGCATGGCGCGGAACCCGCGCGCTACACCTATTCCGGCGAGGTGTTTCGCCGTCAGGAAGAGGATGCGGCCCGCGCCAATGAATACACGCAGGTAGGGTTCGAGATCTTCGAGCGCGCAGCGCCCGAGGCAGCGGATGCCGAGGTGTTCTCGATGTTTTTCGATATCCTGCGACCGCTTGGTCTGCGCGCGGCGACGGGCGACATCGGCATCCTGATGGCAGCGGTCGAGGGGCTGCGCACGACCGAGCGCCGCAAGGCGGCGCTCCGGCGGCATATCTGGCGGCCCCGGCGGTTCCGGGCGCTGATGGAGCGCTATTCGGGGCGGGCGGTGGTGCCCGAGGCGCGGGCGACCCTTCTGGCGGCGACGGACCCGATGGCGGGGGTCGAACCGATGATCGGGTTGCGCGGCCCGGACGAGATTGCAGGCCGCATCACGGCGCTGCGCGAGGATGCGGCGGCCGGGCCGATTTCCGCCTCTGAGGTGCAGTTGCTGGATGCCATCCTCGCGGTGCGCGAAACCAGCGACAACGCGCTGGAACGGCTGCGCGATATCGCGGTGGACATGCCCGCCATTCATGGCGCGGTGGACCGTCTGGCGCGGCGGCTGGCGGCGATGACGGCGCGTGGGCTCGACATCACCAGACTGGATTTCGAGGCCAGCTACGGGCGCACGCAGATGGAATATTACGATGGCTTTGTCTTTGGTTTTTACGCCGAAAACCGCCCTGATCTGCCCCCCATTGCCACGGGCGGGCGCTATGACGCGCTGACCCGGCATTTGGGGCGCGGTCGGGAAATCCCTGCCGTGGGCGGAGTGATCCGGCCCGGTCTGGTGCTGGGCCTTGGGGGTGCGACATGACCCTGAAACTTGGGGTGCCGTCCAAAGGGCGGCTGATGGAGAAAACCTTTGACTGGTTCGCCAAGCACGGCATCACGCTGGGGCGCTCGGGGTCCGAGCGCGAGTATGCAGGGTTCGTGCAAGGCATCGAGAATGTCGAACTGGTCCTGCTCTCTGCCGGGGAAATTCCGCGCGAACTGGCTGCCGGGCGCATCCATCTTGGGGTGACGGGCACGGATCTGATCCGTGAAAAACTGGCGCAATGGCAAAATCAGGTGGCGGAACTGGCGGAGCTGGGCTTTGGGCAGGCCGATCTGGTGCTGGCGGTGCCGCGCTGTTGGGTGGATGTGAGCCATCTCGACGATCTTGACGCTGCCGCCGCCGCTTTTCGGCTCAAGCATGGGTTTCGCTTGCGCATCGCCACGAAATATCACCGCCTGGTGCGGGATTTCCTGCGCGAGAATGGCGTGGCGGATTATCAGCTGGTTGATAGTCAGGGCGCGACCGAAGGCACCGTCAAGAACGAGACCGCCGAGGCCATTGCCGACATCACCTCGACCGGCGATACGCTGCGGGCCAATCACCTCAAGGTGCTGGAGGACGGGCTGATCCTCAAATCACAGGCGACGCTGTTCAAATCGCGTGTGGCCCCGATGGAGCCTGTCGATCGGGACACGCTTCGCGCGCTCAAGAAGAGGCTGGATCTGGAATGAAAACGGGGCGGTCCATCACGACCGCCCCGTTTCGTTCTGAGGATCAGAAGCGGAACGCCGCCCGCGCCTGAACCGTGGTGGCATCCACATCAACACCGGCCGTGCCGAAATTGTCGAACTTGTGATAGAGCACCTCACCGCCCAGAGACACGTTCTGGGTGATCATGTGTTCATAGCCCGCGCCAAAGAAATAGCCGTTGTCATCGCCAAGGTTGTCGGTGTCGGCCCAGGCATAGCCGCCGGTGCCGTAGAGCAGGCCATTGCCGATCTTGTAGCCGAGGCGCGATTTGATCCGGAACACCTCTTCCAGCGACGCGGCCGCGCCAAGGTCGATGTCTGCGAGATCGTAATCGAGGCCCAAACCAACGACCCAGTTGTTGCCGTAGTCATAATCGTACCCGGCGATCAGACCGCCGATCAGGCCATCCCCGTCAACCCCTGCGGCCTGCGTGTCGACATCGCCATACCCAAGCTGGCCACCCGCGTAAAAGCCGGTCCAGTTCGGGCCAACCGGGGCCGGGGGCGCGACCGGGGCTGCGATTACAGGCTCAGGTGTCGGCTCTTGCACGTTGCCGGCAAAGGCCGGGGCAGCCATCAGTGCAGTTGCGGTCATCAGCGCTGTGGTTGTTTTCAACATCGTATCTTCCTTTCACTCTGGTCTTGCCACTCGGCTATGGGAGGAGAACTCCGAGGGCACACGGTTGGTTCCGTCCTGAGGCATATCGGGTCACACTCCCATGGCGACAAGGGCAGCGCACGCGCGCGGGCTTCACACTCGCTTGAGTGGCGACGATATGCTGACCGGAGCCGCCCTTCGGCGGATTTTCGCGAAAACCTGTGTGGCTCGCGCAACCCTTTGGGGAAATTTTCGGCGCGTCCCTTGTTGCCAGGCGGGCGGGCACGCTGGAGGACGCACCCGCCCTATTGACCGCACCTGTCCTCAAAATCGAAAGGTGGCGCGGACCTGAACCGTCGTGGCCTCGATGTCTCTACCGGTCGAATTGAAGTTGTCGAACTCGTGGTAGAGCACCTCTGCCCCGATCGAAAATTGCCGCGATACCATGTAGTCGTAACCGCCACCGATGAACCATCCATCGTCGCTGCCCGCATTGTCGGTATCGGCGTTGGCCCACCCCGCGGCAGCATAAAGAAGACCATTGCCGATCTTCGGTCCCCCGCGCAGCTTGACGCGAAATATTTCTTCAACCGAGATGCCGGGACCAGCGCTTATATCGGCGAAATCGTAGTCGAGGGCGCCGCCCAGAACCCATCGGCCAAAGTCATGGTCATAGCCAAGGGTGAACCCGCCGATGATATCCTCGTCATTGCCAGAGAGGTTGCTGTCGACGCTGCCAAATCCCAATTGGCCGCCAAGATAGAAGCCGGTCCAGTTGGCAGAGCCGCCGGGTGTCAACACGCCCTGAGTTGAGAGTGTGGCGAGGGTCGTATCAGCTGACCTGTCAAAGCTGAGCGCCGCAGGTGTCTGCAAGGGCAACAGTTGCATTTCCGCGACGGCGGGTGCGGTCATGGTGATCAGGCTGACGGCCACAGAAGGGAGCAGCACACGCATGGTTCCGATCCTTTCGGGTTAGTCCGAATGATGGGATCAGGATCGGCCCGTCTGCGCCGTCAAGCAATGAACGATATCGTCGCGCAGGATCAAGAAGGGGTGACGCGGGCGTGTGCCGTTCGGCGATACGCAAGGGCGCGACGGCTTATAGCACGCCAATCTCGGCCAGCGCCGCCGAGAGGGCGGGGGGCAGTTTATCATCCTTGGCGCGCGCCGTGCCAAGATCGGGGGGCGCATCCGATCCGGGTAGATAACGCCAGCCCTGAAAGGGGCGTTTCTGTGCTGTCGCGGTGCGAATGAGTCCGGGTGCCAGCACGATGGCGCAGCGGCGGATCCCGTCGCTGCCCGTCACCTCGTCCAGACGCAGGATGGGCTGGCGGCATTGCACAATCCCTTGAATCACCCAGTAGATCGAGCCGCCATCCAGCAATTCCGCCTCACGCTTGGGCCACATCCGGGTGACATGGCGCGGCAGCCCGTCCGGCCCTTGGGCGCGGGGGTCTTTGTGCCAGTCCTCCAGATCCTCGACCGAGGTGGTGCCGACGCTCAGTTTGATCAGGTGCAGGGTCACGTCAAAGAATCTCCTGTATGGGCAGATAGGGTAGTGGAAATACGGGCAGCTTCAAGCTATTGTGGTTCTCTGCCCGCCAATGGAGACCGACGTGACCCGTTTTGCTGCCCCTATTTCCGAACAGATCTGGAACATGAAATACCGGTTCAAGAACGGGGATGGAGGTGACGCCAGTGTCGAAGATACCTGGCGGCGCATTGCCCGGGCTTTGGCTGTGGTCGAAAATGAACCGCAGGTCTGGGAAGAGCGGTTCTATCAGGCCCTTGAGGATTTCAATTTCCTGCCCGCAGGCCGTATTACTGCGGGTGCTGGCACGGCGCGCAAGGTGACGCTGTTCAACTGTTTCGTGATGGGCACGGTCCCTGACGATATGGGGGGCATCTTCGACAATCTGCGCGAGGCGGCGCTGACCATGCAGCAGGGCGGCGGCATCGGCTATGATTTCAGCACGATCCGGCCCAAGGGGGCCGAGGTCAAGGGCGTGTCTGCGGATGCAAGCGGGCCGCTCAGCTTCATGGATGTGTGGGATGCGATGTGCCGCACCATCATGTCGGCGGGCAGCAGGCGCGGCGCGATGATGGCCACCATGCGCTGTGACCACCCCGACATCGAGTCGTTCATCGCCGCGAAATCCGATCCGGCGCGGCTACGGATGTTCAACCTGTCGGTGCTGATCACCGATGCCTTCATGGAGGCGGTCAAGGCCGATGGCCCATGGGAGCTTCAGTTTGGCGGCAAGGTCTTTCATACCGTGCAGGCGCGCGATCTGTGGAACCGGATCATGCAGGCCACCTATGATTACGCCGAACCGGGGGTGATCTTTATCGACCGGATCAACAAGGCCAACAATCTGGCCTATTGCGAAACGATCGCGGCGACCAACCCTTGCGGCGAACAGCCTTTGCCACCCTATGGTGCGTGCCTCTTGGGGTCGATCAACCTTGCGCGGCTGGTGGCAGAGCCCTTTGCCACGGATGCACGTCTTGATGAGGCGGCGCTGAGCGATCTGGTGCGCGTGGCCGTGCGGATGATGGACAATGTCGTCGATGTCAGCGGCTTTCCCTTGCCAGCCCAGGCCGCCGAGGCGCAGGCCAAGCGGCGGATCGGCCTGGGTGTGACGGGCCTTGCCGATGCGCTGCTGATGGTTGGTCTGCGCTATGGCTCGGACGCTGCCGTGAAGCAGACCGAGGCGTGGCTTCGTGCCATCGCGCGGGCGGCCTATCTGGCCTCGGTCGATCTGGCGCGGGAAAAGGGCGCCTTCCCGCTCTTTGATCGTGACGCCTATCTCGCCTCTGGAACGATGCAGGCGATGGACGAGGATGTGCGCGCCGCCGTAGCCGAACACGGTATTCGCAACGCACTCCTGACCAGCATCGCGCCCACCGGCACGATCAGCCTCTATGCCGGCAATGTCAGTTCCGGGATCGAGCCGGTCTTTGCCTATAGCTACACCCGCAAGGTGCTGCAAAAGGACGGCAGTCGCACCGAGGAAGAGGTGGTCGATTACGCCGTTCAGATGTGGCGCGACAAGATGGGCGATGCGCCTTTGCCCGAGCATTTCGTCAACGCCCAGACCCTGCCGCCCGAGGATCACGTCAAGATGCAGGCCGCGGCCCAGAAATGGGTGGACAGCAGCATTTCGAAAACCATCAACTGCCCCGAGGATATTTCCTTCGAGGCGTTCAAGGATGTCTATCTGCAAGCGTGGGATCTGGGCTGCAAGGGGTGTACCACCTATCGGCCCAACGATGTGACGGGATCGGTTCTCAGCGTGTCCGAGACCACCGACAAGGCCCCCGGCGAGACGCGCGGCGATGTTCCCGCCACCGGCGGCGAGGTGGTCTATATGTCCGAGCCGCTCGACCGGCCCAAGGAACTGGAAGGCGCCACGTACAAGCTGAAATGGCCCGACAGCAACCATGCGATCTACGTTACCGTCAATGATATCGTGCTGGGTGGCCATCGGCGACCCTTCGAGGTGTTCATCAACTCCAAGAACATGGAGCATTATGCCTGGACCGTGGCGCTGACCCGGATGATCTCGGCCGTGTTCCGGCGCGGTGGGGATGTATCCTTTGTGGTGGAAGAGCTGAAAGCGGTGTTCGACCCGCGCGGCGGGGCGTGGATGCAGGGCAAATATGTGCCCAGCATTCTGGCGGCCATTGGCGGCGTGCTGGAGCAGCATATGGTGCAGATCGGCTTTCTTGAAGGAGAGGGCATGGGCCTCAAGGAAGACCCGCAGACACAGGTCGCGGGTCTGGACAGCACCCGCAAAAGCCCCGCCTGTCCCGCCTGCGGCCAATACGGCATGCGCATGATCGAAGGCTGCATGACCTGTGCAAGCTGCGGTCACAGCAAATGCGCCTGACGGGGTGACGGGCACAGTATTTGTCGTTGCGGGCGTAGTTATGCCAAATCGGCGGATTTTGCTGCCACGCGTCGGCGAAAGTTTTGCCAGCTTCTGCCAGCTTCTGTCAGGTTCTGTGAAATAAAGACTTTTTCGAAGCAGATCTTGACCCCCAAACCTGCCTCTAAAGACTGAGTTTGTACTCCAACACCGGCACGGATTGCCCGGCACGGCCCTCCCTGATGAGGCCGCGCCAAGCAAGCCCGTGCCGAAGATGACGCGGACGGGGCCACCGCCAGCGAGCCTGACATCCGTCGAGACATCGACCAATCTGACGCCGCCATAGCCCTGAACCAGCGCGCCGTGTTCCTCATGCAGCACATACCCATGTGCCGCGTCGGACTGCATCCAGCTTTTACAACTCTTGACGCAAGAAACCTCAAAGACAGAACGCTCTGCGCGACCGAAGCCCAGCAAGGCCAAGACCGAGAACGACAAGAAATCTGGCAATCGAGGGGTTATTCGTAGCCCAAAAGCTGCCGCTCAAAGTCAGACAGTCCAGCCGGACTTCTCGACCACGTTATGCCTTCTCGAATTTTCCGGGCCGGAACTCCAGCGTAAATGCTGTTCCGCTCCATGTCTGAGGTCACGCAGGATCCCGCAGCCACGATAGATTCACGCCCAATCGACACATCGGGCATGATTATCGCGCGGCGCCCAATCCAGACGTGCTCGTCGATTTTCACGTGGCGACGGCCACCGTTGATCGGCTTGAGTGTGTTTAGGTCTATTATTCCGTGCTGATCGTTCGACTGAATGATGATTTCGTCCGACCATAAGCCGTTTCGCCCAACATGAATATCGGCATTGTCACACACAATCCGGGCCTGATTGATCGTCACGCCCTCTTCAATATGTATGAAACAGTCCCTGAATAGCCGAAAGGACACATTCATCGGGCCGGTGCCGTCAATACGGATTTCGCATCGGCCTGGCCCTAGCAGGAAATGTAAATTCCCACGAAAGGTCTCCTCTGCCACGACTATCCTGTAAGCGGCTGATTTCCCGGCCGTGGTAGCGGCAGTAAAGGCTATCTGCTTGAGTATTTTCTCAGGCCCAACGAAAATACAGTCTGCAAATTCGGCGCGCCTTTCGGATGCAACGTAATCCGCGATCGAAGCTTCTATAATGCTGCTCATCTATCAGGCGGCCCCTGAAAAAGAGCGGATTCCCCACAATCGCCGGAAACGCGATCAGATGAGATATGTGGAAGCGTCGTAAAACTTGTCATCGTCGATTCCGGTTTCGGTTGGCGCAGCACACCAGTGTTGATCAAGTTGCTCTCTGCCCACGCACATGCCCAGAATACGTTGGTGCTGCGCGGTCATGCCTTCTTCTCAGTTCTCGGGTTCCGCTTGATTGATACGAGACAAGGCTCAGGCCATTCCACTAGAGATACTCGAACCGGAGTTCAACTACAGACAGGCGAAATCTGGAGGCTGATAATCAGGCCTGAATTCATGGCGTTGGTTCGTCCAAGAGCGCAAGCCGTTGCAGGCGCGCCCCCTTCATTCGCCCCAGACCTTCACGGAGAGCACTTGGATCGCTCGCAAGCGTCAGCGGATCGTCGACGTGGTTCTGTCGGAACCAGAGGGCGTCTGTGGGCAGCAGGCGTCTTATTCCGACAGGTCAAGGAACCCTTTGCCACCGGCATCGCGGACCGCGTCCGCCGCCGAGCGGAACAGCTTGGAATGCTGTTCGAGCAGGCTGCTCAGATACGGGGTCGGCCCCTTGAACGGATCCTGACGCGGCTGAAAGCTCTTGCGCCCGCGCGCGGTATAGTCGTCCAGCCGCGCGCGCTGCTCTGCGGACATCGCTTCGCGGATCGGCGCAAGGCAGGCCTCAATCGCGAGCGGCGTCTTTTCATAGGGCACAACGTATGTGCGGGGCATCTGCGCGGCCACCGCCCACTTTCGCGCGAACCCGGTCAGATACTCGCGTTGTTCCGACAGGAACGTCGCAACAGCCTCTGCGTCGGGAATGACGGCCGCCTCATCCAGAAGCGCATAGGCCCGGGACAGAACCGCAGGTTCGTGGAGGTAAACGATCTTTTCGAAGCGGATGTCATTGGCGGCCAGAATATCCTTGTTCTTGGCCAGCAGATGCAAAAGCCAATGCGATGTCAGCACATAGAGGGGATCACGGACGAGGATGAGGCGTTGCAGGCCCGGCGTGACGGGATAAACCGGATCCTTGAGGTCGAAATCATGGGATTTCAGCATACGGAGCGCAGCCCCACCATCCACCGCATGGGGAAAGAACGCGCAGGGCATCCGTTTGCAACACCCCGGCTCCTGATACCATTCGCAAAAGCTGAACCGATCCTGAAACAGATGTGCGAATTGCCGCTTCATGAAATGCAGGCCAGAGCGCGGGATGGATTTCACATCCAGAATGATATGGCGATCAGCATGGGCCGCGGCAGCCTCGGTCGTCTTGCGATATACCTCCAGATTGAAGGTCTGCGCCCCGAGAGACTGTGAGGTGAGTGCCGATGTCGGGCTGTCCAGCGCCTCGAGCCATCGCAGGACGGCAGGCGACAGCGGACGCGCCCGCTCGGAGGCGCGCGTCAGCTCCAGTCGGATTGCATGGCGATAGGTGTCGCTGAGAATGCCGATCCGGTCCTTCTCTTGTTGCGTCGCGGCGACCATCTTTTGCGCGGCTTCGCGTTCGGCCTCGACCGCGCTCACCGCGTCTTGCAGGCGCGTAATCTCTTCCTCCTGAGATGCCGCTTTCTGCCTGACCGCGTCGCGGGCAGAGGCAACCTCGTCTCGTTCGGATGCAAGGCGCTCGATTTCGGTTTGGGCCCTCTTCAGCTCTTCGCGCAGCCTGTCGCGCTCGGTGGCGAGCGCCATCTGCACCGGGTTCAGCCGGAGATGGGCAAACGCGAGGTCCGGGTCGGACATGTCCCGGCTTTCGACCTTGAATCCGGCCTCTTCGAGCCGGATACGGATCTCCTGTCCGCTGCCCGCCCCCTCATAGAGGGGCAGGCGCGGCAAGGGGACGATCACATGCGTGAACCGCTGCAGCAGGCCGAGCTTTGCAAGCTGTCCGATCGCGCTCAGTTCCTCGCCCGCCAACCCCAGGATGAGAACGTTGTCGGCCTCGCGGTCGAGATCGACCTCCTGAACGACCGCCGCGACAGTTTGTGTTTCGACTTCGACTTGCCCTGTCTCGCACAGACCCGGGAACAGGGTCTTGAGCCCGGTCGGGGCACGAAACGAGGTGGCATGCGAGAGGTTGAAGCGTCGCAGCTTGGCAGGGCCAGCCGTCTCGGCAATTGCGACAGGCAGGATCGTGACGGACGAGTCCGACGCGTGCTGGCGCTGCAGCGCCCGCGCACGCCGGGGATCGGGCTCTGCCCGTATCACCCGCGTCGTGGCCGCAAGCGGCAAACTCCCGAGCAGCGCCTCGCCGCCGGGCCCGAGCATCAGAACGGTACCCAGACGACAGGCGGCCAGATCCGTGGCCACGATCTCGGGCCAGGATCTAGTCATGCGCCCCCCCTGCCAAACAGGGCCCAGAGGCGGCGAAGGGGGGCGGTGATGCGGATCGAGCGAGAATTCATTATTCGCTGGATTTCGCCTTCGAGCGCCTGAACCTGGCCCTTTCCTGTCTTCAATGCCTCGTTCAGCTCAGCGATCCGGCCGTCGCGCTTTTTGAACCCTAGATCACGCTCCTTGCTGACCCGGTTTATATCCTTCTGCACCGCGCCGAGGGCCGCATTCAGCCCGGCAAGATCGGTGCGCAGACTGGTGATCTCCGCCGCGCGCGCCTGCAGGCTCGCATCCTGCTCTGCCAGCCGGGCATTAAGACTGCCGCGTTCCGTCCGCAGCGCCTCGATTTCCTCGGCGCGCGCCTGCAGGCTTTCATCCTGCTCGGCCAGCCGGACGCTAAGACTGTAGCGCTCCGCCCGCAGCGCCTCTATCTCCGCCGCGCGGGCCTCGAGACTCGCCTCCTGTGATGCGGTTTCCGCCCTGAGGACCTTCAGGCTCTCCAAGCTCGCCTGGGTCTGGCTCTTCGCTGAATCCCGTTCGTGCTGGGCTTCCGCAAGGCGCAGGGCTTGGGCGCGGTAATCCTGAAGCGCCAACTCGGCAGAGAGGGGGGGCACCAGAGACGCGTCATTCGACAGAAGCTGCGCGCTGGCATCCAGTTCCTCTCGCAAGTCTACGACATCCGGGCGGGATTGGAGGTAGGCCTGTGCGATCAGCCATTGCAACGGAGAGCCTTGTGGCTCCTCTTCAAGCGTGGCGCTCAGGATCACGCTGCCCGATGAGAAACCAAGCCGAGCCAGACCGGTATCGGAATAACGGCAGAGGTGAAGCGCTTCGAAGAGCAGGCTGCGCCCCCGGTTCTGCCGGTGCAGGGCAAGCATCTTGCGCGCCTCGTCCGCCCATGTCCCGAGCGCCGCTTTAAGATCGCCCCCATCCCGAACCGCCCGCGAGAGAAAGCGCTCCGGCGAGGTGTATATCTGGCATGTTATCGCGGCGCCATCCGAACGCAGCATCGCCTCTGCCGTCTGCGGGTCCGGACAGATCTCCACCTTCACGCGCTCGTCCGGGCTGTCGGCGATCTGTTGCAACCTCTCCGCCATCAGGGCGGCCTCTGTGTCGGGCCGGACCCAGATGATCAGGCGGGATTCTTCGGACATGGCGGGTTCCATCTGTTTTTGCGCGCTGCGCCCGTCAGCCACGCGCGTAAATGTCTTCATAGCGGATGATGTCATCTTCACCCAGATAGGACCCTGTCTGCACCTCGATCAGCACCATGGGCACCTTGCCGGGGTTTTCCATCCGGTG